>Ga0210395_10001899_pt1 | contig 16283 bp, 16 predicted proteins | sample IncBWH4OmetaG_FD_150861 | JGI IMG/M metagenome (GOLD analysis project Ga0210395, IMG submission 150861) | Forest soil microbial communities from Barre Woods Harvard Forest LTER site, Petersham, Massachusetts, United States - Inc-BW-H-4-O ... | reverse complement strand
CTCGCATTATATTGGAGAGAGCCAAAGCAGCCTCAAAATTTCATGACCAAGCCCTTAGGGAGGATATTATAAGGCCATGCCTGAGCAAGCATCTGCAAATGCTAGATGAGGGTGCTCAGGACTACATCACTCAAGAAATATCTGAGAGAGGAGGATGTCGCTATTTTGCTCTTAAGGCAGTGCGTCAGTGGTTCCGTGAACAGCAGGGTGATGATGAAGATGGTAGTGATGATGATAAGGATAGTGATGACGACGATAGTGGCGATGAGCAAGACGAGGATTATCAGGCTGCATCTGCATCAAACAAAAGAACTACCAGAAAAAGATCGCTCCAGGGTAATAACAATAAACGATCAAAAAAATGATTCGCGTATTGTCGTATTGAGACTTTCCTTATTTATTGATACAGTTGGGGACATATTTTTCTCATGTTTCACATAAGGAGTTTTTATGAAACTATCATTATCTTTTTTTATGCTACTCAGCTGTTATGCAGGCGCATATGGCGCATGCTGTCCAGGAGGAAGTTGCACACCAACGGTCAAACAATCGTCACAACCAACTACGCCAGTGCCGCATACTACAAAAGAAGTCATTCAAAAAGCGTATAGTACCGTTGCAGAAAATGGCGGTGTATGCGAATTATTTGGTGGCGGTTGCTGCGGTGGCGGAGAAGAGATTTCTAAGATGATTGGCTATTCAAAAGAAGAGCTTGATGCGGTTGCCGGCGCTAATCTTGGCCTTGGATGTGGTAACCCAATATCGTTGGGTGACATGCCAGAAGGTGCAGTGATTCTTGATCTTGGCTCTGGAGCAGGGCTTGATTGTTTACTCGCTGCAAAACGAGTTGGCCCAACGGGTCACGTTATTGGCGTTGATATGACCGATGCAATGCTTGCCAAGGCTCGAGAAAACGCAGAAAAATATGGATTTAAAAATGTTGAATTCCGTAAAGGTGACATCGAAGCATTACCCGTTGAGAGTAATTCAGTTGATGTGGTGATCAGCAACTGTGTTATTAATTTGGCTCCCGATAAGTTAAAAGTCTTTAAAGAAGCGAATCGTGTACTTAAAGCTGGGGGCAAGATGTATGTTTCTGATGTTGTTTTGCTTGCTGATTTAACACCTGAACAGCAAAATGATGAGAAACTTCTTGCAGCATGTATTGCGGGCGCGATATTAAGATCTGATTATATTTCAATGCTTGAGCAGGCAGGATTCCAAGTGAATGTTGTTGGAGAGGATTTTGAAATAGGTCAAAAGTGGTTTAAAGATAGTGCCTTACCCGTTTCTAGCTTGAAATACATTGCAACAAAGAAGTAAATTTTTCTGATATCGTACAAGACGTCGCACTTTTCAATGAGTGCGGCGTCTTTTTTACTGCGAGTTTCGAAATAAATTTATCCCTTATGTCCCGCGATACGCTTCCGTCTTCGCTTTCAGCTACGTCGGACAGGTCGCTATTAGGCTCTGTGAACCAAATTTAGAGAATCCTGAAAATCTAACAATTTTTAATCAATGCGGACTTAATGTAAGTCACTGATCGTCATGTAAGTCACCGATCGTCTTTGCGAGGACGAAATACGACATCCGCTGTAAGCGGTGTTGTATGAGGACGCGGCAATCCAGGGTAATTAAATCAAGAAGTCATTGGAAAAGTTATAAGGCAGGATCTCGTGTGGATAAAGTACGATTAATTGAGAAAGATAATGTTGATTGGCTTGATTTGTATCAAAACATTGCATGCTATTAATAGGACTTTTTTTATGAAATATTCCTGGATTGCCACCTCCTTATACAACACCGCTTTGCAGCGGATGTCGTATTTCGTCGTCGCAAAGACGATCGAGAGATTTTTGATTCTTCGTCGAACCACCCCAAGCGGGTAGAGTGACTGCATCAACTTAGAGACTGTTCAATGCACTCTACTAGCAAATCAGCATTTTCTTTTAACGCTTGCTGTTCAATAACATGCACTAAATCAGGATGCCGTTCACGCATAGCGTGCGCATTGGCGCGTTGATGCTGCGTAGTATTGGTGATAAGCGGAATAATAATGCATGATTTTTTTAGATACAAAATCTCATGTAAACTGCCCGATCCGGCGCGGGTAATGATACAATCGGCTGCAGTATAATAACGCACCAATTGAGGATCGTATGCAAAGGCATGGGCTGTGATGCCATACTGCGCATAGAATGCGGGCCAATTGGTAGCGTCAGATGATCCGGTTTGATGAATGATTTGAATGGTTTGCGCCATTTGAGGATGCGCAATAATGAGCGCTTTGATTGCATTGTTGAGTGATACCGATCCTTGCGATCCGCCAACGATGAGCACCGTTTTTTTAGCAGGATCAAAATTCAATTCTTTAAGTAGTTCTTCGCGATTGCATGAGAGAGAGCGAATGTAGGTACTCAAGGGATATGGCCGCAGAACACAATTCTTTTTAGGAAAATATTCTTTTGTTTGTTCAAAACAGGTACTAACCGTAGTAGCAAGCGGCGCAAGCGCGAGCAATGTTTTCCCGGGTTCAACATCCAGCGCAACCAATTCGATAGGAATCCGCAATATCCATGCTGCAGCGCAGACGGGAAGTGCAATATGGCTGCCGGTGGTGATTACGCGTTCAGGTTTTGCCGCATACAGTATGCGCAGGCTTTGGAAAAAGCTCGCGGCGGCCTGATAAGCAAATAATGGCAGCTTATACCATTGCCGATAGGGCACTGCACGCATGCGCAATGCATGATGTTCAAGATCGGTAGTTTGCTGCAAAACTTTGGCATCAAGATCGCCGTGCGACGTAATCATGATGATACGTGCATGAGGATCCTGTTGTTTTAGATTGTGTGCGAGGTTGAGGGCGGGCAGAATGTGTCCGCCCGATACGCCGGCAACAAAGCAGTAGGTTGTCAATTTCATGTGGTATGTGGTGTCTCTAAGTGGGTGGTAATGTAATCATGTGCTAAAGTATGTAACTCTTGATCGATGAGTTCAGCATGTGAGGTGTAAATACGGGTATCTCTGAGTGTTTGCAATGCTTGATCATACTGCTTGTTCGCATGCAGCAAACGCGCATGTGTAATGCGATAATAAGCATTATGCGGATCATGTGCGAGCACATTGTTCAGCAATTTCGTTGCTTGTTCAATATTCTTTTCATGTTCTAGATAATGATATGCTAGTAAGTGTTGTGCAGGCATAAAATCAGGTGAGATTTTTGCAATTGAGGCGATGAGTGATTTCATGCGTTCATAGTCATTGCGTTTAGAATGGAGGCACGCAAGGTTATACATGATGTGCGTACGTGTGTGATCATCTTGTACATATTCCAGTGCGCGCTGATAGTGGAAGATGCCTTCTCGCAGATTACCTTTTTTCTCATACAATTCTGCAATGTGAATGTGTGCGAATGCGGCATGCGGATGTTCGTAGGTGATATCCTGCAGGAGGCGCAATGCACGGCGTGTTGAAACGCCATTCAGACACAGCGCATGCAATTGGGTATACCAGATTTCATTGTATGGATCCTGCAGCATATTTTCTTTCAGCAGCTGCAATGCGCGCCCTTGTTTGCGCATTCCATTGAACATGTTGATTTTGATGATGGTAGCATCTTCTTTTTGCGCAGGTTCTGTTTCAAGGCATTTATCAATGGCATGTAATCCTTTGCGATATTGTTTATTTTGAAAGTGAGCGAGACCATCAAGCAAGCATTTATTGTCGATTGCCATGGCTTTTTGCTTGCTATTGAGCATGCGGCGTTTGATCAGAAGCTCAAGCAGGTGTTTTTCAAGCTGCTGATTGGAGGTGGCAGAAATTTCTAAGAAATTGGTGTACCCCTTGATTGCATCGTCCAGTTTGCCGGCATTTTCTTCAAGCATGCCAAAAAGGAGCCAGCCCTTATCGAAATTCGGATGAAGTTCCAAACTTTTCCCAACGCTATCACGTGCATTTTTAGCATCACTTAATTCGGTATAGAGTTGTGCCTGCATGAAATAGAAGATGAAGTTGTTTGGTTTGCGTGGAGAGTTATTGAGTAAATCATCAATGAGCTGAATCGCATTCATGCGTTCTTTATTGCGGCGGTAACTATTGACCGCTTGATAGATGATTTCCGGGTGCGTTTTAAATTGGCGGCTGAGCTTGATATATAATTTGTCCGCTTCATCTTGTTGCCCTGATGCTTCAAGCGCGAGCCCGAAAATGAGTTGGATATCTGGATCAAGTTCAAACTGTTGCTGCAATTTCGGCATAAGAAGGAGAATCTGACGATAATCTTTGGCAGCTGCAAGATAGGGCAAATATCCTTTGTAAACGTGAATGGGCGTGTCGGGAGAAAGCAGTAAACGCTGATATCCTTTATGGGCTTTATCGAGTTTGCCATCTAATTGATGATAGCTGGTGAGAATGAAATTGTGATAAGTATCGGTGTCATCTTTTGCATGGGTGTTGCTATAACACACCGTTCCTACGAGCAGTGCGTACGTCATTATTGTTTTATAATTCATAATTATTTTCCTTTCATCCTGAGTGGTTCGATACTAAAGGCGCTAAGGTCGATCACCCTGAGCCTGACGAAGGGTCTTGCTCCTGATAACAACGGATTAAAAAATCTTCGAGCGCTTGCTGCAGTTGCGGATCTTTGATGTGGGCGAGCGCACCTTTTTCTTTTGGGGTGAGTGGACGTTGTGTGCGGGCGCGTGCTTTTGGTTTGGCATACGTTTGTTTTTTTACCGGGCGTATACCTACTTTTTTAAAGCGTAACTGTTTGATGCGCGGTCTATCTAGTTTTTCGTTAATTACTTGTAAAATCACGTGTGAAAGCATATATAGTTCTTGCAACCAACATGAATCGGTAACGCCGAGTACAAGCGTATCATCGGAGATCCTTTCAAGATAAACTTTGGTATTGAGATTGCCGATTATGGAATCCCAATTGCGTAACAGATCTATCTTCCAGTTATCTGGCTGATCAAAAACGGTACTGAGCAGTTGTTTGATGGGTTGTGCCATGCGCTACTTTACGTGATTATCAACTTTAATATTTACTCGTATTATACAACACCTAAATGTATAATACATCCTTATCGTGAGATAACACGATAAAAAAATATATGCGTACAATGTTCAGCGAAAGGAACAAGCATGAAGTTTAAAACAATGTTGGCGAGTGTGTTACTTGCAGGATCGATGCAAAATGCATTGGGAATGGATAATAAGCGAGTTACCCCTCTTGGATTTCAACAATCGGAGTCAAAAGATTCTAAACTCAAGCAATGTCTTAAAAGTATTATGCTCTGCGAGTGTTTAGGCTTGCAGAAAAAAGCCGATAAGAGCAAAACGGAGAGCCCAGAGATTATCTTTGAGGGAGGCTCCATGGAACCCTGGACGCAGAACCCACCGATTATCATTGAAGGAGGTTCCGTAAATGTTTAAAGAGACGATGAGATGTGGATTCAATCTTGCAAAGGAAAATAAATATGCGTTATAAGATCATGGCCTTGAGCATTATGCTTGCAGGATCGATGCAAAATGCATGTGCAATGCAACAACAGCAGTCCTGGGGTTCTGCACAACGCCTTCCCGATTTGGTAGCGCTGGTTCAATCATTTAGCCCGATCTCTTATAGTTTGCATCAGCAAGGTCAGCAAGTTCGAGTGGTAGAACATAATGGTGGAAATCAAACGATTCATTTAGCGCAAATGGAATGCATTATGGATGCAATGCTCAATCATCAAATGCAGCAGCATCGGCAATGGGATCAGATCATGACTGATGTGAATGAAACATTAACGCAGCAAGCAGTGGAAATAGGGGAGCTCAAGGCAAAAGTTGCAGCCCTTGAGCAGAAAAGAGCAAATGATGGCGATTAACATTAACGAAAGGGAAATGCTATGAACTATAAAATAATGATGATCTGCGCACTGCTCGCAGGATCGATGCATAATGCGTGGGCGATGGAAGAGAAAAATACAAAAGAGTGGGAAGTGCATGAAAAAGATAAGCAAATGGTACGATATGAATGGCTTAAACAGCTGTGCAAGGAGCTGAACAAGGATCTGAAGCCTATTAATTCGACTATGACTGCCGAGCAAATGAGAAGCAATCTCGATGAGCAAATGGCATCAGAATATGCAGCGAAAAGTGCATTAAAGACTCTTGAAAATCTTCATCTTGAAGATGAGGGATTTTGTGGTCGATTACCTCAGCCCACGCAATCGTATGACGATTTTTGGGCAGGAAGAATACAAAGTTCAAATCATGCCGGTGATTAAGATTTAATCACGTTCTTCATAGGCAATTTTATGCTCCTCAAGCCAATCTTTCCATTGATCAGAAATAGGTTGTTTTGAAACGAGCAATAACGTTCGCTTTTTATCATTATCAGGGCTTTGCGTGAATGCCTTATAACTGAGCAACTGATTTTGAATTCTTTCAGCTTTAATGCCTGTTCTATGCAGGCCCCAATTTATGTTTTTACATTCAATAAAATGTTTGTTGGTAACCAGATCAATTGAGCGTATACGTCTAGTTCTTTTGCAATAAAAATCGTGGCAAAACTCAATAACACGATTTCCATTTTCTTCTCGCGTAAGCGCGGCTTCTAATTCATACATATGCCCTTTTGCAAAGGAAGGGTGATTAGCATAGAGAAGTAAGTCATGCATTTTTTCCAAGAAACCAGGTGTTTGCGTAAAATGCTCAATTGCTTCGTAGACGGTTCCTGAATAATGCTCAAAAAGATGCGTATTTTTTTGGTAATGGAATGCGGTAAAGATGTAGGATAACGTTGGCACATCAACGTTATCCGGATGCTTGAGGGCTTCGAGCAATTTTGTTCGAGCTTTTTTTCTTCCCGATTGAGACCCTTTTACTATTGAGTGTGCGAGTTGCAATAGGTTTTTTTGGGGTGCGCATGTAGCAACAGAGCATGAGAGCGCAGTGATGAGAGCGATCAATCTGATATTTCTAAAATTCATTCCTTCTTTTCCCCTTGATATGAATCATACTGATATCAGATCAGGACGATAAAAGAGATGAGAATGAATTTGCAAGCAAAACTGAAAATGTCGCTACAATGATGAGCTTCATTGCATACGCAAAAATAAATTCTTCCAAAACAGTTTTGAACTACCGGGCATTGGGGGAGTTAAGAGTGCATCTTTAAAAATTTGCACCATTCTTTTTGATTGCTGAATCGTTTTGCGATTCCTTTTGCGCAATCCATCATTCAGAGAGCGCATCCAAAATCCGAGCAAATGATCGGTGAGTTCAACGCTTTCTCGTTCTGAGATAGATGAGCGATCAAGATCCTGTAAGAAATCACGCGGATTTTGAGGCTTGATGCCGTTAAAGTATGCCAAGAGCGGATGCTCTTCCGGCAGATCACCATGCTTATAAAATGAACTGATTACTGCGCGTGAGCGAATGGTTGGTAAGATATCATCCTGGCGCTCAGCAAGGAGTAGGAAATGGTAACCAGTTGGTGGTTCTTCCATCACTTTCAAAAGACTATTTGCGCATGTGGGCGTGAGTGCATCAGCATGTTCGATAACAAAAAAGAACTGCTCATCGGGAGCAAGTTGGAGTGAAATCGTTTCGAAAATGGGTTGCAACTGCGCAATGGTATAATTTTTTTCCGGCGTGAGCCACATGATGGAATGATGCTGTTGTTGCCGAATGTTTTGGCAGGTATGGCAAATCCCGCATTTATTACGGCACAAAACACTTTGTAAAAAAGTTTGTGTATGTTCGAGCAGATCGTGATGATAACCGAACCAAAGTTGCAAGGGATAAAGATGAGGTGTATTCATAATCACTATTTCAAAAGATGGGTAATAGCATCGAGTGCTTGGCTGCTGAGTTTTTCTATCGATTGCAATGCATCAAGCGTGATGACGTTATCACGGTGCGCAAAGATGGTTTCAAATCCATGTACTAAACGTTCACGCAAATCATCAACGTCTTTTTCAAAGGCGGTCAAATGAGGCGAGCGTAATGCAAGCCGTTCACGCGCATGGGCGGGCGATATCTTAAGATAGATGGTCAGATTTGGTTTGATGCCATTCATGGCCCACGCGTTAACCGTTTCAATGAAAGATAACTCAAGACCGCGGCCAAAGCCTTGGTAAACTAGGGATGAATCGGCCATGCGGTCAGAAATAACCACCATGCCTTTTTGGAGGTTTGGGATAATAACGTCATGAAAGTGTTGGGCACGGTCTGCGGCAAAAAGAAGGAATTCTGCTTTGGGGCATAGGGCAACGCTGCGTTCTTGCAGCATCGATCTGAGTTGTTTACCCAACTCACTGCCGCCCGGCTCACGGGTCAGTAAAGCAGGGACATTACGTTGAGCAAGGGCATCTCGTACTGCATGGGCCAGGGTGCTTTTCCCTGAGCCATCGATGCCTTCGAGGGTAATAAGTAGGCCTTGTGAGGGGGGATTCATGCACTCTTTCATGATAGGATTGATCGCTCTAAGAGCTTAAACCGCTTGATTATTTCCTATAGTAGTATACCTTAAGTAGCACAAGATGTCCCCATCTTTTAAAGGTACCAATCAAAAAAATTATGCAAAATCTCGATTCTCAATCGCGTCACGAAAAAGTTCTTTATGAACGATATAGCCGAGATGTAATGTCCGGCGGCACCCTCATGTATATCGGCAGATTACTCGAGCGCGCTTGCCATATTGCTCCTGAAAGAGTTGCTCTCATTTGCCGTGATGCCACCATTACTTACCGTGATCTTTATCGCCGCGCATGCGTGCTGAGCACCCACTTGAAAACAAAGGGCGTCAAGCCGCGTGATCGCGTTCTTTTATTTTTTGAAAACTCGATTGAATTTTATATCGGCTACTTTGCGGTTTTACATGCAGGTGCTGTTGTTGCTCCGCTTAATACCTTCTTGGGTGAGCGAGAATTAGCGCACATCATGAAGGATGCGGAACCAACGCTGATGATTGCAAGCAGTACGCTGCTTGAACGCATTAAAAATATGCCGCCGCTCTCAATTCCGATTGTGACGGAAGCAGATATGCGAGTTCCAGCGCAAGATGAAAAAGTTGATGAAACGATTATTGAATGCAAGCCAGACGAATTGGCTGCACTGCTCTACACCTCAGGCACAACGGGATTGCCAAAGGGCGTTATGCTCAGTTCGCGTAATATGATCAGCAACGTGCTGCAAACATTGACGCGTTACGAACCAGGGACCCATGAAGTAGTTTTTGGTGTATTACCACTCTTTCATAGTTTTGCCCAAAATGCATGTGTGTGGGCAAGTCTCTTTAGATTATATACCGTCATTGTAGTGCCATATATTGAACGCCGCGCAATATCGGAAGCCTTGAAATATAAGCCGACTTTGTTCTTAGGCGTGCCTGCGTTATATGGTTTGATGTGTCTTATGAAAACTGCACCGCTTGATTCGGTGCGGTTATTTATTTCTGGTGGTGATGCACTGCCTGATAAAATTCGTGCAGGATTTGCGCTGCTCTACCGCCGCAGAATTTGCAGTGGTTATGGCATGACTGAAACAAGTCCCGTGATCAGTGTTGATATTGACGATGAAACGGTGCCAACGAGTAACGTTGGCAGACCATGTTACGGTATACACGTTGAAGTGCGCGATGCCGATGGCGTGAAAGTTCCGCAAGGTAAAATTGGAGAATTCTGGTTTGCCGGTGATAACGTCATGATGGGTTATTATAATTCGCCGGAACAAACGGATGCGGTACTCAAAGATGGTTGGTTGGCATCGGGAGATCTTGGATATCTTGATGAAAAAGGCCGCATCGTTATTACAGGGCGTTCAAAAGATCTGATCAAAAGCAAAGGATTTAATATTTATCCGCAAGAAATTGAAAACGTAATTGTTGGTCATCCGAATGTGATTCGGGCTGCTGTTATTGGCGTGCCAGATGAATCCACCGGAGAAGTTCCCGTTGCATATGTGCAGATTCGTGAAAAGAATGAAAACATGGAACGAGAATTAAGATCATTGTGTATGCGTGATCTTGCAGCATATAAAGTACCACGTACGTTCGTTTGCGATACACGTGAGCTCCCGACAACAGCAACTGGTAAAGTAGATAAGAAGAAAATTAAGGCTGAACATAGCCAATCATGATCATTATGAAAAAAGATAGTCCCACACTCGTTCATCTCATATCAAGTCTTACTATAGGCGGCGCAGAAAGTGTTCTGTGCAGCATTATTGATCATCTTGATCCTGCTCAATTTCATCACCACGTCATTTACTTTAATGATGGGGCGTATAGTGAACGATTGAGCGCTAAAAATGTTACCCTTCATCAAGTCAAAGGATTGGTTTCAATTTATGATCCGATCTTTTTCGTGCGCTTATTCCGTCTTATAAAAAAGTTAAACCCAAGTTGCATTCATGCATTACTTTGGGCTGGCAATCTATACGGCAGAATTATTGGCCGCATGCTTGGCATTTCCGTTATTTCCGCAATTCATAATACTGCCGATAAAGAAGGTACGATTGCTAACATCGTAGATCGTTTTACGGCAATGTTTGCGCAAAAGATCGTGGTAGTTTCAGATGAGGCGGCGCAGACATTACGCGCTCGCAATAGCTGGATTCCTGCAGAACGTATTCAAGTGATACGCAATGGCGTTAACGCTGATGAAGTGATTTCCCGCGGTATGCAATTTCAAAAGAGTCGTTATGATCTTGGGCTATCGGATGAACATTTTGTGATTGGTTCAGTCGGAAAATTTGAACCGAATAAGCGTTACGATTTATTGCTTGAGAGTTTCGCGTTGGTAAATAACAACTATCCGCTTGCGCGATTGGTACTTTTGGGTACCGGTATACAAGAGCAATATCTGCGTACAAAAGCCCAAAATTTGGGCGTTGAACAGTATGTGACCTTTGTCATTGGCGAAAACGCACAATATTATTACTCCATCTTTGACTGCTTCGTCCAATCATCGGATAGAGAAGGTATCTCCATTGCGCTCTTGGAGGCGATGAGCTTTTCATTGCCCTGTATCGTGACCAACGTTTCCAAACACCATAGCGTCCTGACCTCCGGCATTGACGGTATCGTGGTCCCGGCTGGCAACATGCGCCACTTGGCCGATGCCATTGCCCAGATTATTTTCGATGAGGCCAAGCGGATTTCTTTGGGATATAACGCCCAACAGACGGTCCGTGAACGATTCAATTTGAATGCCATGATTTCGGCCTATCAAGACGTTTTTACCGCAGCCTCGTCGCTTAAGACGGCTGGTAAATAAGGTGTGGTACAACAACCCAGGCTTCGCTAATACTTCGAAGTGATACCTCAGGAAGTGTTTTGCTTCCCGCTTCGTTGCTTTGCAACTTCGCAGGACGCAGACGCCGGCTGTGCCCTGCATAGCTCGAAGAGCGACGCATGGGGTTTTCTGGTCATTTTCATCCATAGCTAAAGGCCCAGATATCTGGCGATCTAGAATAAGAATATTGCTTTTTAGCAGACTTTGTGTACAATCATAACTGAACTTTATGTTTGATAACCTCCATTTCCCCTATCTATGACGTTCTGTCTGGATGGGGGTTTCTTATTTGGTACTTTCCGCGTTTTGCGCCTGTCCGTGACCACCAATCATTATAATTTTGTTTCTTTAGTCACCCAAATAATCTCCCAAATTCATACAGGCAGAAATATTTTGGCATACCAACCATTGCCATTGGTTTTCTGATTGTACTATAATGAGGGTGTGAACGGGACTGAAAGAGATGGGGAAGGGATAGTATGAATGGGGTAATTCGAGCGATGATGCTCGGTATATGCGGACTAGCGAGCAGCAGCACTTATGCCTTTATTTACGAAGTAAAGGTGCTTAAAAAGTGGGATGCTGCGCACAAACGATATCATTACTTCATTGGATTCAGTGACTTCCATGATAAGCAGCATAATGTCACGCCGGTTCAAATTGAGGCCATTCAACAGCTCCTCCGGCAGATGCCCCGTCAGGAAACCAAAGTTATCGTCGAAGACTTAAGTACTGAAAATCATTGTGGCCGTAAGTCATGCGGACGCTTTTTCCTCAATTCCAGTGGGGGTATTTTGGGCGGATTGGCCCAAACCTGTAAGGCCTACCGCTTAGATGTAGAGAACGTAGAATATCGCTATTGCCGCGTCATTGCCCTTGGGCCGTTACTCCATAATTTAAAGGCTGATGTATCTTCAATTCCATCCCTCAAAGGGGTACAGGTGAGCGATATCATGCAAGAGGTCCAATCAACGGCTGATCAGATTAAGCGATATAATGATGGCAGCACCCTTTCAAAGTGGTATGCGCAACATTTGCGGGATATTGCGGTGCATATAGAGCGGCTCAAAATGGAACAATATAAGAATATGTCCATGGCCCAATACGTGGGCAAGCATACGACGCAGGCAAATCGCCTGAAAACACTCAAATATTTACTGACATTTGATAGCGATCTGCTTAACGTCTTGATGGTGCATTATATACAAGCGGCGGCTGATAAAGAGCGCGTGCTTGCGTTTGCGGGCGGGACGCATATCATGCACGTGGTTGAAATGCTGAAAAAACTTGGTTATCAGGAAGTTTATAGCACGAAGCCGGAATACTTCCGAGAACACAACCTAGAAAAATGTCTTGGTTCAAACGTCACCGATGGCGCTTTCTGTGTACGGCCTCATCCCGTCAAGGATGAAGTATTTAAGAAAATATCGAATCCTACGGCGTTATAGCTACGTTTTTATAACGTTTTGTGATACAATATTTCACTCTCATTGTATTAATAGTAGATAAGGTATTTCAATCGATGATTCGTATAAGAATAATGTACGTATATCTGTTGAGCGTGGGTATGGCCGGCGCTTGCATGAGCTATGCCATGGATAATCCAGCACAACAAATTGGTATAGATAGAAAAAAAATAGCCCAAATGCAGAATGAGACCATGAGCAAGATAGACCAAGTGAGCCACGCTGGTAAGGTATCGCAAGAAGCGATCGCCATTCTCCATGAAGACGTCCCTGTTATTGCGCAAGCGGCTAATATGCCTGATCGGGCGAAGATCATAGCCGAATCGCTCAGAATGGCTAAATTTCATAGAGATTATATGAAGCAGGAACCAGATTTTGCACAGCGGCATCTGACATCTCAAAGAAAGATGTGGGAGACAATGATTCCCTATTACGTCATGCCCATTCCCTATGATTGTACGGTTATCGTTAAGAAAAAAGATAAAAAAGGCGAGACTGATATTGGTGAATATCACACCATGCACGCCAATAAATGCTGCATACATGATGGTGAAAACGTCATACTCATTGCGATTCGCGAATACACGCGTGATTATAGTAAGCGAGAAGATGGCAAATTGAATGCCGATCAGCTGGTAGAGTGTACCGTGAAATTTGGCGCGCCTCTTTCATGCAGTCATACCTTTGATATTTGCGCAGGCGATGCTTGGCAATTACTTGAAAAGAGTATGACGGATCATCTGGTGGACTATCTGAAGACATTGGAAGTAAAAAAGCAATAAAAAAAGCGCATCTTTTTAGGGATGCGCTTCTTACATTGCTTAGAAAGCAGTAGGCGGGCCGCCCCTGTTTTGGTAAGACGCATTTTTTGCTGCGGTTTCGGCTTCCTTTTGCGCTAATTCCTGAGGCGAAGGATTGTCTGAATCAACATCAATTTGAGGGACATTAGGGGTAACAGGCCATGTTAATCTATAATTTGTATTAGTTTTTGATGCGGTAATACTCTTTGGTATGTAAGGAACGAGTGCGATCTTATCTGCACTATGTACTCTCCCCGAAAAATTATAGCGTGCGCCATCTATTAAAATGACCTTTGTAATACCAAGTTTTCTAACAAGTATTGGCGCTGGTTTATTTTGTTGTCTGATTTCCAACTCTAAGAGCCTACCTGTTTGGTTATCAAAGGTAGCCATGAAGGCAGGGACTCCTGCGGCATTTAAATCTTGTAGATCTTGCTCGAGCTTTTGTTCTGCGGCCGTTTCAGTATCTTCTTGTTGTTTTTTTTGTTTATTCGCTTCATCTTCTCTGGCTGTTTTTTCTGCATCAGAAAGTTCCCATCGAACAGACACTCCAAATGCGAAAGGCGATTGTGTGTATGATAAGGTATATACCGTTGGTGCTTTGTATGCAGTAATAATATCTGGGCTAAATATCACTGGTACCCAACCCGAGGGGGTTTGACCTGAAAACCTATATTTTGCACCATCCACTAACATAACTTTTGTAATACCAGGATTTAATGGGGTGTGTGATAATTTACCGAGCTCATCAACTTGTTGAATTGCCAGAGAGGCAAATGTTTTATCAATTTTATTATCGAAAGAAACAGTAAAAGCATTGCTATTCGCTGACTTTTCGAGATCTTCTTTTCTGCGTTTTTCTTCCGATGCTTGTTTTTCTTTTTCGCGTTGTTGTTCCTCTGCTTTTATTTCTTCTCCTGATTTTACCAGGATTTCTATTCTATTTATCATGGGTTGTTTTCTCTCTATGAACGTATATTCCGTCGTATTGCGTGATGCAGTGATCCTGCTTGGGATGAATACGAAAGATTGATTGCGGTATGTAGCGGGCCGACCAGAGAAAACATATTCTGCGTTGTCTGCTAACCGAACTTTAGTAATGCCAGCTCCTAGTGAGGTCGGTGATAAGTGCCCCGCCTGGTCGGCTTGCTGGATCGTGAATGTGTACTTATTTCTATTGTCACTCGCGGCATTGTTGAATGAAACGATAAATAAGTTTGCTGTTCTTCGATCATAGATTGCCTGCATCTGCTCAGCAGCTTTATCATTGTCGTGGTCTCTAAGGCTCTTTATATCGTTTTTAAGATCATCAAGACTTTCTGTCTCAGCGCGCGCTTTTATTTTATCAACTTCTTCACGGTTCCATTTATTGTTTAACGTAATTCTCATGCCTAATTTATCTAATTCTGTTTGCATTGCCAGTATCGGTGTCCCAAATACTAAGAAGGCAATGAGAGTCATTAGCTTTAGATTTTTCATATTCATTTTCCTTTTTTTGAAGACCAAACAAAAAAGTGCCAATGACCAGCATATTGAAAAAACCTTTTTACATTCAATAAAATCGTTTTTTTGAAATATCATTAGGGCTGTAAAGATGGGAATGGAATAAAGAAGCGCATCTTTTTAGGGATGCGCTTCCTTATTGTGTATTATTTTACTTACCGATTGGCGTTAACTTCTATTGCTTCCTCTATTCTTGGTACTAGTACCGAAATTTCAAATCCGAGTAAGACCAACTTGAAGACTTTTTGTTTTGCAGTGCTAGAATCGCCTACTAACGTATCGAAAATGAGTCTATGACGTTCTGCCCGATCGTAACGCATATATGCGAGCAAATCATCTCCGCTTGGTGTTTTATCGAAACCAAATATGCGATATAGTTCTGCATTCGTTAATTTTAATATCTGTTCTTCCGATAAATTTTTGAGATTTTTATCGAGTGGCACGAGTGTGTATGGTATACCCTGTTTGCTGGCAAACTTTAGGTTTTCTAATGGAGTGGTTCGAGAGTTTAGATCGCTCTCTAACTGAGCGAGCGTTTTTGCATCAGTCTTTTTTGATTTAATCAGCGCCTTAACTTGCTCAGGCGTCATTAACTCTATGGCAGTTATGCCTGCTTTAGGATATTTCTTTTTCGCATCAGCAGCTGTCAGAGCAGTTACGGCGAATCCTGTTGTCACACCAACGTCTACTACGATTACATTTTTATTCTTAATATCGAGGGGTTTAGCGGCGGCAGGGCTGCCATCTTTATTGAATTTTGCATATTGGGCTTTGCTATCATCAATAATAGTAATGATACCGTTAGCATATTTCGATTGGATTTCATATCCTATTTCGCTGAAGCTTGATGCTTGGCCAGCAGCAATTTTTTCTTGAGTCTTTGCACGTCCGTTGGTAATTACCGTAATTTCGTAGCTTGATTTATTCAAGATCCAAAACTCTTGTTTATCTGCTGCCATCGCGGCTGATCCATAGCATGCCAATGCTACGATCGCTAACTGTTTTAACGTCTTCATAGATTTGGTCTCCTTATTATGAAGATGTATAATTTTACTATTGTGCAGCGTAAAGGAGCGGGAAGAACAAAAGCAATGGTTTAGGAGTGTTTCAAGGTTCAACTTGCTTTAAAGGCGCTGAAAGGCCAGGAACAAAAAAGCGCACCCGGAAGGATGCGCTTATAGATTTGCCTGAACAGCAAAAATTAGTAGAAATTCTTGGTCAGA
>Ga0210395_10001898_pt1 | contig 16288 bp, 20 predicted proteins | sample IncBWH4OmetaG_FD_150861 | JGI IMG/M metagenome (GOLD analysis project Ga0210395, IMG submission 150861) | Forest soil microbial communities from Barre Woods Harvard Forest LTER site, Petersham, Massachusetts, United States - Inc-BW-H-4-O ... | reverse complement strand
TCTATTGACAGGGGCGCCACGACTAGCCAAGTGAAGCTCCCAAATCGCCAAGGATCAGGATCGTGGCCAAACCCGAGCTCGGCACCAAACGGCTCTGCGCCAGTTGCAGCGCCAAGTTCTACGACCTTAACAAAGACCCGATTCACTGCCCGAAATGCGGTGTGGTGTATGAAATTGCGCCGGTCGTCACGCGCGGCCGGCCGGACGCGGCAGCGGCGGCAGCCGCCGCGGCTGCTGCGGCACGACCCGCGGCTGTGGCCGAGGAAGTGGCGGTGCCGGAACCGCAGGATGCCGAGTTCGTCTCGCTCGAAGAGGCCGACGCCGAGGCTTCCGGCGCCAAGAAACCCGTCGAGGGCGCCGAGGCCGAGGAAGAAGTCGAGATGGACGAGACCCTGGACGATGCTGCGTTCATCGAGGAGCAGGAAGAAGAGGACGCCGATGTCACCGACATCATCGGCGGCGATATCGAGAACGAGGAGGAAGGGTGACAGTCATCAGTGGTCAGTAATCAGTAATCGGAAGTCTGCCGTGAACGCGTTGCGTTTGTCTTTTGATTACTGATACCTGATCCCTGAAGGGGCCATAGCTCAGCTGGGAGAGCGCCTGCATGGCATGCAGGAGGTCGGCGGTTCGATCCCGCCTGGCTCCACCACCCTCCGCCAGCAGCGCATGGCGCCACAGGCGAAAACTGCCGCGTCGAAGCGACTGGATAAACTCTGAAGTTGCTCCGTCAAGCCATCGCGGCAGGGGCTTTATTTTGTAGAAGCTGTGCTTCCTTGCGCTCGCAGCGGCCACATCGGCAATTCAATCAAAAATAGTCATCGCAGTCCCCTGATGTTCGGCTCCAACAATGCGGGGTCGTGGCAAGACCTCGCCCGATTTTTTGGCAAGCAAGTGACAATATGTGCGGCGGCGAACGGCGCCGGCCATGCTATGCTGTCGGGGGGTTATCGAGGGAGTCGCAAATGCGGGAATATCGGATCGGCGCGGCGCTGGTCGCCGGTTTCGCCATGATGCTTGCCAGCTCGCTGTCGGCACAACAGCGCCAGTCGGCGCCGGATTCCAATCTCAACGCCGAAGACCAGCTCTCGCCGTCGCAGATGACGCAGCCGATGCCCGGTGCGGTAGCGGAACCGGGCGGCGCGCCTGGTCACGCGCCGGCCAAGCACACCGCAACCGCCGGGTCGCCGGCGGCCGCCACGGTCAAATCAAACGCCGCGATCGCGGCGTCGCGCGTCGTGGTGTGCAGCGGCCCGTTCTCGAAAGATTCGAGCAATCTCAAGCTCGCCATGGTGTTCGATTCGCGCAACGTCACGTTTGAAGACGAAGACGTCGGCGGCACCAAGGTCGGGGCCTCGGTTCTGTTCCCGAAGGACCCGAAGCACCGCCTTGAAATCTGGTGGGCCAACCAGGCCAGCCGCAGCGGCACCTACCTCATCTTGATCAACGGCCAATCGACCTGGAGCGCGCCGGGCGGCCTGAAGCTCGGCATGACGCTCGCGGACTTGGAAAAGCTCAATCACAAGCCGTTCAAGCTGAAAGGTTTTGACAAGGACAACAACGCCACGGTCAGCGATTGGGATGGCGGCGCATTGTCGAAGATCCCCGGCGACTGCAAGTCCGGCGTCAGCTTGCAACCCGACCCGAAAGCCTCCGCCGACGCGGTGAAGGAATTGACGGCCGATAAGGAATACAGCTCCTCCGACCCGGCGATACGCGAAATGAAACCGAAGGTGACCGAAATTCTGATCGGCTACTAGGAACCAGGGATCAGTAATCGGGGATCAGTAATCAGTAATCAGAATAGAGGAGGCGGTTTTTTGATTACTAATTACTGATCCCGTCAATGCTTCGGCGGGCCCAGCGGGGTGCCCAGCGCATCTTCAGGCTCGGCGGTGCGCATGGCTCGCACGTCGCGGGCCATTTCCAGGCAGGTCAGCAGCTCGGTGTAGCTCGAATCGCCGCCCATCCTCGATTCATTCGTGCAGGCGACCTTGTCGGAGGCGTTGAAGGTCGACCACTGCTTGGCCAGCTCCTCGCGAATGGCCTGCTCGCTGTCGAGACAATCCTTCTTCTCCTGGGCGATGGCTGAATCGTGGAACGTGACGCCGCCCTGCTGGGCGATGCCGGTACATACCTGATCCACATTAAGGGTCGGCACGCTATCGACGACCGGTATCATGAGCTGCGCGCCAAGCGCCAAGACTTTGGGGAGGATCATTGTCGTGCTCCGTACTACCGCTGCGTAATTATAGCACGCCCACCGCGCCGCAGTAGCCGGGCCGCGGCGGCTGTCCCGGAAAACCATTGACCGGTGACGATTGGTGCCGCTATGGCTGGGTGCCGGGGCTTGGGGGAATCGCATGATTCTGACGTCGCTTTTCGGCACCGTGCTGACCGTCGCGGTGGCCACCGGCCCGTTCGACGCGTCAAGCGGGCCGCCGATGCTTACGGCGCAGCAGAAGATGGCCGCCACGGCGCCGCTGGTGCGTTCCGCAACCGAATGCATCGTGCGCGCCGTCGCCGCCGATCCGCGTTATGGCACCGAGCCGACGGCCAAGCTCGGCGACCTGATCGTCGCCTCGATGCCGTCCTGCGTTACCCCGGTGCGCGCCATGATCGATGCCTACGATCGCTATTTTGGCCAAGGCTCGGGGGAAGCGTTCTTCATGGGACCCTATCTCGACGTGTTGCCCAAGGCGGTCACCGAAGGCGCCAAGAACGAGCCCGAATAGCGTCCTCGCCGCGCGTCACTGCTGCGGCAATGGCCCGATCGTGTCGACCACGCGCATCCTGGTCGGGTCGACGAGCACGACCTTGTCCCCCACCATCGTACATTCGTAGACCTTGGCTGCGGGATTGCCAGCCACGATGTCATCGGGCAGCGCGTAGAGATTGATCATCGGCGGCACCTCGGCGCCGATCACGGCAGGAAATCGCTGCGGTGACGCTTTGCTCCGGTCTTTGCTGACCGCTGCATAGATCGCGCTGCGCTGCGCCGCCGTCAGCTCGAGTTTTTGCGAAATGCCGACGTCGTCATTCTGCGCATGGATATTTTGGACGCCCGTAGCGAGCAGGAATACCATCGTCGCGACCGCAATACGTGCAGTGCTATATCCTTTCATCGACTGCTCCTTGCAAAACGCAGACGCGCGCCGCACGCGCTGCGGCGCGCGTCCTCGCCAAATCGTGTCCTTTAAACTTAGCGCGGGATCGCCTGAATCGCGATGTTGGTTGCCGGATCGATCACCAGGATGCGGTCGGGCTCGTAGACATAGCGATAGATCGGATACGCCGCGCCGGCAGGGGGCACCGCATTGACGTAGGTATCGTCGACGGTCTGGGCCGGCGCGACCGTGTCGTAGAGCGGTGGCACATAGCTTCTCGTCACCACCGGCGCCGGCGGCACGACGTCGTAAAGCGGCTGCGGAGCAACGGCGCGTTGGCTGACCACGGTTTGCCGCGTGGTGGTGACGACCCGTTTGCGTTCGATCGGCCGCGCGCCGGGCCGTACCGTGCGCACGGTCTCGGTGGTCTGCACGGTTTGTACCGGCTGCTGGGTAATCACGGTCTCGACCGGTTGACCGGAAATGACCGTCTGCGCATTGGCCGCAGTCGGTCCGGCGGCGACGGCAAGGCCGAGCGCCGTCAACGTTGAGATGGTGGTTCTCATAACCTGCTCCATTGCATAGGGAGCCCGGGGTTGCGAGCCGAGCACGAAACTCAACGCGCGTTTGCTGCTTGCGTTCCTATTGCACAGGAGATGAAGCGAACGCGCGGCGATTGTTCCAGGAGCGCAAAATTGCCGCGCTCATGCCATCCCGGAACCATATCCGCGCGGCAATGCCGGCCGCAGCAGCGCGGCAAGCGGCAGCGTCAGCAGCACCATGACGGCGACCAGCGTCAACGCCTTCCAGACGCCGAAGGCATCGCCGACGACGCCGTAAAGCATGGGCGCGATCGCGCCCGAGCCGATAGTGCCGGTATAGAAAATGCTCAGCGCGCGCGTCCGCCATTGCGGCGTCACCAGGCTCGGCACCGAACCGTAGAGCACCGACGACGTGCCGTTGAGCGCGACGCCGATCAGCGGCAACAGCACCAGCGCGGCGGGAAGCGGCAGCGGAATCAGCGTCAGAATTCCGACCGCGGTCAACCCTTCGGTCAGCCACACTGTGCCGATGGCGCCGATGCGTGCGCCGATGAAGGCACAGGCGAGTTTGCCCACGGCGCCGCCGGCAAAGACCATTGTCATCGCCAGACCGATGGTCTGCAGGCTGGCCCCCTTCTGTGTGAGAACGAACGGCAGGAACAACAGGAAGCCCATGCGCGTGGCGTTGTCGATAATGCCGATCGTGAGCAACAACGGAAACGCGAACGGCCGCCGCGGCTGCTCGAACGCGCTTTTCGTCTCGACCTTCGCTTCGGCGGTGCCTTCACGCTCGTAGCGCGGGGTGACGACGAAGATCACCGCGGCGAGCACGAAGCCGAGACAGCCGAGGATGGCCAGCGCCGGCCGCCAGGCAAGCGCCAGCAGCATCAGCGACAGCGTGGCCGGCAGCGTCATCTTGCCGATATCACCGGCGAAATTGTAGGTGCCGAGCGCCTGGAGCGAGCGCGGGCCGGCAAAGGCGCGGGCGACCAATGCGGAGGCGATCGGATGCTGGGTGCTGGCGCCGAGCCCGCCGATGAACAACGCGCCGAGCAGCATGGCGAAACCGGAACTCGCGCCGGCCAGACAATAGCCGAGACCGGCGAGCGCGGTGCCGAGTCCCAGCACCAGCGCGGCGCCGAATTTTTCCGAGGCAAAACCTGCGGGAATCTGCAGGCTTGCCATGGAGCCGACGAATACGCCGCGCAGCAGGCCGAGCGCCGCGTAATCGAGGCCGAATTCCGCCTGCCACAACGGCAGCATGATGTAGATCAGATCGGTGTAGCCGTCGTGCAGGGCGTGGGTCACCGCGGCGATCGAAGCGGCCCGCCGCTGGTCCGGCGAGAACTGCCTTGTCAGCGCCGTAAAATTCTCCCAGTGAAAAGCGCGCATTGGGGCCTGCAAGATTGCTGTTGCAAGTCCCTAGGCGCCGATCGCGGAGGCGTCAATTGCGGTCCGGCCGTCGATTGACCGCCGCAATCGCCGAGTGCAGTCTTGCGGCTTGGGAATCGCGAATTCATTTCAAGAGGAAATATCATGTTCGGCCTCGGCGACCTTTTCCAGTGGGAACGGTTCGTGACACCCACCGTGATCAAGGTGTTTTACTGGCTCGCGGTCGTGATTTCGGTGCTGCTGGGAATTGCCGGCGCGGTCTCGTCCCTGCAAACCATGGCGTTCAATCCGTTCATCGGGCTTATTCTTTTGATCACCAGCTTGCTCGGCGCCTTTGTCGGCATCATCCTTTCCCGCATCGCCGCAGAATTCGTGCTCATTGTGTTTCGTATCAATGAGCATCTCGGCGCGATCAGGAATCAGGGAACAGGGCTTCGGAATCAGTAATCAGGTCGCGAAGCGGAAGTGCATGACGTCGCCGTCGAGGACGACATAGTCCTTGCCTTCGAGCCGCATCTTGCCGGCGTCGCGCGCGCCGGCCTCGCCGCCGCAAGCCACATAGTCGTCATAGGCAATGGTCTCGGCGCGGATGAAGCCGTGCTCGAAGTCGCTATGAATGACGCCGGCGGCCTGCGGCGCCTTGGTGCCGCGCGTCACCGTCCAGGCGCGCGCCTCTTTCGGCCCGGCGGTGAAGAACGTCACCAGATCGAGCAGCGCATAACCGGCGCGGATCAAACGGTCGAGGCCGGCCTCGCTGAGGCCGACGGCGGCGAGGTAATCGGTGCGCTCGTCGCGCGACAGCACCGCAATCTCGGACTCGATCTTGGCGGAGATGACGATCGCGGCGGCGCCTTCCAGCTTTGCCCGCTCCTCGACCTTGCGTGAATAGGCGTTGCCGTTTGCCGCCGAAGCTTCCTCGACGTTGCAGACGTAGAGCACCGGCAGCGACGTCAAGAGTCCGAGCATGTGGAAGGCCTTCTCTTCCTCGGGCTTGCGCTCGGTGAACCGCGCCGGCTTGCCGTCGCGCAACAGCGCGAGCGCGCGGTTGATGAGATCGAGCGCCTCCTTCGATTCCTTGTCGCCGCCTTTGGCTTTTTTGGACAGCCCGTCGACCCGCCGCTCCAGACTGTCGAGATCGGCGAGCATCAACTCGGTCTCCACCGTTTCGATATCGGCGACCGGATCGATGCGGCCCTCGACATGGGTCACGTCGGTATCCTCGAAACAGCGCACCACGTGGACGATGGCGTCGACCTCGCGGATATTGCCCAGGAACTGGTTGCCGAGCCCCTCGCCCTTCGAAGCGCCGCGCACCAGGCCGGCGATGTCGACGAAGGCGAGCCGCGTCGCCACGATGATCGCCGACTTGGCGAGCGCCGCCAGCGTATCGAGCCGCTTATCCGGCACCGCGACTTCGCCGACATTCGGCTCGATGGTGCAGAACGGATAATTCGCCGCCTGGGCGGCCGCGGTTTCCGTCAGCGCATTGAAGAGCGTCGACTTGCCGACATTCGGCAGGCCGACGATGCCGCATTTGAAGCCCATGAATTATCTTCACCTGTTGGACGGCGATTTACGCCTCGTCGCCATCGCTCTTCAATCTTGGTTCGTCTCATCGCCAAAGCCCTTCGCGACCATGGCGAGATGAACCTTGTTCTGAAAGCTTGCATCCTCGCCGCGCGCCAGCAGCTCGGTATTGTCGGCGAGAATCCCGATCAGCGCCTCGACCCAGCCGCGCTCGCTCTTGGCGAAATCGCTCAGCACATAATGCTGGACCATGTCCTTGTCGCCGGGATGACCGACGCCGATGCGCACGCGCCGATAGTCGTTGCCGATGTGCTCGGAGATCGAGCGCAACCCGTTATGGCCGGCGATGCCGCCGCCGATTTTGACCCTGACCTTGGCCGGCCGCAGGTCGATCTCGTCGTGGAACACCGTGATCTGATCGAGCGGAAGCTTGTAGAAGTGCGCCGCCTCGGCGACGGATCGCCCGGACTCATTCATGAAAGTGCCGGGCAACAGCAACAGCGCACGCGCGCCGCCGATCGGTCCTTCGCAGGCGACGCCCTGAAAACGCCGGCGCCACGGCCCGATACCGTGGCGCTTGGCAATTTCCTGGACCGCCATGAAGCCAATGTTGTGGCGGTTACCGGCGTATTTCGCTCCCGGATTTCCGAGTCCGACCAGGAGCAGCATCGGCGTCGTCCCGCGGCAGCAAACCTCACTTCTTCTCAGGCGCGGCGGCAGCCGGTGCCGCGCCGGGGGCAGCGCCCGGCGCTGCGCCTGGAGCTGCGCCCGGAGCCGCACCCTCGGCCGGCGTACCGGCCGCTGCGGCGGCAGCAGCCGCGGCCGCTGCGGCGGCAGCAGCTTCGGCCTGGGCCTTCATTTCTTCCGCATAGCCCGACGGCGGCACAACCGTGACCAAGGTGATATCGCGGCCGGCAACGACGCGCACGCCTTCCGGCAAAGTGATGTCGCTCAAGTGCTTGGAATAGTTGATCTCGAGCTCGCTGACGTCGACGTCGATGCCGGTCGGAATGGCGTCGGCGCGGCAGCGTACCTCGATGGTGTGGGTGACGATGCTGACCGTGCCGCCGCGTTTCACGCCCGGCGACTGGTCGGCATTCCTGACATGGATCGGAATGTTGACGCGGATGGTGGCGCCCTCGCCGAGCCGCATGAAGTCCACATGCAGCGGCAGGTCGCGCACGGCATCGAGCTGGAAGTCGCGGGGAATGACGCGGTGCTTCACGCCGTCGATCTCGACGTCATGAATGGTCGTCAAAAAACGCCCGGCATAGATGCGGTGGTGCAGATCGGCGTAATCGAGCGAGATCGGCAGCGGCGGCTTGCCGTCGCCATAGATGATTCCGGGAACGCGGCCGGCACGACGTTCTGCCCGGGCGGCCCCCTTGCCTGCCCGCGAACGCGCCGTCGCCTTGATCAGATTGACGGTCGCCATGATGATATCCTCGTCTAAAGCTCTGTCTTATAAGTGGAATTCCGCGGCGAGCCTCCAGGGGTGCTGTAGCGGCCGCAGACGCCGCGCTTATAGCGGCGCAGGCTTTGAAAAACAAGGAATGATGATGGCGCGAAGAAAGCCAGGACCGGAACGTGCTCAGATTAGCCTACAGTCGAACTGCCGCCCGTTGCCTGAGCCGAAGACGTATCGCCCGAAGTGCCGGTCTTGCCGAGGGCAGCCTCCAAAGCGGCCACGCGAGCCTTAAGCGCCTCGTTTTCCTCGCGCGCCAAGCGGGCCATGTCCTTGACCGCCTCGAAATCCTCGCGCTTGACCACGTCGAGATCGCGCAGGATGCGCTCCGCCTGGTTGCGGAACAGCGTCTCGACCTCGCGCCGCATGCCTTGCGCGGCGCCGGCGGCGTCGTTCATCAACCGCGCGACTTCGTCGAAGAACCGGTTTGTGGTCTGGACCATGGCTGCCTCCGAACTCCGGGAGTCCCGCTTGATATGCCCGCAGACAATGGCGATGGTGCGGCGCGCTCGCAAGAGGTGCAGCGCATTGAGTCGCGCCAGCCAGCTGTTCACGAAAGCCATCTGATGCTCGTGGTTCTGCCCATTCTGCCGTTCCCCGCGATCAATCCGATCTTGATCTCGATCGGGCCGCTGGCGGTGCGCTGGTACGCGCTGGCCTATATCGTCGGCATCATCGCCGGTTGGTTTTATGCCCGCGCCGTCATCGCGTCGGAGCGGTTATGGGGCGGCCCGGCGCCGCTGACGGTGATCGATTTCGACGATTTCGTCATCTGGATCACGCTCGGCATCATCCTCGGCGGCCGCACCGGCTACGTGCTGTTCTACAATCTTCCGCATTTCATCGAGCATCCGCTGCAGATCTTGCAATTGTGGAACGGCGGCATGTCGTTTCACGGCGGCGTCGCCGGCTGCATCGTCGCCATCGTCGCCTTCGCGCTCAAGCGCGGCATCCCGATGCTGTCGCTCGGCGACGTCATCGCCGCAGTCTGTCCGATCGGGCTGTTCCTCGGCCGCATCGCCAATTTCATCAACGGCGAATTGTGGGGCCGCCCGAGCGACGTGCCGTGGGCGATGATCTTTCCCAATGGCGGTCCGATCCCGCGCCATCCGAGCCAACTTTATGAAGCGACGCTGGAAGGCGTCGTCCTCTTCGTCGTGCTCGGTCTCATGGTGCGCAGCGGCGCCCTGAAGCGTCCCGGCGTCGTCACCGGAAGTTTCGCGCTCGGCTACGGCGTGGCGCGCGTCATCTGCGAATTGTTTCGCGAGCCCGACGTTCAGCTCGGCTTTCTCTGGGGCGGGCTGACAATGGGCATACTGCTGTGCATTCCGCTGATGCTTGGCGGCATCGCCATCCTCACTTACGCGTTGACGTGTGAACCGAAGTCTCGCGAACCGAAGTCTTGCGAACCGAAACCGAAAGATGGCTGAGGCAACGGCGCTGGAGGGCGAAATCCGCCGGCGCATCGCCGTTGCCGGACCGTTGCCCGTTGCCGACTATATGCGGCTGTGCCTGACCCATCCCAAGCACGGCTACTACATCAACCGCGATCCGTTCGGCAGCGACGGCGATTTCATCACCGCGCCCGAGATCAGTCAGATGTTCGGCGAGTTGATCGGACTTTGGCTGGCCGCAGTCTGGCGGCAGATGGGTGCGCCGGAAAACGTTCGCCTCATCGAGCTCGGGCCAGGCCGTGGGACTTTGATGCTCGACGCGCTACGTGTGGCGCGCGTGATGAAAGGTTTCCGCGATGCGATCGTGCTGCATCTGGTCGAGATCAGCCCGGCACTGCAAAAGCTGCAGCAGCAGCGGCTGGACGGCCTCGACGTGCCGGCGCTTTGGCACGCCACGCTCGACGACGTCCCCGGCGGCCCGAGCCTCGTCATCGCCAACGAGTTCATCGATGCGCTGCCGGTGCATCAAGCGGTCAAGCAAGCCGACGGCTGGCATGAGCGCATCGTCGATATCGGCGCCGACGGCAATCTGTGCTTCGGCTTGGCGCGCGAGACGCTCTTTCACTTCGAGACCAGCCTGCCGCGCGGCTTGCGGCAATCGCCCGACGACTCGATCTTCGAATGGCGCCCCGACCGGATCGCGCTCGAGCTCGGCCGGCGCGTGCGCTCTGACGGCGCAGCGCTGATCCTCGACTACGGTCACGTCAAATACGGCCTGGGCGATACGTTGCAGGCGGTCGCCGGGCACGCCTACACCGACCCGTTGCGCGCGCCGGGCGAGGCCGATCTCACTGCCCATGTCGATTTCGAGGCGCTGGCGCAGAGCGCGGAAAGCATCGGCGGCCGCATTCACGGTCCCATTCTGCAGCGCGATCTCTTGCTCCGGCTCGGCATCGACCAACGCGCCGCCGCGCTCAAGGCCAATGCCTCGCGCGACAAAGCGCTGGAAATCGAGCTGGCGCGCTCGCGCCTGACCGAAAGTGGCGCGCAAGGCATGGGCGAGTTATTCAAGGCGCTCGCCATCGCCGACCCAAAACTGGGGCCGCTCCCGGGATTCGAGACGCCGTCATGATGATCGAGGCTCGAACGTTGGCGCTTGACGGCATCCGCCACGGCTTCTTCACGCGCCAGGGTGGCGTTTCCAGCGGCCTCTATACCAGCCTCAATGGCGGCGTCGGATCGAACGACGATCGCGCCCACGTCGCGGAAAACCGCGCCCGCATGGCCGCCGCGGTCGGCGTCGAGCCGAGCCGCTTCTTGACCTGCTATCAGATCCACTCGCCGCAGGTGGTGATCGCCGAAACGCCGTGGCTGCCCGAGGCGCGGCCCCGCGCCGACGCCATCGTCACCCGCATGCGGGCGCTCGCCATCGGCATCAGCACCGCGGACTGCGGGCCGGTCCTCTTCGCCGAGCCAAGCGCCCGCGTCATCGGCGCCGCCCATGCCGGCTGGCGCGGCGCGCTCTCGGGCGTCGTCGAGGCCGCGGTCGATGCCATGGAGCGGCTCGGCGCCGGGCGCAGCCAAATCCGCGCTGTGATCGGACCGATGATCCGGCAAGCCAATTACGAGGTCGGCCCCGATCTCATTGCCCGCTTTGACGCCGAAGACCCCGCGAGCCACCGCTTCTTCGCTCCGGCTGAACGCGACGGCCATGCCATGTTCGACCTAGCCGGCTATATCGGCGCGCGGCTGACCCGGGCAGGCGTCCGTCACGTCGAGGATGTCGGGCTTTGCACCTATGCCGATGCGGAGCGGTTTTTCAGCTTTCGCCGCACCACTCACCGCGCCGAAGCCGATTACGGCCGCCACGTGAATGCGATCGCTCTATCGGGCTAAAACGACGCCGGCCCGCCCCGCCAAACCTATTGCGCTCACGGCGAAAAAACCTGCGGGGACAAGGCCCTGATTCATGTTGCCAGCCCGGCAGGCGACTTGTATCAGGTCGGCGAAAGTCGCTGCCGGGCGCGCAGGAGAACAGGGAATGGCGGGCAACAACGGGGCCATCAAGCTCGTCGCCGGCAATTCCAATCCCGCGCTTGCCGAAGCCATCGGCGGTTACCTGGGCACCCCTTTGACCAAGGCGATCGTGCGGCGCTTCGCCGACATGGAAGTCTTCGTCGAGATCCAGGAAAACGTCCGCGGCGCCGACGTTTTCATCCTGCAGTCGACATCGTATCCGGCCAACGACCATATGATGGAATTGCTGATCATCATCGACGCGCTACGGCGCGCGTCGGCACGGCGCATCACCGCGGTGATCCCCTATTTTGGCTATGCGCGGCAGGACCGCAAAGTCGGGCCGCGCACGCCGATCTCGGCCAAGCTCGTTGCCAATCTCATCACCCGCGCCGGCGCCGACCGGGTGATGACGCTCGACCTGCACGCCGGCCAGATCCAGGGCTTCTTCGACATCCCGACCGACAATCTGTTCGCCGCGCCGGTCATGATGCGCGACATCCGCCAGCGTTTCGATCTGAGCAAAGTGATCGTGGTGTCGCCCGACGTCGGCGGCGTGGTGCGGGCGCGCGGGCTCGCCAAGCGCATCAATACGCCGCTCGCGATCGTCGATAAACGGCGCGAGCGACCGGGCGAATCCGAAGTGGCCAACGTCATCGGCGAGGTCGAAGGCGGCATCTGCATCCTGGTCGATGATATCGTCGATTCTGGCGGCACGCTGGTGAACGCCGCCGACGCGCTCTTGGAAAAAGGCGCCACCGCGGTCTACGGCTACATCACGCATGGCGTGCTCTCCGGCGGCGCCGTCGCCCGCGTCGGCAAATCCAATCTCAAGGAATTGGTGATCACGGATTCGATCCAGCCGACGCAAGCCGTCACCGAGTCCAAAAATATCCGCGTGCTGCCGATCGCGACGCTGATTGGCGAAGCCATCAACCGCACCGCCGCCGAAGAGTCGGTCTCAAGCCTGTTCGATTGAAAAGGCTTTCCGCCCTCGTCATCCCCCGAGTCAACTTGTCGCAGGCCGCTCTGTGGACGGTCCCGGCCGCAGCATTGTGCGCCAGGGCCAAATCACTTCATGAGTGCCGACGGCGGCGGCGCCGGAGGCTCTTACGTCGAATTTGGTGAGCGGAATCAGGCCGATTATAGTCGGCGTGCGGGCTGATTCGCGGCTTTCGGTCAACCGACGCGTAAAAGTCTCCCCTGCGTCAAATTGCAGCCGGTATTGGGCGAAGTCCTAGTGGCGTGCGCATTTCCACTCACATGCGGCACCGTGGAGAAGGCATGTCCATCATCGAGATCGCACGCGAGCACGGCAACAATCCTCTCGAAGTCGTCGAGCGCATGGCGGCCGGCAACAACTGGCCGTTCGAGCGCTCGGGCGAGGACGAGATCGCGCTCGTCGTCACCGGTAAGTGGACCAACTATCAGGTCTCTTTCACCTGGATGAGCGAGATCGAGGCGCTGCATCTGGCCTGCGCGTTCGAAATCAGGGTGCCGGAGCTGCGGCTTCCCGAAGTGCAGCAGCTCATTGCCATGATCAACGAGCAATTGTGGATCGGCCATTTCGACGTCTGGATGCAGAACGGCATGGTGATGTTCCGCCATGCGCTGCTCCTCGCCGGCGGCGTGCCGGCGTCCGGCCGCCAATGCGAGGCCGCGCTCGGCTGCGCGCTCGATGCCTGCGAGCGCTACTTTCCGGCGTTCCAGTTCGTGGTCTGGGCCGGCAAGTCGGCGCGCGAGGCGATGGAATCCGCCATGTTCGAGACCTCGGGCGAGGCGTGACGAGCGCGACGCCGGATTTGCATGATTTCGCCGGCCGCCTGGTTCTGGTCGGCGCCGGCAAGATGGGCAGCGCGCTACTCGAAGGCTGGCTGCGGTTCGGCCTCGATCCAAAGCACATCGCAGTGCTCGAGCCGCAACCGTCGCCGCAAATCGCTGCGCTCACGACCCACGGACTGCTGCTCAACCCGCCGCTGCGTGCGCTTAGCGACGTCGCCGCCGTCGTCGTTGCGGTAAAACCGCAAACCGCGGCGGAAGCGATCCCACAGCTCAAGCCGCTGATCGGCGCTTCGACCGTCGTCGTCTCGATCATGGCCGGGCGTACGCTGCAATTCATCGCCGGCGCGCTGAACGTTCCCTGCGCGCTGGTGCGCGCCATGCCCAACACCCCGGCCGCGATCGGCCGCGGCATCACCGTCGCGGTGCCGCGCGACGTCAATGCGGCGCAGCGCGAACTTGCTCATCGCCTGCTCTGCGCAACAGGCACCGTCGAGTGGACCGACGACGAGGCGCTGATGGACGCCGTCACCGCAGTGTCGGGATCGGGACCCGCTTATGTTTTTCTCTTGGCCGAAGCGCTGGCCGAGGCCGGCGTCGCCGCCGGCCTGCCGCCGTCGCTCGCCGCCAAGCTCGCGCGTGAAACCGTCGCCGGCGCGGGCGAGTTGTTGCGCCGCTCCGAACTCGATGCCGCCGTGTTGCGGCAGAATGTGACGTCGCCGGGAGGCACGACCGCGGCCGCGCTTGAAGTGCTGATGGGCAAGGACGGGCTTACGGAGCTGATGCGCAAAGCGGTTGCCGCCGCGACCAAGCGGTCGCGGGAGCTTGCCGGCTGAGGTCTGGCGTATCCCTGACGCCGCCTTGGAACCGTCTCATCGCGGGCCTACATTGAATCCAACTATCGCGCGTATGAGGCGCCGCCCAAGAGTTCGGTGCATAGGAGTACGGTCATGGCTCGAAAACCCGCCCGCAAAACTGCACGATCGTCCTCCGCCGCGAAACCCGTAGCGCCTGCGACCGTGGGCGGCGAGCGCGAAAAAATCATCGCCGCTTTCCTGGCCCTGCTGGCGGAGAAACCGATCGAGCAGATCGGTTTCGCCGAAATCGCCAAGGAGGCCGGCGTGTCGCTCGGCCAATTGCGCGGCGAGTTCGCCTCGACGCTGGCGATCTTCGCCGCTCACATCAAGGCGACCGACCGCGCCGTGCTCGCCGCGGATTTGAGCGACATGGCCGAGGAGCCGCCGCGCGAGCGGCTGTTCGACGTGCTGATGCGGCGGCTCGAAGTGCTGGCGCCGCATCGCCAGGCGGTGCGCTCGCTGTTGCGTTCCGCCCGCCGCAATCCGCCGCTCGCTCTGGCGCTCAATGGCTTGGCGGTGCGCTCGCAGCAATGGATGCTGACCTCAGCCGAGATCAACGCCTCGGGCCCGCGCGGCATGATACGCGCCCAGGGCTTGGCGCTGTTGTTCGGTTCAGTCCTGAGCACCTGGGTGCGCGACGACGATCCCGGGCTTGCCCGCACCATGGCGGCGCTCGACCGCGCGCTGGCCCGCGGTCAGCGCTTTTCCGGCTTCCTCGACGATTTGTGTCACATCCCGTCGCGGCTTTGCCGGCTGCGGCCGCGCCGGCGCCGGCGGGATGACGATGCCGAAGAGGAGTCGGCCGTGGCGTGACCGGCCTGCCGTTTTACCAAAGATTAGCCACGCGCCATGTCCACAGCTCGAGCTTAGAATGCCTATAAACAAAGGTTTTCCATTGCATCGCTAAACTGGCTGCGGTAGAGTTAGTTGCAGATCGAACCAATTGTCGCCGGGCCGTCCCGCCATGATCGTCTGTTCTTGTAACGTGTTCACGGACCGTGACGTGCGCGGCACGCTTGCGGCGGCCGAAGGTTGTCCGCGTACGGCCGGCGAAGTTTATCATTGCCTGGGTTGCAGCGCCCAATGCGGCCGCTGCGCCCGCACCATTCGGCGCATCATGGACGAGGCGCTGGCCGGTGCCGCGCCGGTGTCGTGCTGCGGGACCGCCCAAAACCAGCCCTGAACGCCACGCCGATCACGGCCTCCAGCCTTCCACAGACCAGACGCCGCCTATCGCGGCCTAGCTTTTAATTGTTATAATTAAAGTCTGGGCCGGACATCGTGCGGCGCCGACCCCCATTGCAGGAGCGCGACCATGAAAGGCGACCCGGGAGTCATCGACTTCCTCAACAAGGGACTGCGCCACGAACTGACGGCGATCAACCAATACTGGCTGCATTATCGGCTGCTGGACAATTGGGGCTACAAGGCGCTCGCCAAGCAATGGCGCAAGGAATCGATCGAAGAGATGCAGCACGCCGACAAGCTGATCGAGCGCATCATCTTCCTCGACGGCTTTCCCAACCTGCAGGTGCTCGATCCGCTGCACATCGGCCAGAACGTCAAGGAGGTCCTCGATTGCGACCTCGGCGCGGAAATATCGGCACGCTTGCTCTACCAGGAGGCCGCCACCCACTGCCACAGCGTGAAGGACTACGTGACGCGCGACCTGTTCGAGAAGCTGATGCACGACGAGGAAGAACACATCGATTTCCTCGAGACCCAGCTCGACCTGGTCGCCAAGCTCGGGCTCGAGCTTTACGCCCAGCACCATATCGGCGAACTCGAAGAGGGCGAGGACTGAGCGGCCCCATTCGCCCACGCCGCCGCAATCGTTAATAGAGTCTTACCGGAGTTTTGCGCCGCGCTCCGCGGCGAGCGAATTGGCGCGCATATCCCTGATCCACTGCGCCAATTCAGCCGCTCTGCTTTGCATCGCGCTCGCCGCGGTGGATTAACAATTACGGTTAAATCTTAAGGTTAAGACCCGCTTAAATAATTGCTGCCATCTTCGGCCCGGTTCAACGACGGCGGGCCGCCGGCATACGTGGCTCGGCCGAGGAAAGGACGAAGCCATGGTCAGCGTTAAATTCTTCGCCAGCGCTGCTGCGTTAGGCTTGCTCAGCACAGCCGCACTCGCAGCCGATCTCCCTCCCCCCCAGATGTATCAACCGCCACCGCAGATGGCGTTTCAACCCGCGCCGGTCGT
>Ga0210395_10001896_pt1 | contig 16292 bp, 10 predicted proteins | sample IncBWH4OmetaG_FD_150861 | JGI IMG/M metagenome (GOLD analysis project Ga0210395, IMG submission 150861) | Forest soil microbial communities from Barre Woods Harvard Forest LTER site, Petersham, Massachusetts, United States - Inc-BW-H-4-O ... | reverse complement strand
CGGTGGTCGCGCGCGGTGCGGCGATTTTTGCGAGCACGCAGAGCATCCCGCGCCAGCCCGGAAAATCGGCGCCGGCCCGCGTGGCCGGCGAGTTCAATGTCGAAATCCTCGCAAAGCCGGTGGGCGCGGACACCGAGCCGCTCGTCGGCGGACGGGTGGTCCCGCCATCCGGCGCTTCGCTGAGCGGCTGCACTATCGAGCTGGTGAACCAGCAGTCGAAATGGCGCAGCGGCAAACTTTCCCTCAGCGAAACCGGCGCGTTTCAAATCACCGCCCGCGCCGAAAAAGGCGTGCAGAATATCTTTGCCCTTGAGTTGGGCTCCGCGTCGGGCGCGTTGCTCGCCGTCACGCCGGGCCAGTTCACCTACACGGTCGGCGTCGTCGTCGAGGAACAGCTCATCATCCACGACCTCGGCGTGGCCACGGCCGACAACAAAGTTAGCGTTCACTTCACCAAAGGCCAGCCGTTGCCCGCCAAAAGCACCAAGCCTTATCGCAGCTCGCGCGAAGTGCGTAGCGGCGGATCCGGCGAAGCCCTGCGCATCCCGATCATCGAGGGCAACCGCGAGCGCGCCGATCGCAATGTGTTGGTCGGCATGCTCCAGATCGAGGCCAAGAACCTCAAGCGCGACCTCCCTCTCGGCAGCCAGATCGACGTGACGCTGCAGATGGATTCCTCGCGCCTGCTCACCGTGCGCGCTTACGTACCGATGCTCGATGAGGAATTTCCCGCCAAGATCGAACTCGGCGGCCAGGCCCGCCGGCCGGACCCAGCCGTCCTGCGCAACGAGCTGACGCAGGAAACCGCACGCCTGGCCGCACTACATAATCAGCGCGGCCTCGCCACGGGAGTGATCGCGATAAAACTCGATGCGCTCGCGCATTCCGAGCTTTGCCAGCAACTCGAGCGCACGCTCTTTCACAGCGAAACGACCGACTTCGATGCGTTGCTCCGCGCGCAACGCGACCTCATGGAGTTTAAATTTCAACTCGATGAAATTGCCACCCAGCTCGAGTGGCCGGCCGCGGTGCAGGACGCCGAATACTTGCTCTCCCAATTGGGCGAGCTCATCACGCGGCAGGGCGAGGCTGCCGACCGCACGCGGGTGCAAACCTTGGGCGAACAAACCCGAGCCATCATCGCCGCCAAAAATGCGGAACGACTCAAACGCAACGTTACGGAGTTGTCCGGTTTGTATGCCGAGATTCTCTATCGCCATCCCACCGCCTGGGCCGACCAGCTCGAAGTGCTCGCCCAAAAGGCCAGTCTCATGCGCGACCAGGCCAAGGCCGGCCTGCTCGTCAAAGCCGGCCGTCACGCCATGGAACTGGGCCAGCTCGAGGAAGTGAAACAAGCGGTATTCAAATTGCAGGATCTGCTGCCCGGCGCCGCGGCCGAGCAAAGCCGCCTCGGCTATGGCTCCACGATCATGCGATAACGGCCTGCTAAATTTTATACCTCATGCCTGCCGTACCCACGGACTCCGTCCGCACCAGTCTCAACCTTGCGAAGGCGCTGGCTTTGGCCCGCAGCGGCCAGATGAAGGCAGCCCAGGCGTTGCTGACCACATCCGACGGCCCGCCCGAGGATCCGGTCGAACTGCACGCGCTCGCCGCGCTCGTGACGAGCGCGGGCGACTTTCCCCGGGCGCTGACGTTGTGGCGGCAACTCCTGCAACGCGATCCGCGCCACGCCGAAGCCCGCCGAATGATCGCCGCAATCGAGCTGTGGCAAATCCGTCCGCCATGGTATCAGTTCATCCCGATTGGCGTGGCCAGTTTGGGAGTTGCGCTGCTGGTGATTGTCCTGCTCTACGCAATGTCGTAGAGCGGTCGCACCGGCGAAGCGATATGGGCCGTTTCGCGCGGCAGGCGGGTCGGGACGGACCGCCGGGCCGTCCGCAATATCCAAATGGCGGCGAGTGCAAAGCCTCGGCGGTCGCGCCCTACCTCAAATGTCTAAATTCAAATTGTAATGGATATTTATCATTGCTCGCTGACGAACGGTGCATTGTTTGTCGGACAAAAAAAGCGCTCCGCAGCGGGAGGCTGCGGAGCGCGACGATCAATTACCCGAGGGTAGGTTGATGGTTTTTAAGGCAATTTAGGGAGTGCCGTACAGCGCTTTCACTTCGAGTGCTGCCAGGGCGAAGGCGCCGGCGGCAAAATCCGTCGTGTCGGTAGCGGTCACTGAACCGGCTACCTGGCCGACAACCTGGGCATAGCCGAGGCTCCCGTTGGGTTGGATTTTGCTCTGCAACGCCATCCAAGCGTTCTTCACCACGCTATCATAGCCATTTGCCCCGGCACCAGGCAGGAGGCCGTTTTGGATGCCCCAGCCAAGGGCATAAACGAAGAAAACCGTGCCGCTGGTCTCGTCGCCGTCAACCTGGCCAACGGAAAACCCAGCGCCGGGATAGCCATCGTTCGGATCATCCAAGCTGGTGTGCCAGAGACCGCTGGGTTGCTGGCGCGCTTTGACGGCTGCAGCCATGTTTTGGAACAGCGTGACATAACTGGCATATTTGGGATCGGTCGGAGGCAGGTAAGTCAGGATTTCCACCAGCCCACCCATGACCCAGCCGTTGCCGCGGGACCAGATGACGCTTTTGTTATTCTTGGTTGAGCCCAAGGGTTGGCCAGGGAAGTATTTGTCATCGCGGTAAAACAGATTGTCCGTCGGGGAAAAAAGGTAGGCGTACGTGTCCCAATACATGCTATCAAGCGCGGCCGCATATTTCGGATTCCCCGTTGTTTTGGCGAGGTGCGCGAAATTTGGCGGAGCCATGTAGAGTGCATCGGCCCACCACCAGATCTTGCGCCCTGGGAGGTTGTTTGGGTTTGAGATGACATAATCGATCCTGGTTTGAATGCCGGCGATCTTGCCTATTTTGTAACGATCCGTGACGGGGTTGGGATCGAGGTCGTACAATTGCAAGAAAGCATGGCCGGCGCATGAATCGTCCGCGTGATATTGGATATCCATGTAGGTGTTCGTGCCGGGGAGGAACCAATGCGGATCTGTCGTCGGCAACGCGGAGCGCGAAGCAACTTCCCAGACGTCGATACCTGCGCTCGGCGGTGGAGCGGGCGAGGTCGTCGCGGTCCGGACACCATTGAGCCAATAGGTCTCGGAACGGGTGCCTTCCGCCCAAACATTGGCCGAGTTGAGGTAATGGGTATCGCCGGTTTCGACGTACGTTTGGGCCAAAGCATCGGCCAAGGTGGCCCGCACCCAAGTATAAGGCAGGGCTTTGGTGTTCGATGAGTCTGTGCTGGGATGTTCCACCGCGTAATCGGTCACCGTGCGTATGGCTTGGAGGATATACGCGGAGGTGAGGTAGGCGTTGCTACCACTAGAGGCGAAGGTGGCGTTGATGGTGTGATTGGCCTGCACGTTGCTGAACGTGTAGCCGGTCACCGCACCGACGCTTGCACCGTCAACGGTCACGTTGGACACGGTGAATCCGGAGTTGGCCGCAATCGAGACGGACTGATTGGAGCCCTGGGTGACCGTGATCGTGTCAGATGGATTGATGGTTCCGTTCGTTCCAGCACTGGCGGTGATGGTGAACGTCGGGACCGCCTGGAAGGCGGCGCTGATGGTGTGATTGGCCAGCACGTTGCTGAACGTGTAGCTGGTCACCGCACCGACGCTTACACCGTCAACGATTACGCTGGACACGACGAATCCGGAGTTGGGCACAATCGTGAACGACTGATTGGTACCCTGGATGACCGTGATCGGGCCAGATAGAGGGAGCATCTTGCCAGTCGGATTGGTTCCACTGATGGTTCCACCACTGCCCGCACTGGCGGTGAGAGTGAATGTCGTGGCCGTCGGCAGGAAGGCGACGGTGATGTTGTCATTGGACTGGATGTTGCTGAACGTGTAGCTGTTGAGCGGACCCTGGCTCACGCCATCGATGACCACGTTGGATATAATGAATCCAGCATTGGCAGACATCGTGAAGGTCTGATTGGAGCCCTGGGTGACCGTGGTCGTGCCAGACGGAGTGATGGTTCCGCTCGCTCCCGCACTGGAGGTAATGGCGAACGTCAGGTTCGTCGGCTGGAAGACGGCACTGATGGTGTGATTGGCCTGCACGTCGGTGAACGTGTAGCTGGGCACCGCACCGACGTTTGTACCGTCGACCGTTACGCTGGATACGATGAATCCACCGTTGGGCGAAATTGTGAAGGTTTGGTTGTCGCCTTGGTTGACCGAAACGTTACCCGTGGGGCTGATCGAGCCGCCGGAGCCGGCACTGGCCGAAATCGTGAAGGGGCCACCGCCGACGGAGAGGTTGATCGCGGTGAGCGATGCATTTTTGATCGAAGGATCCACATCGAGATTCCAATCGTTCAGGCTGGTCATGGTGTTGGCAGTGCTGCGGAAGGCATAGTCGGTGCCAACCGTCAGTTCCGTGCCACCGGCCGGAGTCACATAGACCGAATAGGTGTGCGAAGTCAGGTCCACGACGAAACGGAAATGATACGACACACCGGCCGAATATGGGATGGTCGAGGGGCCATAGGCCGTGCCATTGTAGGCATCGATGAAGCCCGAGGGATTGAAGCGCCCGATGCAACCATTGTTGCCGAAGCCGGTGGCTGCACCGTTGGACAGGCCAATCAGCGCGTTTTCCGGCGAGATCGAGGGCGTCGCGTCGTAGGTGGCGGTGAAGGTTCCGGTTGCAGCGGGGGATATGGCCAGTGCATGCCATCCGTTGCCCGAGGAACCGGTCAGGGTTCCGCTGGCATGAGCGCTGGCGGCTAGCCCGGTGGCTAGAAACACGGCACTAAATAATCTAAGGAGAGAAATGCGCCGTTCGGCGCGTTTCAAATTTGCTGGCTTGATTTCTTTAAACATAAAACTGCTTTCCGATAAGTTTCTGATAGTTGAACTGTGCAAACTTGGGCAGGCTCGATAAAACAGGGGGGGCCATTCCTGTGAGTTGGGGAAGGGCAGTATCGCCGCCGGCTGATTCGACTGAAAAAACTTTACCTAAAGTCCTTTCATCGAGAAGACGGAGCGCGGTCATGGATTTGGCTTATGGCAAATAAAATGCAAGTTATGGAAGCTTCGTGCAGGCAAAGCGAAGCGAGGATATGCCAGCCCTCTTTCTGCCCCGCCAACACACGCAAAATTCTTGCATATATTAACAATGACCGCGCTCAATCAAATTCCAGTCTTGGCATGGAATCGTAACAAAAAACTTAGGTATGACCGAAATTGAAAAAGTGCAATAGCTTGCAGGCGTGAGGCTTAATAGATATCTAATGTCGGGTTGTCACGCAGGTTTTTTTTGCGATTGATCCGTTTTATCCGCGGATCAGCGGAGTAAAGGGGGTTGCGGTGGAAGCTGTTAATCAAGCATTGCGGGCAAACGACGGGCTCGTGAAACTTCCGGAAATCTGTGAGTGCCATCAACCGGTTTCTCCTCGGGAATAATCTCCGCATTCGGACAAACCCGTGTGTCAGCCCTGATTTCTGCCTCGATTGGCCGGGTTTGATTAAGCAGATGCGCGAGAAAGGGCAGCGAGGTGTTACATTCCACGAGAAGAGCTGCTTTGAAACGGCGCAGGGCAGGTGGACGTTGTTCGAGGATGCCGCGGGAGAATGCGGCTGGATGCTGGAAGCAACCTCTTCGGAGAACGTGAGCGCGGTACTGGCGGATGGACTTTCCTTGGAAAAAGGCCGGGCGATTTTTCCGGCGACATTTTCCAATCTGCTTCGCCTGAAAAATCTCGTGCAGGAGCACAACTCCGCGTCGACGATTTTCCCCACCGCGACGCAACGGCTGGGACAAAGCACCCTTGGCATCGGCGCGCGTTTCACCACGTTGCACTGGCCGGCGGTGGATTGGGCGATGGCTGCGCTGGGAATTGGTGTCACCGCCAACCAAAATTCCATCCCGCGCGAATTGGTTTACGACGTCGATGCGATGCTTTCCGGCCAGCTAGATACCGTGCCGTTCCCTTTTATCGGCACCCAGGTCCCGGAAGGCCATCAGGGCCAGAGCGTCGAGGGCATGAGCCACGGCTGCATCCTTTCCAAACTCAAGACCGGCTTTCATCGTCGCGGGATTGCCTGGAGCTTTAATGCCGACCACCAGCCGATCGGCGGAAAATTCGATTCCCGCGAAGACCAGCTCGTGGCGGGATGCGTGCTGGCCAGTTACATCACGTTCGATCTCTCGCCCGAACTGGCGCAGACCCGGCTGCCGGACGATCCCCTTTCATGGATTAAGGCCCACCTCGATGCTTCTCTTGTGAGCAAAGTGAAGACCCGGATCGCGTCGCTGGGGCTGACGCTCGACGAAAATGAATTTGCCAAGCGGCTCGCCCAAGTGTGGCCGGGGCTGCAAAAAATGAAACGCCGTGACGACAAATACCGCGCCGCCCGCGAAAAACTTTTTAGCACGGCGGTCGGTCGCGAGTATTTGCGCGAGTTGTCGATCGATGAACTGCCCGGCCTGACCACGCCGGAAACCACGGTCATCATGCTTTCGCTGTGCGAAGCATTGGACATGAAAATTCATTTCATCGCCCCGGCTTTCGGCTTCCAAAAAAACATGCCATACCCCGACGATGGCGAGCTTCGCCGGCTGATTGAAAAGCAGTGGGACGTTTGCCGGCAATTCGACGCGGGCATCGGCTTCCATTCCGGGTCGGGCAAATCAGCTGGGAATTATAAAGTCATCGGCTCGGTGACGGGAGGTCGGTTTGAAATCAAGACCAGCGGGCGTTATACCTATGAAATGGGCCGGGCGCTTCATGCTTCAAAAAACGAAGACGACCAGAAACTTTGGCGCGACTGGTATCAGTTTACGGTCGAGCTGGCCCTGGCGGGATGCTTCAGTCCCGATGCCGCCGAACAAAAAATGGCGCGGGTTTTTGTGACAGATGCGCTTGCCCGAGCGGGACGACCGGCCGATGTCTTCAGTATCCCGGACGTCTGTCGTGCGGCCATCGAGGCTTTGCCGCCGAGCCCGGAATATATGTTCTGGTTTGAATATAATTTTCTCTATGTGCTTGCGGCCGGCGGCAGCGCGGAAAAAAGCGCGTTGGGCGACCACACCAGCGCCGGCTATGCGCAACGGGCGCGCTTTTATTCCATCAGCGAGGAGGGGCGTCTGAATTATGCGAGAAATGTCGCCTTGTATATTTTGTTCCTCGCCGAAAACACCGGCCTGGCCGGTTCCACGAGCTGTGTATCAGCCCGCGCGTCGCTCGCCGGTTATACCACGCTCGCCCAAATGGTCGCCGACATAGCGCCTTGAATATCGCCTGTAGCGATTGGGTTTTCACTTTGGACTCTAAAGAAATTCTCTCTGTGCCCTTTGTGATCTCTTGTGGCCAATCATATCCGCGGTTAACTGACCTTCGTTCACGGTTCACAGTTCCTGGTACTTGCTATTTCGTATTTGGTAGTTGGTATTTAGAGCATCTCAAGACGTCCAGGGATTCTCTTGGGCTATTAGTATTAAGTGCTGATCGAGAGCTGTTTGAAATGACCGCTCGGACGATTTGCTGAGGCGGATTTAAGGTATTTTTAATGGATTTTGGCCCGGTCTTAATTAGGCCGCGCCGCGGCTTTGGAGTATTTTGGCGCCGCGATGAAAGCGACCAATCAGGAGCGGTATTTCTTCAACTGCCTTTTGGTGGCATGGGCGGTCTTTTTGGTCGGGCTGGCCATCGTCCATTATCGCCAGCACGAGCCGGTCGTCTCACGCGTCAACTGGCCGTCGTCTTCCGCACTCCAACATTAAGATCTCTTCCCATGGAAACGCTCATGATTGCCGATCCTCCATCGGACGGACAGGCCTCTGCAAGCGGCGAACTCACCCCAGGAATGGTGTTGGACGGCCGCTTTGACCTGATCGAATTGGTGTCGCGGAGCAACATGGCTTCGATCTTCAAGGCCTATGACTTGGAAAAAACCGAGGCCGTGGCGATCAAGGTGCCCCTGCTGTCCGTGGAAAGCGATTTGGGCGGATATGAACGTTTCAAGCGCGAGGAAGAAATCGGCCTCATGCTCGACCATCCATCGATTCTTAAGTTCGTTAAAGTGGATGGGGAAAAAAGCCGGCCCTACCTGGTGATGGAATTTCTCGAGGGGGAGACGCTGGCTGAGCGCATGGCCCGGATCAAACCCATGCCCGAGAATGAAGCGGCGCGGATTGTCAGCGGCGTGTGCGATGCGCTCGACTATCTCTATCGCCGCGGGATCGTACATCGCGATCTCAAGCCCCCAAACATCATCCTGTGCCGCGACGGCAGCCTCCGCCTGATCGATTTTGGCCTGGCCCGCGCGGCGAAATCCCGCCGGCTGACGTTCGCCGGGCTTACTTCGGTGATGGGCACGCCGGATTATATTGCGCCGGAACAGGTGAGGGGGAAACGCGGCGATCATCAAAGCGATGTTTATAGCCTCGGGGCCATGCTCTACGAAATGGTGACAGGCACGACGCCGTTCGAGGGAGAAAATCCTTACGTCATCATGAATATGCGGCTGACGGGCGATCCGCAGGCGCCGCGTGTGCTCAATCCCAATCTGACCCCGGTCATGGAGGAGATCATCCTGCATGCGATGGAGCGCAATCCCAGCCAGCGCTACCTTTCCGCGCTCGTGATGAAGCGCGAGCTGGATAATTGCCACATGGTCGACTTGACGAACCGTCACCTGCGCCTGCGTGCGCCGCAGCCGTGGAAAAGAAACCTGTCTCTCTGGAAGATGATCGCCGGCTTCGTGCTGCTGCAGGTCATTCTGTTTTTCCTGCTTCTCTGGCACTTTAAATCCCATTAGCCGAGGTCTCAACCGATGATTACCGGCGGTTTTCGCGCGGCGTTAAGGTTCTTTTAATGCATTTCGGTCATGGCTTAAGGCGGCAAGGTGCACCACCTGCTGATATAAACACCGTGTTAATAAAACCGTTCCAGAATTTTAAATTCCGTCACTAAACACCCGGCTTCGGGCGATCAAAGATCCATCAGACCAGTTCTATAAAAAGCCAGACCAACATGCATATAAACGAAATCATCCAAGTTATTCTCTTCTTCGGATTGGGAATTGCCCTGACGCCGATCATTGGAAAGTTCATGGCGAAAGTTTTCACCGGGGAAAAAACCTTCCTGCATCCGATTCTCCAGCCCGTTGAGAATTTGGTCTACAAGCTGACCGGCATTGATCCCACCGAGGAGATGTCGTGGCTGAAATATCTGTGGGCGGTGTGCATCATGACCACGGTGGGTTGTGCGTCACTCTTCGCAATTATGTTCTGGCAAGACAAGTTGCCGTTCCAGGCGTGGTTGAATCCTCAGGGGTTCCCCGGCCTTTCCTGGCACCTGGCCTTCAACACCGCTTGGAGTTTCACCTGCAATGCCGACTGGCAATCTTACTCGGGTGAAGGCGTCATGAGTTATTTCACGCAGACCGTGGGGCTTTCGGTGCACCAGTTCATCAGCGGCGCATCCGGCCTCGCGGTCCTGGTGGCCGTTGGACGCGCCTTGAAGCGCGCCTCGGTCAAAAGCATCGGAAACTTCTGGGTGGATCTGACCCGGTCCATTCTCTATATTGTCGTTCCGTTCTCGATCATTTGGGCCATTCCGCTGGCATGGCAGGGCTGCCCGCAGACATGGAAGCCCTATCCGAACGCCAGCTTGGTCGAGTCCTACACCGCGCAGGTGCAGAAGACCGACGACAAGGGCAATCCGGTGAATGACTCCGCCGGCAAGCCGGTCATGATCAATCAAACGGTGGACACGCAAGTCCTTCCGGTTGGCCCGGTGGCGTCCTTTGAGTCCTGCAAGCAACTTTTCACCAACGGTGGCGGTTGGTACGGCGTGAACAGCGCCCATCCCTATGAAAACCCGACGCCCCTTTCAGGTTTTTGGGAAATGCTGGCCATCATCGTGGTGCCGATGGCGCAGGTTTTCATGTTCGGCCTGCTGGTCGGCAACAAGAAGCATGCCTGGTGTATATTTTCCGTGATGCTGGCTCTTTATATGTTCTCGTTTATCTTTTGTTGGTGGGCGGAGTCGCAGCCGAATCCCGTCGTGCATAATATACATCCATTGATGGAAGGGAAGGAACAGCGATTCGGTGTGATGAATAGCGTGCTCTGGGCGACTTCTTGTACAGCGATCGACAACGGCTCGGTCAATTCGATGCACGATAGTTACATGCCACTGGCCGGCTTGATGCCCATGTGGAACATCCTGGTCGGCGAAATGCTGTTCGGAGGCATCGGCTGCGGCATGTATTGCATGCTATTTCATATCCTGATCACGGTCTTTATCGCCGGGCTGATGATCGGGCGAACTCCGGAGTACCTCGGCAAAAAACTGGACGCCTGGGTTGCGACTTGGGCGGTGATCGGCGTGCTCGTGCCCAACGCGGCGTGCCTGATCCCCGCCGCGATGTCCTGCATGCCCAAGCTCGTGCCCTCGGCTGCGGCCAGCCTCGGCAACAACGGGCCGCACGGATTCAGCGAAATTCTCTACGCCTTTGGCGAAGCGGCCAACAACAACGGCAGCGCGTTCGCCGGGCTGAACGCCAACGTCCCCTGGTATGACGTCGCCCTCGGTGTGGCGATCATCATTGGACGGTTCGCGCCGATTGCCGCGGCCCTCGCCATTGTCGGCCGCCTAGCCTCAAAGAAAACCGTCGAGGCCGGAGCCGGCACGCTGCCCACCCACGGATGGACCTTCGGGCTCGTCCTAACCGGCGTGATTATCATCGTCGCCGCGCTCACCTTTTTCCCGGCGGTCTGTCTCGGGCCACTGGTTGAACACGGGCTCATGCTCGCCGGCCGCACATTTTGATTAAAAAAGGAATTTTAAACATGAGCACAAAATTTGAAGTCAACTATTCTTCCCTGTTCCGCCAGGCGGTGTTCGACTCGTTCAAGAAGCTGAACCCGCGCGATGAGATCAAGAACCTCGTCATGTTCGTGGTCTATGTCGGCTCGATTTGGACCACGGTCATCCTGTTCATGCCGGGCCAGTGCAATCTGTTCAATGTGCAGATCTGCCTGTGGCTGTGGTTCACCTGCCTGTTTGCCAACTTCGCCGAGGCCATGGCTGAGGGCCGCGGCAAGGCCCATGCCGACGAACTGCGCAAAATGCGCACGAAAACGATGGCCCGCAAGCTCGTCAACGGCAATGAAACCTCCGTCTCCAGCAGCGAATTGAAAATCGACGACAAAGTTGTCTGCGAATCCGGCGATTTGGTTCCCGGCGACGGTGAAGTGGTCGAAGGCATCGCCACGGTCGATGAATCGGCCATCACCGGTGAGTCCGCCCCCGTCATCCGCGAAAGCGGTGGCGACCGCAGCGCCGTGACCGGAGGCACCCGGGTCATCAGCGACCGGATTGTGATCCGCATTACGGCGGAGGAAGGAAATTCGTTCCTTGATCGCATGATCGATATGATTGAAGGCGCACGCCGCCAGAAGACCCCGAACGAAATCGCGCTCAATATCGTCCTGGTGAGTTTGACCGCCCTGTTCATCGTCGTGGTTTTCACCCTGCCGCCTTATGCCCAGTACAACGAAGCGCAGGCCGGGCAAACCGACGTTGTGTTGGTGTCGATCCCCGTGCTGCTGTCGTTGATCGTCTGCTTGATCCCGACCACGATCGGCGGGCTGTTGAGCGCCATCGGCATCGCTGGCATTGACCGCTTGATGCGCCGCAATGTGCTTGCCACCAGCGGCCGCGCGGTGGAAGCCGCTGGCGATGTGGACGTGCTGTTGCTCGACAAGACCGGCACCATCACGCTCGGCAATCGCATGGCGACGGATTTCATCCCTGCGCCCGGCATCAAAATCGAGGAACTGGCCGACGCGGCGCAACTCGCCTCGCTCGCCGACGAAACGCCCGAAGGCCGTTCCATTGTCGTGCTGGCCAAGGAGAAATATAACCTGCGCGGCCGCGATGTCGCCGAGGCGCAGATAACCCCGATCGCTTTTACAGCCCAGACCCGGATGAGCGGCGTGGATTTTGGCGACAGCGTCGTCACGCGCCGCATCCGCAAAGGCGCCGCCGAGTCGGTCAAACAATGGGTCGTGGCGCAGGGTGGCCGCGTGGAGAAGGCCGTCATGGACAAAGTGGACGAGATCTCCCGCTCCGGTGGCACGCCGCTGGTCGTGGCCGATGGCCCGCGCATGCTCGGCGTCATTCATCTCAAGGACATCGTCAAGGGCGGCATCAAGGATCGTTTCGCCCAACTGCGGAAGATGGGTGTGAAAACCGTCATGATCACCGGAGACAATCCGCTGACCGCCGCCGCGATCGCCGCCGAGGCGGGTGTGGATGATTTCATCGCCCAGGCCAAACCCGAGGACAAACTCGCCCGCATCCGCAAGGAACAGGAAGGCGGCAAACTGATCGCGATGATCGGCGACGGTACCAACGACGCGCCCGCGCTCGCGCAGGCCGACGTCGGCGTGGCCATGAATACCGGCACGCAGGCCGCCCGCGAAGCCGGCAACATGGTGGACCTCGACAGCAATCCGACCAAGCTCATCGAAGTCGTGGAAATCGGCAAACAACTGCTGATGACGCGCGGCGCGCTGACGACGTTCAGCATCGCCAATGATGTGTCGAAATATTTCGCCATCCTGCCGGCGATGTTCGGCCTGCTCTATGCGACCACGGCAGGCGGCCATGGCCCGCTTGACAAATATAACATTATGTACCTGCACTCCCCGCAGAGTGCGATCCTGAGCGCGGTGATTTTCAACGCGCTGATTATTGTCGCGCTGATTCCGCTGGCCTTGAAGGGCGTGAAATACCAGCCGCTCGGCGCGGAGGTGATCCTGCGCAAGAACATGCTCATTTACGGTATCGGCGGCATCATTGTGCCGTTCATCGCCATCAAAATCATCGACGTAATATTGGTGACCATCCACCTGGCCCCGTAAGCAACCAAGAAAGGCAATCCAATGTTCAAACTCACATTTCAATCAATCCTGCAGACGTTGATGTGGACCGTTATCACGGGCATGCTCTATCCGTTCGTCATGACCGTGGGCCTCCAACTCGCATTCCCGTACCAGACCGGCGGCAGCCTGCTGATGCGCGACGGCAAGGTGGTTGGTTCGGAGCTGCTCTCCCAGCAGTTTCAAACCAACAAATATTTCTGGCCGCGTCCGTCCGCCTGCGGTTACGGCACCGGGACGGGTGGCTTTGCCACTTCCAGTGGCAGCAACCTTGGGCCGACCAGCGCCCAGCTCCAGAAAAACGTCGATGCCAATCTCGCGACGTTGCGCACCGCCAGCAATCTTCCGGCGGATGCACCCGTGCCGGCGGACTTGGTCTTTGCCTCTGCCAGCGGACTGGACCCTGACATCAGTCCCGAAGCGGCGCGATTCCAGATCGCCCGTGTGGCGGCTGCGCGCAACATGAGCGTGGACCAGGTCACGTCGCTGGTGGAAAAGTTCATCAAGCCGCCGCAATGGGGCGTGTTTGGCATGGCGCGCGTAAACGTGCTGCAACTCAACCTCGCCCTTGACGCAGCTGACCCCAAGAAAGGGTGAGGGCGGATCAAGCGTGAAAAACAAAAATATTTTCGGCATGGCCCCGGCGTGGGCCCGACGTTCGCCAATTCTCCGAGAGCGACGGTGTGGAAGCCGTCTGGCGGCGGCGAAACCCACGGCCGGGCTGGGGACCGAGGCGCTGCTTGCAGGGTACTGGCATTCCCTGCAGGCAGATTGCCTTGCTCTGGCAGGATGCTCGCCAAAATTGGCCGCAAGTGCCACACCATCCGGTGTGGATCGGCGCATGCTTCGCGCGTTCACCAGCCCATCACTACCGATGACAAAACTCCTGCGCGGCCTTAGCTTGCTCCTCTTCCTTTTGGCAGTGGGGGGAATCATCGTCCTTTTAGGTTCAGATGTTTCACATGGCCTTCGTCTTACTTCCTTCCATCAACAATCGAGTGCAGTCGCGCTCATCCTTATCGGAACGTCTTACATCAGCCTTCAATTGAGCGCGAAGCGGCGCTGGCGCGAAAAGCTCAAGGGCGTTTTTCTCGGATTCGCCTTCGTTCTGTGGGGCAGCGAGCAGTTTTTGCCAGCGAGCCGGATGGTGACGCTCATGGACAGCGCGGTGATCACGATTTTCGTGGTGGATTTGGGGCTCATAATTTTGGATTATCTTAAACGGAACGATGGGTAGGCCCCCTGGGCGTGATTTGAAATAAACTGCATGCTGTTTAAAACATTTTATGCCTGAAGACCGTCCCGATCCTGACGCGTTGCTGGCCTCGCTCAACCGCGAGGAGGCGCGTGCCAAGCGCGGGCAACTGAAGGTTTTTTTCGGCATGTGCCCCGGTGTGGGCAAGACGTTCGCGATGCTCCGGGCCGGGCAAAAGGAGCTGCGCGATGAAGTGGATACCGTCGTCGGCGTGGTCGAAACCCATGGGCGCGTCGAGACCGAGGCATTGCTGACAGGATTGCCCGTTATTTCCCGCAAACAAATTGACTATCGCGGTGCGGCGCTGACCGAGATGGACCTTGAGGCGATCATCGCGCGTCGACCGCAGCTCGTGATGGTGGACGAGCTGGCGCATACGAACGCTCCCGGTTCCCGTCACCCCAAACGCTGGCAGGACGTGGTCGAACTGCTGGAGGTCGGCATCAACGTCTATAGCACGCTCAACGTCCAACATATCGAATCGCGGTCCGACGCGGTCCGGCAGATCACCGGCGCGCCCGTGCACGAGACCGTGCCCGACTCGGTGCTCGATCTCGCGGACGAAATCGAGCTGATCGACCTGACGCCCAGCGCGCTCCGCGAGCGGCTGGAGGAAGGCAAGGTTTACATGGGCGAGCGCGCGGCCGCGGCGCGGGATAATTTCTTCCAGGAAGAACACCTGACCGCTCTGCGCGAACTCGCGCTGCGCTTCACGGCCGAACGCGTGGACCGCCAATTGCGCGAAATGCGCGCCGGCGATGCGCGCCGGATTGTCTGGCGCAGCGGCGAACGTTTGCTCGTGGCGGTCGGAGCGAGCCCGTTTTCAACCCAACTCGTCCGCTGGACGCGGCGGATGTCCGCCGCCCTCGGCGCGCCCTGGATCGCCGTCCATATCGAGACTTCGCGGACGCTTTCGCCGGAAGGCCAGAGGCTGCTGGACCAGAATCTTGCTCTGGCCCGCGAACTCGGCGCCGAGGTCGTCGTCACGCATGATGAAGATATGGCGGCAGCGCTGGTCCGTGTGGCCCGGGTGCACAACGCCACGCAGATTGTCGTGGGCAAGCCGCGTGGCAACCGTTGGCGCGACTGGTTGCGCGGCGGTTCGCTGGTCGACCGGCTGGCCCGCTTGGGCGGTGAGATCGACATCTACATGGTCCCAGCCGAGGAGAAAAAACCGCGCCGGATCCGCCTGGAGTGGGTGGAGCATTCCAGCCTGCAAGAGTATCTCACGGCGCTCGGGGTCATCGCGGGCGTCACGCTTGCGAGCTGGTTTATCGCCGATTTTTCCGGCTATCACTCCGTGGGGATGTTGTATCTGCTGGCGGTCATCGCGCTGAGCCTGCGCGTGGGCCGCGGGCCGGTGCTCCTGGCCGGTGTGCTCTCCGGGGTAGCCTGGGATTATTTCTTCATCCCGCCGCGATTCACCTTCGTTATCGGTTCCTTTGATGATGCCATGCTGTGTTTTGTCACCGTGGCGGTGGCGCTGGTATCGGGTCAGCTCACGGCGCGCATCCGCGCGCAGTCCCGCAACGAAAGGATGCGCGAGGCGCGGGCCACCGCGCTGCTTCAGCTCACGCGGGTGCTGGCCGGGGCCAAAACGCTCGATGACGCGATTTTTGCCGCGTTGCGGCAGACGGATGAACTTTTTGGGGCCCAGACCTCGCTCGCGCTGGCGAACGAGGACGGCGGCGCGCTTGTGCCGCACTTTGCCGGCTCCTATATGTTCAACGACAAGGAACGCGGCGTGGCCGAGTGGGCGTTTCGCAACCGGCACAACGCCGGGCGGTTCACCGATACGTTGCCGGCGAGCGTGGGTTATTACATTCCGCTCCTGCGGGACGACAACGCGGTGGGCGTCCTGGGCGTCAAGCTGCCCCCCGACAAATCGCTCACGCTGGCGCAGCGCGATCTGCTCGATGCATTCGCGCGGCAGCTCGCGTTGAGCGTCGAGCGCGAAACCCTGCGCGCCGCGGGCGAGCGCGAGAAACTGCTGGCCGAGTCCGAAAAACTGCACCGGGTGCTCTTCGACAGCGTGTCGCACGAGTTGCGCACGCCGCTCGCGGTGATCTCGTCGGTATTCGAGAATTTGA
>Ga0210395_10001895_pt1 | contig 16292 bp, 14 predicted proteins | sample IncBWH4OmetaG_FD_150861 | JGI IMG/M metagenome (GOLD analysis project Ga0210395, IMG submission 150861) | Forest soil microbial communities from Barre Woods Harvard Forest LTER site, Petersham, Massachusetts, United States - Inc-BW-H-4-O ... | reverse complement strand
CGGCGAGCAGGCGCCGATAAAGCTCGACGGTTTGCCGGCCGATCAGGTCGGAGGCGAATTTCTGCTCCGCCAATTGCCTCGCCGCCGCGCCATAACGCGCGCGCAAGTCGGGCGCGTCGGCAAGCCGCTCCATCGCCGCCGCAAGCGCTGGCGCGTTGTCGACGGGAAAGCGCAGACCGGTCTGTTCGTGGATGACGACTTCGCGGCAGCCCGGCACGTCGCTTGCGATCATGGCGCGGCCGCAGGCAGCCGCTTCCATCAGCGACAGCGGCAGGCCTTCGCGGCGCGACGGCAGGACCGCGACATGCGCGCGCGCCCACAGGCCCGCGACGTCGCCGACATGGCCGAGCCAGGTGATGCCTGGTTCTTTGTTCCAGGATTGCGCTTCAACTTCGGTAACGGAGGCAGGATTGGCCGGGTCCGGCGTTCCGGCGATCAGCAGCCGTGCATCCGATCCGCGCCCGCGCAGCAAGCGAAACGCTTCGACCAAGGTGCGCACGCCTTTATCGTCGAGGAGCCGTCCGACGAAGCCAAAAGTCAGTGGCGGCGGCTGCTCGGGCAGCGGCGTAAAGCGATTGACATCGACGCCGGATCCCGAGATCAGCGCGATGCGGCGCTTCGGGATGCCTAGCGAGATCAATGCCGCCATGTCCTCGGCGTTCTGCACCAGTGCGATACTGCCGTCGCGATCGACCAACGGACGCAGCACCGCGCCGATCGCGAGCCGCAAGGCGCGCGCCTTGGCGCACGCCGACGTGAACGCATAACCGAGCCCGATGAAGGCATTGACGCAGACGGTGCGGCGGCCGAGCGTCGCGACCAATCCGAGTATGGTGGATTGCAATGCGACATGGTGCGTGACGTCGGGCGCTACGTCGCTATTCACGCGGCGCAGCGCCGCGAGTGTCATCAGCGTCGCGAGCGGTGCGAGACTGCCGCGCGCGAACGGGATCGCATGCAGCGTGAAGCCCTCGGCTTCGATCGCCGCTCGGCCGTTTTGCACCCGCGTCGCCACATGCACATCGAAGCCGGCATCGCGCGCCGCGCGCGCCATCGGCAGACGATGCGACAGGAACGCCCAGTCCTCCGCCGTGACGTAAAGCAGCCGCGGCCGGTTTCGCTCCGTTGATAGCGGCTCTGTGCGAAGATCAGTCAAACAAATGTCCCCAGTCCCTCGACGCCTTATCCCGGCCATTGAACGTATAGACCGCGCCAAGCGCGCCCGCGAGCGGTTCTAAGGTTCTAAAATGTGGCACGGTTAAATAATTTTATCATTATAATACAATAGCTTACTCACGTTCATGCTCTGAACATTAAGCTTGACGTTCATGTTGTGAACGATGTACTTGTTGCCGGCACGGGGAGGGTTGGGTGATGCCCCAAGTGGCGCGCGACGACGAACCGGATAACGCCAGGATCGTGCTCGGACTTCTTGAGTCTGTCGAGCGCGACGGCGCCCAGTCGCAGCGCAAGCTTGCCTCCGATCTCGGCATCGCGCTCGGCCTGGTCAACGCCTATCTCAAGCGCTGCGTGAAAAAGGGCCTGCTGAAAATCGGCCAGGCGCCGGCGCGCCGTTACGCCTATTACCTCACGCCCCACGGCTTCGCCGAGAAATCCCGGCTCACCGTCGAATATCTGTCCTCGTCGTTTTCGTTCTTCCGCCACGCGCGGGAGGATTGTGCCAGCGTGCTGAAAGCGGCGCATGCGCGTGGCTGGAATCGCATCGCGCTTGCCGGCGTCTCCGATTTGGCGGAGATCGCGACGATCTGCGCGCTCGAACAGGGCATCGCCATTGTCGCGGTGGTGGACGGCAAAGCCGCGGTCGACAGGTTCGTCGGCACACCGGTGGTGAAAACCGTCGCCGCGGTGCCCGGCGGTTGCGACGCGCTGATGGTGACCGATCTGCAGGCGACGCGCGAATTCGTCGCCGCGCTTGCGGATCAGTTCGGCGCCGAGCGCGTGCTGGTTCCGGCGCTGCTTGGCCTTCGCTTGACGCCCCGGACGGAGAGTGCGGCATGACGCAAGATATCGACCTACCTCTCAACCCCCACTGGTTCGTCGCGCACACCCAGCCGAATGCCGAAGCCAAGGCGGTGGCCAATCTCAACCGCCAAGGTTTCGAAGCCTATTTTCCGCGCTATCTGAAACGGCGCCGGCACGCGCGCAAGGTCGATACCGTCGCCGCGCCGCTGTTCCCGCGCTATGTGTTCGTCGCCGTCGATATTTCGGCGCAGCGCTGGCGTTCGATCTATTCGACCGTCGGCGTCGCGCGGCTGGTTTGCAACGGCGACGAACCGGCCGCGGTGCCGGATGCGGTCGTTGCCGCGCTCCGCGAGCGCGAAGACGACGGAGGCTTCATCAAGCTTGATTTCCGGCCGAACTTCCGTCCGGGCGAGACGGTGCGCGTGCTCGACGGCGCGTTCTCATCCTGCCTCGGCCTGTTCGAGGGCATGGCGGATCGCGACCGCATTGCGATCCTGCTCGATCTGCTCGGCCGCAAAGTTCGTGTGGTGCTGGACGCCGATCTGGTGGCGGCCGCATAGGATTTTTTGCAGCATGATCCCGAAAAGTGGAAACCGATTTTCGGAAAAGATCATGCTCAAACAAAGGAATCTAGACCTCGATCCGCTTCAATCGAATTGGATCGAGGTCTAGAGCACGATCGCTTTCGGAAACCGCTCTTCGCTGTTCCGGGTCGTGCCCTCAAGCCGCATGTCGCGGCACGTGTCGTATCTAGCGGTCCGGGTGACCTCGTTTCACCCGGGCTGCGGTAGCGTGGAAAATCGGCGCGAAATAGCCGGCGTGCCGGTCAAATATCGGGGACATCATGAAAGTACTTGTAACCGGCGGCGCCGGATTGGTCGGAACTGAGTGCTGCAAATTGTTCGCCGGCGAAGGCTGGGACGTCGTCAGTATCGACAATTACATGCGCGCGCGAATCTTCGGCGCCGATGCCGAGACCAAAGACAATATTTTAAAGACGCGGAAGCAATTTAACATCGAGCATCACGAGCTTGATATTCGCGACGAGAAAGCCGGCGACCTGGTCAAGAACGTCGACGCGATCGTGCACGCCGCGGCGCAGCCGTCGCATCCGCGTTCGATCGAAATTCCGGTGGAGGATTTCGAGATCAATGCGCTCGGCACGCTTAATCTCCTGGAAGCCGCACGCAAATACAACAAGACCGCGCCGTTCATTTATTGCTCGACCAACAAGGTCTATGGCGAGGCGCCTAACTATTTCTCCTACAAAAAGGCCGGCAAACGGCTAGAGCCGCACGATCCCTCGCTGTGGGACGGCTTCGACGAGTCGCTGCGCATCGACCGCATGATGCACACGCCGTTCGGCGTCTCCAAAACCGCGGCCGATCTCTATTGCCAGGAATACGCCCATCTCTATGGCTTGAAGACCGGCATTTTCCGCATGGGCTGCATCACCGGCGGCGCCGCCAAGGCCACCGAGCTGCACAATTGGGAGCCGTTCTTCGTCAAGAAGGCGATGACCGGCGAGCTCCTCACCGTTTACGGCCACGAAGGCTATCAGGTGCGCGATGTGATCCACGCCGCCGATCTGGCGAAGCTATTCCTTGAATTCATCAAGGCGCCGCGGCCGGGCGAGGTCTATAATATCGGCGGCGCACGCAAGAATTCCATTTCGCTTCTGGAATCCTTCGACCTCATCGAGAAGGTCACCGGCAAGAAGATGAACTACAAGCTCGGGCCGGAGCGCGAGGCCGACCACATCTGGTGGATTTCCGATATCGGCAAAGCGCGGTTGCATTATCCGGCCTGGGACATCCGGATCGGCCTTGAAGAGGCGTTCGCCGATATCTTCGAGGCTTTGGCCAAAGCGGCCTAGGCGTCGGCTTAAACAGCGGCGGCATCGACGGAAGCCTGAGCGCCAATATGGCGAAAAACGCCTTCCTCTATATGTCTTCGGTCTCGCATAACGCCTATCGCAACATAGTGGCGAATGCGCCGGACGGATTCGAATTCGTCGACAGCGAATTCATGGCGCACGGCGTGATCCAGGCGGCGCGCAGCCTGCCGTCCGCTTTCGGCACGGCGCTTGGCGCCAAGGCGCGGCGGTTGGTGACCAAGATCCAGCCTCATATTTCGCCGTATTACAACGACGCGCACATCCTCCTGAACAAGCCGAAGGTGCGCCAATTCCATTCGCGCGATTTCGACATCGTGCATAGCGGCCAGAGCTTGCTCGATACCAATCTGCCCTATGTCGTGGATTTCGAACACGCCACCGCGTTCTGCGGCTATAGCCAATATGCGCTGCGCCGTTCTGGTTTCGTCGAAGCGCTGGAGCGTGTGCTGCTCAATCCGAAATTGAAGAAGCTGTTGGCCTGGAGCGATGCCGCGGGCCGGAGTCTGACTAATTTCGTCGGTAACAAGGACATCGCGCACAAGCTCGAGACGTTCTATCCGATCATGGCGCCGGCCAAGCGCGTGCCGCGCGCCAGCACCTCGTTCAACTTTCTCTATATCGGCAATAATTTCTATGCCAAAGGCGGCTATGAAGGCTTGCTCGCTTTCGAGCGCATTGCCGGCCGGTACGACGCGCGCTTCACCGCCATTGGCGACATTCCGCTGGAAGTTCACGCGCGATTTGCCGGCAACAATAAAATCACGCTGCTGGAGCGCGTGCCCTATGCCAAGGTTGTCGAGTTCTATTCCAACAGCGACGTGTTTGTCTTTCCGTCGCATTACGATACTTACGGCTTCGTCATTCCCGAGGCGCTGTCGTTCGGACTGCCGGTGATCGGCGTTGACAGCTTTTCGATGCCTGAACTCGTCCAGCACGAAAAGACCGGGCTTCTGGTCAAGACGCATTTCAATTCCTTCGCCGACGACGACGGCTACGCCGCGCCGACGCAACAGGAACTCGCCCGCAAGCGCCATGCCGCCTGCGCCGATCCGCCCGACTGGTATGTGACGCTGCTCGCCGACGCCATGGAGCGTTTCATCAACGACCGGCGCTTGAAGGACGAGTGCTCCAAGAACGCGATTTTGGAGACGACAGAGGGCAAGTTCAGCCCGAAGCGCTCGCGCGAACAGCTCAAGCGCATTTACGAGGACGCGCTGCGCGCCTGATCCGACGTGACGCTGGCCCGATCATGAATCCATTGGCCGCACGCACTGAGCCGCGATTGACCATCGTGCTGCCGCTCAGGGGGCGGCACATGTTCACTTTGCGCTTTCTCTGGCACGCCAACCAGGCGCGTCTACCGTACCGGATTCTGATCGCGGACGGCCAAGTCGACGAAGCTGTGGGACGCTGCATCGAGAATAGCCGGGAGAACTTCCCGAACCTCGATGTCGAATATATGCGCTACCCGGACGACACCGGCTACCGGCGGTATTTCGCCAAAATGGCGGACGCGATGCAGCGCGTGCGCACGCCCTATGCGATGCTCGCCGATAATGACGACTTTCTCGGCGTCAGCGGCATTGAGCAGGCGCTCGATTTCCTCGAGGCGAACCCGGATTATATCGCCGCCCTCGGTCAGCCCGTCGGCTTTTCGTCATATTCGGGATTCGGTGCGCCCGGCGGCGGGGTGCATGGGCGTCTCAACAGGCTGCGCACTTATCCGCCGAAAGACGGCTCTGCGAGGTCGGTCGCCGACCGCCTCCGTCAGGGCGGGCTGTCGCTTCTGATCTATTATTCGGTATTCCGTACCAACGCGCTCGCCACTTTATGGCAGGAAGACAGCGAAATCGATTTTTCCGATCTCATGCTGCACGAAACTTACCACGCCATGCGCACGCTGACTCTCGGCAGAGTGTGCACCAATAAGGCGACGATTACCTACTTTTCCCAGATCGGAACCTCGACCTCCTCGGACCCGATGCGCGATTGGGCGAGCCGTCTGTTGCGCAGCCATTTCACGGCGGATGTTCACGACATGGTCAAGCGCGTCTCGACCGCGGCGGCAGCCGCGGGCGCCGACGAGGCGGGTGCAGCCGAGGATGTCCGCGGCCTGATCGAGAACTATTTTCGCGGCTTTCTCTGGGATAATTACGGGCTCCTGATGCAGGTCAAGCGCTTTATTCGCCGTCATTGGCCAGCGCTGGTGACGTTCGTGCAAACGCGCCGCCGGCGCTTTTTGGTTTGGCGTGAGCGCAAGACGGTGTTCGCCAAGCTCGCGGCGGCCGGCGCATCGGCCGACGACATCGCGCGCACGCGCCGTGATCTTGACGCCGTCGAAAGCGCGTTGTCGCACCAAGCTTTCCTGCAATTCGCCACGCCGTTTCTGTCGGTCGCGCGCGCCGACGGCAGCCGCGACTGGTTCTAGGGCTTTGTTGGAAAGGCGATGATGCGGCAAAGCAACCGAAATGGTGAGACCGGCGTGCGAAGCGGTGTCGGCATCCGGCCGGATGCGCCGGATCTGCTCATCCATCTGCACATCGCCAAGACCGGCGGCACCACGCTCAGCAGCATGGTCAAACATGCCTTCCGCGGCGACGAAGTGTTCGAGACCATCGCGCGAGACGGCCAGACCTATGGCGGCTTGGATCTTCTGACATATGACAGCTGCCAGCATTTGCTGCGCGATTGCGATCTCGGTCGGCTGCGTTATTTCACCGGCCATGTGCCTATGGGGGTGCATCGCATGTTCGCCCGGCGGGCGAAATACATCGCCATCGTGCGGCACCCGGTCGAGCGGCTGTTGTCTTATTTTTATTACCGCATCCAGGGCGGCGATCCTTACCTGAAGGACGGCAAGCCGATCACATTCGAGGCCTATGTCGAGAGCGGCGGCGACGTCATCTTCAACAATTATCAGGTGCGGGTCGTCAGCGGCAGCCCCGATCTCGATGCGCCGGCCGGAGCGCGCGGCGCTTTGGTGGCCGGCGCGCCGGTCGAGGCCCGTCATCTTGAAATGGCAAAGCGCAATGTCGAGGAGAATTTTCTTTCAATCGCGCCGCTCGAACAGCTCACCGAGCTCGCGATGCTGCTGCGCCGGGTCTATGGCTGGCCGATGCGCCGTCTGCAGACCGAATACAAGAATCCCACCAAAGAGCGGCCGCGCGCCCCGGAAATTGCGCCGCGCCTTCTGCGCATCATCGAAGACAACAATGTTCACGACATTGAGCTTTACGAGTGGGCGCGTAAACGCTTCGCCGAGCAGAGAAAGCTTTATGAGCCCGAACTGTCGCGCGACCTGCAGGTTTTCAGTGTCGTCAATCGCGCGCTGACGACGGCGGGAGAAATCCTGCCGTGGACGCTGCGCAAGCGGCTGGCTCAGATCTTGTTCTACGCTAGATGAATCTGCATCTGAAATTGCTTGACGACTTGATGGGGCGGCTCGGCTGGCGCTTTCCGGTGCTGGTGGCCTGGACCGCTTTGGTCGGTCTGAGCGAGGGCATCTCGGTCATATTGTTGCTGCCGCTGTTGAGGCGCGTCGGTATCGCGGCCGGCTCGAGCCAGGGCCTGGTGACCGGGCTCGTCAACAAGAGCCTGGCCTTCATCGGGGCCACCGAGCCGCTGCCGATCCTTGCCGTCATCCTTGCGGTCGCCGGCATTCAGGCGATTCTCACCATTGCGCTGAACTGGTGGAGCGTGAAGCTCGCGCGGCACTATCAGAGCCGCCGTCAGCTCGAAATGTTCCGCGCTTTCATGCGGGCGAGGTGGAGCTTCATCGCCGCGCGCAAAGCCGGCGAGATGACCAATGCGATCGTCACCGAAAGCGAGCGGCTGGGCCGGGCCTTTACGATTTCTCTATCGCTGGTCGGCAGCCTCGTTATTGCGGCCATTTACCTGATCCTGTCACTCTTGATTGCATGGCAAGTCACGTTGAGTCTCATCATCTGCGCCGGCGTTGCGGCGCTTTGCATGGTGCGGCTCTATCGCAAAGGCTACGCCGCCGGCAAAAGTCTCGCGCCGCTCGATGCCGAATTGCAGTCGGCGCTGAACGAGCAATTTGCCGGCGCCAAATTCATCAAGGCGAGCGGCATCGACGATCGTGCTGCGACGCTGATCGAGCCGCTGCTGCGGCAGCTCGAGGACGCCAATACCTTTGCCGGTGCCGCGCCGGGCACCGTCCGCGGCGTTCTGGAATTCACCGGCTTGGTTGGGCTCGCCATTATTCTCGTGCTCGCCGGCGAGGGCATGGGGGTGGCGGCCGGCAATATCGTCATCGTGCTGGCTCTATTCGGGCGGTTGTTTCCGCGTCTCACGGCCGTGCAGGCGCAGATGCATTATCTCACCGGTAATCTGCATGCCGTCGAGGTGATCGATCAGTTGCAAAAGGCGGCCGAGGCCGAAGCCGAGCGGCAGGACGGTTCGGGCGAGACGCTCAAGATCGCGCAGCCGTCGACGTTGTCGTTGCGCAATCTGCAAGTCAGGCTCGGCGAGCGCCTAGTGCTCGATCAGATCAATCTGACCTTGCCGGTCCCGGGCGTGCTTGCCGTTGTCGGCCGTTCCGGCGCCGGGAAATCGACGCTGGTGCACACTTTGCTCGGCTTGGTCGATGCGAGCGCAGGCTCGATCCGGCTCGGCGATTACGATTTTGCCACCGCGCCGCTGCGTGCCTGGCGTCACGCCATCGGCTATGTGCCGCAGGAGACGATCCTGTTTCACGCCTCGATCCGCGAGAACCTCACGCTGGTGAAGCCGAATGCGTCGCCGGCCGAAATCGAGACCGCGGCGCGCCGCGCCCACGCCTATGAATTCATTCAGGCCTGGCCGGAAGGTTTCGACACGGTCATCGGCGACCAAGGCGTCAAACTGTCCGGCGGCCAGCGCCAGCGGCTTGGCATCGCGCGCGCGCTGCTCACCAATCCGAGCCTGCTGCTCATGGACGAGGCGATGAGTGCGCTCGATACCGAATCCGAAGCCGAGCTCATGCGCACCATCGAGGATTTGCGCAAAGAGATGGGCATTCTGATCGTCGCACACCGGCTCGCCGCAGTGCGCACCGCCGACACCATTTGTGTTTTGGACGCGGGCCGCGTCGTCGAGGCCGGGACCTGGAATGAGCTGATGGCGCGGCGCGCCCGGCTATATGCCCTGGCCGAGGCGCAATCGCTGGTCCAAGTTCCGGCGAATGGCCCGGCATTGGCGGCCTCCTGATCACCTCATTCAAAACGACTTAGTAAGGCGACACCCCCCATGCCGGATCACAAGCTCTCGACACAATGCCGGGTCTGCGGCGGCCCCATCCAAGCTTTCATGACGTTCGGCCGCATGCCGATTGCCAACGGTTTCCTTAAGCAGAGCGAAGTCGTCAGCGAATATTTCTTCGAGCTGGCGCCGGCGTTCTGCGATACGTGCAAGATGTTTCAGATCGTGGAACAGCCGGACCCGGACAAGATGTTCCACGAGCACTATGCGTTCTATTCGAGCACGTCACGCTACATGCAGGCGCATTTCGAGCGCTATGCCAATTTCGTCATTGGCGAGGCGCTCAATGGCTGCCCCGATCCGTTCGTCGTCGAGCTCGGCAGTAACGACGGCATCATGTTGCGCCATTTCAAGGACCGCGGCCTGCGGCATCTCGGCATCGAGCCGTCGTCGAATGTCGCCGACGTGGCGCGCGAGCGCGGCGTCCAGACCATCAGCAAGTTCTTCAATCCGGCGCTGGCCGACGAGATCGTGGCCAAACACGGCCATGCCGATGCGATCCTTGCGGCGAATGTGATGTGTCACATTCCCGATATCAACGGCGTCGGCGCGGGCGTGCAACACCTGCTCAAGCCCGGCGGCGTCTTCATCTTCGAAGACCCATATCTCGGCGACATGATTGCGAAGACGTCGTACGACCAGATCTACGACGAGCACGTCTTCATCTTTTCCGCGATGTCGGTCCAGCGCGCTTTTGCGCCGCATGGTCTCGATCTGGTCGATGTCATGTCGCAGGTCACCCATGGCGGCTCGATGCGCTACATGTTCGCATCTAAAGGCAGCCGGCCGGTCGCGCCGCGTGTCGAAGAACTGCTCGCCAAGGAAAGAGCGCAAGGCCTCGACCGTGCCGACACCTACAGGCGCTTCAAGGAGAATTGCGAGAAATCACGCGCCGGGCTGATGCAGGCGCTCGAGACTTTGCGCCGCGAGGGAAAGCGCGTCGTCGGCTACGGCGCGACCTCGAAGAGCACGACGGTGACCAATTATTGTGGCATCACGCCGGAACACGTCGAATTCATTTCCGACACGACTCCGATCAAGCAAGGCAAGCTGTCGCCGGGCGCGCATATTCCGGTCAAGCCTTATACAGAGTTCACCAAGCAATATCCGGATTGCGCGCTGCTGTTTGCCTGGAATCACGCCGCCGAGATTCGCGAGAAAGAGCAGTCGTTCATCGCCGCGGGTGGGCAGTGGCTGGTCTATGTTCCGGAAGTGAAGATCGAATCATGAGCGCCTCGACCGCCTCCGCTGTTGTCGGCGCTTCCGTCGCTCTATCTATTCCTTGGGCCTCGCCGGCCGCGCAATATCGGGCGCACCAAACCGAAATCCAGGCCGCGATCGCGCGCGTTCTCGACAACGGCCATTTCGTGCTCGGCGAGGAAGTCGAAGCGTTCGAGCGCGTTTTCGCGCAATATTGCGGCGTGGCGCATGGCGCTGGCGTCGCGAGCGGCACCGATGCGCTTGAGCTTGCGATTCGCGCGCTCGGCGTTGGGCCCGGCGACGAGGTGATCACCGTCTCGCATACCGCGGTGGCGACCGCGGCGGCGGTGCTCGCCTGCGGCGCCACGCCGGTTCTGGTCGATATCGATCAGGCCTCTTACACGCTTGACCCGTCGAAGATCGAAGCTGCGATCACGCCGCGCACCAAGGCGATTGTGCCAGTTCACCTTTACGGCCAAGCCGCCGACATGGACGCGGTCCTTGCCATTGCGCAGGCGCATAAGCTGCGGGTGATCGAGGATTGCGCGCAATGTACCGGCGGCCGTTATGGCGCGCGCCGTCTCGGCAGCCTCGGCGACATCGCTTGTTTCAGCTTCTATCCGACCAAAAATCTCGGCGCCATCGGTGACGGCGGCATGGTGATCACGTCGGACGCCGATCTTGCCGCGCGGGTGCGGCGGCTGCGCCAATATGGCTGGGACGAGGTCCGCAAGACGCATGAAGTCGGCCGCAATTCGCGGCTCGATCCGATGCAGGCGGCGATCCTTGCCGCGAAGCTTCCGCATCTCGATGCCGACAATGCGCGGCGCGCTGAAATCGCCGCGCGCTACAACCGCGGTCTTGCCGGCCTGCCGTTCGTAGTGCCGGCGGCGCGGGCCAACGCGACGCATGTCTATCATCTCTATGTCGTGCGTTGCGATGGTCGCACAAGTCTTATGGCGCATCTGCGCGCGGATCAGATTGGCTCCGCGGTGCATTACGCCGAGCCGGTCCATGTGCAGAACGGCTACGCGGAGAAATGCGTGCTGCCGAAAGGCGGCCTGCCGGTGACCGATACCACCGTCGATAAGATTCTGTCGCTGCCGATCTATCCCGAACTCACCGACGCCGAAGTCGACCGGGTCATTGCTTCGCTGCGCGCCTATGCCGGCAGCCGTTGAACCCGCCGACACGATCGATCGCGCACGCGCGCATGATGCGGCCCATTGCGCGCGGCTGTTTACGATTTTCACGCCGACCTATAACCGCGCCCATACGCTGCACCGCTGCTTCGAGAGTCTATCGGCACAGACGCTGCGCGATTTCGAATGGATCGTGGTTGACGACGGCTCGACCGACGGCACCGGACAGTTGGTCGAAGGCTGGATCAAAGCAGCCAAGTTTCCCATGCGCTATTTGCGCCAGGACCACGGCGGCAAGCACATCGCGCATAATCTTGCGCTCGACGCCGCGCGCGGCAAGTTCTTCAGCTGCCTGGATTCCGACGATGGGCTGGTACCGGACGCCCTGGAAAAACTCGCTCGCGTCTGGGACACCATTCCGGAAGATGCGCGGCCGGGCTTTTGCGGGGTCGATGCGCTGTGTTGCGATCAGCACGGCCATATTGTCGGCGACAAATATCCGATCGACCCGCTCGATACGGATTTGCGCGAGCGCAAATATGTCTACGGCCCCCGTGGTGAAAAGTGGGGCGTCGTGCTGACTGAGATCGCGCGGCGCTATCCGTTTCCGAACGTTGCGCGCGGCCAATATCTGCCGGAAGGCATCGTCTGGCTGGATATGGCTAAGACCTACAAGAACCGGGCGGTCAACCAGATCGTCAGGGTGTATTTCATCGACGAGAGCGAGCCCGGGGTCACGGTCGCGCTCAAGCGCAGGCTTGCCGCCCACGCCGAGGGTAATTGGCATTATTACATCTGGCTCCTCAACAACGATCTTGAATATTTCTTTCGCGCGCCGCTGCCGTTTCTCAAAGCCGCGGTGATGCTGCCGGTCGTTGCCTGGATCACCGGACATGGGCTCGGCGTCTCGCTTCAGGCGCTGCGCAGTGTGGCTGCTAAAGCGCTCGTCGTTGCGACGCTGCCGGCGTCGGCGCTGATCTTCGTGCTGGATCGCCTGCGGAAGACCGCTTGATGAGCGCGCGCCTGACCATCATTCTGCCGTTGCGCGGCCGGCCGCTGTTCACGCTGCGCTTTCTGTGGCACGCCAACGCGGCGCGGTTGCCTTACAAGTTCATTATTGCCGATGGTGAAGTACGTCAGGAACTGTCTCATCTCCTTGAGAATTCGGCCAAGCTGTTCCCCGATATCGATGTCGAATATATCCGCTACCCCGACGACACCGATTTCGGGCGTTACTTCGCCAAGATGACGGACGCGCTGCAGCGGGTGCAAACCCCATATGCGATGCTCGCCGACAACGACGATTTTCTCGCTCTCACCGGGCTCGAACGCAGCCTCGATTTTCTCGATGCAAATCCCGATTACGTATGCTGCGGTGGCGGCATTGGCGGCTTCGCCGTCTATTCGCGCAATGCGCCGCAGCTTCGCGGGCTGTGCGGCCCATTGAACAAGCTTGACTATAGATACATGCCCTACGACCGCTCTCTCGATCTTGACTCGTCGTCGGTGGCCGAGCGGCTGTCGCAGGGCCTGCGCAATTCATGGAGCTATTATGCGGTCTTCCGATCGTCCGCGCTCCATACGATCTGGCGCGAGGTTGCGGAACTCGATTTGAGCGATCTTCAGCTCCACGAAAAATATTGCGCGATGCGGACTTTGACTTTGGGCAAAGCGCGGTCGGATCCGGCGACGATCTCCTATCTGCGGCAATATTGGACGACGCTGCGCTCGGCCTTCTCCGAGGATTGGGTCCACCATCTGGTGCGCAGCCGCTTCAATACCGACTTCGCCGCTATTCTCGATCGCATTTCTGCTCAAGCGGCCGCGGCCGACGGCGCCGATCGCGGCGCTGTCGCCGAAAATCTGCGCAATAATTTCAGTCAATGGTTTGGTGACTTTCTCCACCGGAATTACGGCCCCTACGCGGCCCTGCGCCGATATCTGCGCGATACGGTGCCGGATCTGGTCGAATGGGTGAAAATGCGGCGGCGCTATTCCGTGCCGCTCGACCGGCGCAAAGTGTTGGCGAAGCTGCGCGAGGGCGGGGCGTCGGAGGACTATATAAGAGCTTTCAGCGCTGAGCTGACGCAAGTCGAGGACGTCATCTCCGGTCCCGGTTTTGCCGACTTTATTCGTGCCCATCTTCCGGCTCTCGCGCCCGAGACGGCGTCCAAGCCTACAGGCGCCGTCACCGCTCAGCTTGGATCGTTAGGCCGAGGCCAAAGTGCCTGATCCGATCTGGGTTGTCGGCGGCGAGCAGCGCGGCGTTCCGCATTGGACGCAGGAATGGAAGCTCTACAAAAAAGCGCTGGTCGCAAGAGTAGCGGACGGGCGGGCCAAGCGGGTGCTCGAATACGAAACGCCGCCGCAACATTGTGCGGACGACGCGCCGTCGATCGTGTTCAAGGCCGCCTCGATCCACGGCGACCGCGCCTATCTTTGCACGCAGACCGAAGTGCTGATCTGCGACTTCCCATCGTTTTCGATCCGACAAGTGATTTCGCTGCCGTGTTTCAACGATCTGCATCATGTGGCGGTCGGACCTGACGGGCGACTCTTTGTCGCCGTCACCGGTCTCGATGCCGTCGCCGAGATGACGCCGGAGGGCGTGCTGTTGAATTTGCTGAGCGTGACCGGCAAGCCGGTTTGGGAGCGCTTCTCGAAGGCAACCGATTATCGCAAAGTCGCGACCACCAAGCCGCACCAGGCGCATCCCAATTTCGTGTTCTTTCTCGACGGCAAGCCGTGGGTGACGCGCTTTCAGCAGCGCGACGCGGTGCCGCTTTATGGCGAGGCTGGCGCCCACGCGCCGTTCGCCTTGGGCGCCGAAGGTGTGCATGACGGTCACGTCGCCAAAGGCTGCATCTATTTCACGGCGGTGAATGGGCTTGTCCTGCGCGTCGACCTCGCCTCCGGCAAAATGCAGAGTTTCGATCTCAATCAGGCGCGAGGCCCTTATGAGGACCGGCCGCTGGGCTGGTGCCGCGGTATCCTGCCGCTCGGCAATGAAGTCTGGGTCGGATTTTCCCGCATTCGCTACACCGCGCTGCGCCACAATATCGATTGGATCCGGCGCGGCTTCCGCAATATCGATCGCTTGCCGCCGGCGCCGACCCGGGTCGCGCGCTATGACCTCGGCAAGAACGCGCTTGTCGATGAGCTCGATCTTGAGCCGGCGGGCATGAACACGGTCTTCAGCATCCACAAGGCTTGAGCGCATCACCGCGATGAACGTCCAGGAAACCGGTCTGCCCGGCCTGTTATTGATCGAGCCGCGCTATTTTCGCGACGAGCGCGGCTACTTTCTCGAGACCTTCGCCAAGCCGCGCTATCGCGACGCCGGCATCGCCGATGATTTCGTGCAGGAAAATCATTCGCGATCGGACAAGGGCATTCTGCGCGGCCTGCATTTTCAAGTCCGCCACCCGCAAGCGCAGCTCGTCACCGTGATGCGCGGCAGGATCTTCGATGTCGGCGTCGACTTGCGGCGCGGCTCGAGCACGTTCGGCCGCTGGTTCGGCGCCGAGCTGAGCGACGAGGGGCCCTGTCAATTGTATATGGCGCCGGGCTTCGCCCATGGCTTCTGCGTGCTCAGCGACACCGCCGACCTGCACTACATGGTCAGCCGCCTCTACGATCATGCCGACGAAGGCGGCCTGTTGTGGAACGACCCCGATATCGGCATCCGCTGGCCGATCGACGCGCCCAACGTATCGCCGCGCGACGGCGCCTATCCGACGCTGCGGGAGCTCGGGCCCGAACGGCTGCCGCATCCTCCATTCGCTCTTTCCCAGAGCGCGCCGTGAGCACCGTCGTCATTACCGGCGCGCAGGGTTATATCGGCACGGCGCTGGCGAAGCGGCTCGTGCAAGACGGCCATGCGCTGCGGCTCGTCTCGCGTGCGCCGCGCGCATCGCGTCTTGAGGCGCCGCGAGAGGCGCGGATCGATTATATCGCGGCCGATCTGCGCGATCCGCGCGCCTGGTCGCAATTGCTCGACGGTGCGGACGCGGTCGTGCATCTGTCGTCACGCACCGATTTGCGCGCGGCGGAGGCGGACCCGCAAGGCGACAACGACATTAATATTGCGCCGATCCGCGCCCTTGCCGAAGCGGCGGCCAAAGGTGCGGCCGCTGCGGTTATCGTCTTTGCCAGTACGGTGACGATTGCCGGCGTGCACCCTGAGCTTCCGGTCGATGAAACCACGCCGGACGCGCCGTGCTCGGTCTATGACCGGCACAAGCAGATCTGCGAAACGATCCTTCGCGAGGCGACTGAACGCGGCGCGTTGCGCGCCTGTACATTGCGGCTGTGCAATATTTACGGTTATGGCGGCGCGTCGATCAATGCGAATCGCGGCATCCTCAATATCATGATCAACCGCGCCATCGCCGGCGAGCCGCTGACGCTCTACGGCGACGGTGGCTATGTCCGCGATTTCGCGCACCTCGAAGATGTCGTCGCGGCGTTTCGCCTCGCGATCGGCAAGCCCGGCCTGTGCGACGGCACGTCCTATGTCATCGCCTCGGGCGAGGGCAAGACGCTGGCGCAAGCCTACGGCCTGATTGCGCAAGCGGCGCTGGAAAAAGTCGGCCACCGCGGCGAAATCCGCCGCATCGCCGAGCCGGCCGATCTGCAACCGATCGAAAGGCGGAATTTCATCGGCAATTCGCAGCTGTTTCAGCAGCGTGCCGGTTGGCACCCGCGCTTCGATCTCAAGGCCGGTATTGCCGATTATTTTCAGCGGACGCTGGCAGAGCAAAAGCCCCAAGGGCAGCCTGAGCGCGATCATGCACGAATCTGAGAAGATC
>Ga0210395_10001894_pt1 | contig 16294 bp, 8 predicted proteins | sample IncBWH4OmetaG_FD_150861 | JGI IMG/M metagenome (GOLD analysis project Ga0210395, IMG submission 150861) | Forest soil microbial communities from Barre Woods Harvard Forest LTER site, Petersham, Massachusetts, United States - Inc-BW-H-4-O ... | reverse complement strand
GTCGTCGAGCGCAAATACATCGGCGGGTCATGCCCGAACATCGCGTGCTTGCCGAGCAAGAACATCATCCACAGCGCGAAAATCGCATCGTACTTTCGCCGGAGCAAGGACTTCGGCATCACACACGACGGCTTCGAGATCAACATGGCGGAGGTGCGCGAGCGCAAGCGCAGGATGGTGCGTGGCCTGAACGACATGTATATGGAAAATTACAGGGACACGGGAGCCGAGTTCATATTGGGAACGGGCCGGTTCCTAGCGCCGAGAACAGTGGAAGTATCCCTGGCCGATGGGACCACACGTCAACTGCGGGGCGCGAATGTGATCGTTAGTACGGGCACGCGTGCCGCGCTGGAGACAATTCCTGGCCTTGCGGAAGCGCAGCCGCTCACGCATATCGAGGCTCTTGAACTCGATGAAATTCCCGAACACTTGCTGGTTGTCGGTGGGGGCTACGTCGGAGTGGAGCTGTCCCAGGCAATGCGCCGCTTCGGCAGCAAAGTGACGATGGTCGATCGCAACGGGCGGCTGATGTCCAAAGAAGACCCGGACGTATGCGAAGCTCTTCGCAGCCTGCTCGCAGATGAAGGCATCGACATTCTCCTGAATGCACGGATTAAGCAAGTGTCGGGCAAATGTGGCCACTCGGTGAGTGTCGTCGTCGAGCAGAATGGAATTGAGAAAGTCCTAAAGGGTAGTCAGGTATTGGTCGCCACAGGCCGCAATCCGAACACCGAAGGACTCGGCCTGGAACTGACCGGCGTTGAGCTCACCGACCGGGGATACATCAAGGTCGACGAGCGGCTGCAGACCACCGCGCCCGGCGTCTGGGCGATCGGCGAGGTCGCAGGCAGCCCCCAGTTCACGCACATCAGCATCGACGATTTCCGCGTAGTCCATGCCAATTTAACCGGCGGCAACCGTGTGACCACGGGCAGGCAAGTCCCATATTGTCTGTTTACCGACCCCGAACTCGCTCGTATCGGCTTAAGTGAAACAGAAGCGGAGGCTCAAGGGATAGCGTATCGCCTGTTTAAGGTCCCAATGGAAAGCAACCTGCGTGCACGCACGCTTTCGGAAACCCGCGGGTTCGTGAAGGCCCTCGTGGAGGCTGATAGCGATCGCATCCTCGGGTTCACGGCCTTCGGTGTCGGTGCGGGGGAGATCCTGGCCGCCGTCCAGATTGCGATGATCGCAGGGCTGCCCTACACCGCGCTGCGCGATGCGGTCCTGACTCACCCAACACTGGCCGAAGGTCTCCTATCTCTGTTCTCATCCGCGGCGTCCGCGCACAAAGTTGTCGAGACAAGACGAGCTCAGATCTCCGCCTCATGAGGTGAACTGCAGCAGCAATAAGAGCAATAGGAACTCGTAGTCCGGTTGTTGCGCATCATATTCGCTACATGCGCCGGCACTATGAGTTCCGAAAGAGGGCATGCCTGAAGCCATCATTACAAGTAGGACATCCCTTCGACAATCGCAAAGCGCGCGAAGTTATGCCCTCAGCTGGACCGAATGTACGGAAAATCGCAGCTGAAGTTGAAGAATGAGCTTGCTGTAGTCTCTTCAGAAGTGAGTGGGATACAATGACGCGCCTGTGACCACGACTTGCTTTCTCTGCTTGGGCACGGGAATTACCGCAGTTTTGCGTACTCCTCTTTCGCTTGTTTCAGGACGGGAATATCGGGGTCGGCGTCTTTCCAGAGCGTGAGGAAATCCTGATAGGCCAGCTTGGCTTTCGCGGTGTCGCCCTGCATGGCATAGGCTCTGCCGATTTGGAGATGCGCGAGTGCTCCGATGGGTTCGTTGGTCACAATTCCACGATGGTCGAGGATCTTCTGAAACTCTACGGCCGCTTCGGTCCCTCGATGCGCGACCAGATACGCTTCGCCGCGCACGTAGATAGGATACAAGGCCGACCAATTGTCTGTCCCGCTAACTCTGCCTAACTCATAGGGAGTGGCGACCCTGAGAATCTCGATAGCCCCCCAAGTATCTCCGCGGCTGACCGCAAGCTTTGCTCGGAGGGTCGGCAGGTAGTTAAACTGCATAGTGGTCGCTTCCGGAAACCTCTTCTCCAAATCGTCGATCAGCGCTCGCAGCCTCCCCTCATCATGCGCATACGCCAAGGCCAGCGCCATGCAATATTCCACATCGCCGCCTGTGGTGCCCTCTAGCGCGAAGGTCGCGTGCCTTCGTGCTTCGTTTTCATTGCCGAATAAGGCCTCCCTCAGGTTGGAAAGGGCAGAGTGGGTCGCGGCATTCTCTCTTTTGCCTGTACGTTTCGCGGAATCCACAGCCTGGCGGGAAAACTCTCGTGCCTCTCTCAGCCGCCCTCGATAGGCTGCGGTATTGGCCTCGAACCTTAGCAGCTCGTCCTCTACTTCCGCCTTGCCGGTCGACCAAACCACTTGTTCTGTCATCCCCGCACGATCGTTCTGCAAAAACGCAACCTCATAGAGGCGTGCATGGTAGAAAGGGCGACTCAGCTTGCGTCCGAGAGCCTGCTCATAGGTGGTCTTGGCCTCGTCCAGGCGATTCAGTGCAATGTAGCCGGACATAAGGATGGAATAAGGGATGGGGCTGTCCGGATTCAATCGCACTGCCTCTTTGCTTTCTTCAAGCACTTTTTCATGTTGTCCTAAGACCGGATAAATTAACCCCGACAAGAACATGTGCGGCCCCGGCGAGCGCGGATAAGCTTGTGCCCAAAGCTCGCAGGTTTGTTCGGCCTTCTCCATGTTTCCGGTGACGATCACATGGTAGGAAGCTGTGATGAAATTCTTTTCTGGCTCACTCGTTCGTTCGCGCAGTTCGTATGCCTTTCGCGCGTAGTCGGCTGCGACCCCGTATTCTTTAATATCCCCGTACAGGCGGCCCAGCAACGCATAGGCGAGCGCAAAATTGGGATCGAGTTCGACGGCATGCTTAAAGAACGGAATACCTGCGGTCGACCCTGTCGTGCCTACAACTTTATAGCCTGAGCTGAAAGCTTCCAAGGCTTCGAGCGACGGTGTAGTGGCTTGTTCAAGCGGCGTGTCAAACTTCCGTACCGTGCTCAGCGATTCGCCCAGTTTGTTCCTAATCTCCGCAGCGGTTTTTCCCAACGCATCCAGCACATGATTCTTATCGCGTGCCTGCGCTTCCGTGCTCGACAACGTTTTCCCGCTGACGCAGTTGACCGCCTTAACCGTCAGCAAGTACTCGGTGCCTATCTGCCCGATCGAACCTTCGAGCACCGCGCCGCTTCCCGTTCGCTGACACAGTTCCCGCGCAATCTCCGGCGTGAGCTTCGCATCTGGATTCTGACCCATCATCTGCAGCGTCTGTTGGATCTGCTGCTCTGAAACGAGGCTCAGAAACGGTGACTGTTCCAGTTGTACGGAAAGCCCCTGGCGTAGCGTGCCGTCAAACACCGCGTCTCCCGTCGTGTTTGTAAAATCTGCGAGAACAATCGTGTCTTTATCTGTGAGCTCGAGCGGGTGCCGAAAATAGAAGTAACTGCCGGAAGCAAGTGCCGCGACAACCAAAGCAGCAGGGGCCATCACCTTCCATCTCGTTCCGGACTGCTCCTGCGCCTCGTTCGATGCACGCCCGATTTGTTCCATTGGCGCGATAAATCGATAACCCACGCGTGTGACAGTTTCGATGTAGAGCGGATGATCCGCCGAATCGCCAAGGGCCGCGCGCAGCTTCTTGACGGCGTTGTTCATGCCGTGCTCGAAGTCCACAAAGGTATCGGCTGGCCACAGGCGCTGCCGGAGTTCTTCGCGGGTCACCACTTCACCGCCACGCTCCAGTAGGATCGCTAGGATGTCGAAGGGCTGACCCGCCAACTTGATCCGAACGCCGTGCTTGCGAAGTTCGTACGAGGCAAGACTCACTTCAAATGGACCGAAGCGCTTGGCGGTGGGTTGGGTCGCAGTTTGAGACATGTTAGGCGGTCATGTGCCGCGAAGTCTAACACCAATAGGAGTTTTGAGAAAAGCCGGGGTCTCGAGGTTATCCTGACAACTAAGGCCCATTCTTTGAATAGTTTACGCAGATATACGCGTCCTACCGCCAAACTACCTTACAAGGATTGACGAATCGTGACGTTTCTCGCAAAGTGCGCCGCATGCCCGCAGCAGCAAGCATGGCAACTCTGGGCGATTCCCTAAAGGAGAACCAAACATGAAATCACAGCAGCTTGTGAAAATGGCGTCGGGGGCGATCGTAACACTGGGTGTGGTGGCTCTAACAGGATTGTTGAGCAACTCACCGCGCGCCCAAGCCCAGGACCAACGGGACGACGATGAGGTGTCACTCGTCCATATCGGTTTCGAGATAGCGCCAGTGCCGTTGAATCTGGAGGGCAAGGACAGAAGGCTAGTGGGACTAGGCAGCTATATTGTCAACGCGGTGGCCGACTGCAATGGTTGCCACAGTGCAGGTCCAGCCACCGAGTACAGTCCCGGTGGAAACCCGTACCTTCTTTCCCCTGCATTCAGCGGAAAGCAAGTCGTGAACCCAGCGACCTATTTAGCGGGAGGGCAGGATTTCGGTCCGTTCCCTGGTCCGCCGTTCCCTTCAATTCCACATCTTTACTCCCGTAACTTGACGCCGGACAAGACGGGGCTGCCTGAAGGTGGACACACCTTTGAACAGTTTCGTCAGATCATGAGACAGGGTACAGATTTCGATCATGTTCACCCGAATTGTACCGCCGGGCCTGGCACTCCCCCCAACTGTCTGGAGCCTCCCTTCAACGGCGATCTTCTCCAGGTCATGCCATGGCCGAGCTTCGAGAACATGAGCGAACATCACCTCCGGGCCATCTATGAGTACCTAAGGGCCATCCCGTGCAACTCGGGCCCGGTAATCGATGGTGCCCCGTATCTGCAGAACGTCTGTAATTGAAGTGGCGCGCGACGGGCTTCAGCCTGCGATTCGCGCCAGACGGCGTTGACGGGTATCACTTGGTGCGAGAATGAATGGCGATGTCCCGTCACTCGGGAGGAACCGGCAACGAGCAAGGCGGCACGGAAGTTGCAGCACACTCCCACCAAAGTCTTGGTGGAGATCTACGCCCGGAAGCGGGGATAGAATGCCGCGAGCGTCAACGCTCGAGAAACGGAAATCGCACATGAGAACTTTATTGCGTGTGGTTTTCTCGGTGGCGTCGCTCTGCGTATCGTCGAGCGCGTGGGCGACGAGCACGAATGGATCCCGGTTCCGAAACCAATTCCACTTTTTCTTGTCCTCTGGAGCCAACGAGCTAGCTTCTCCATGAGTGACTGCGCTCTTGGACGTGTAACCAGGATCGCGCTCGGGTTAGCGGATTTCTGTTGTTACGGATGAGCCCTGCGAAGTGTAGATTACTTCGCCATCGAGCAGCGTCATCAAGCATTTCAAGTCTTTGATCTGCTCATTGGAGACGGAGTAGAGGTCGCGGTCCCACACAGCAATGTCGGCTCTTTTGCCTACCTCGAGGGTACCGATCTTATCTTCGAGAAACATCTGGCGCGAGCCCCAGGCCGTGTAGCTGCGGAGGGCGGTGTGGATGTCCACGGCTTCTGCCATTCCGAAGGGGTGTAGGCCGTAGGTGCCTTTGGCGGTCTGGCGCACTATGGAGGCCCAGAGTCCGAAGCGGGCGGCCACCGGCGTAACGAAATAGTCCGACCCGCCTGACCACAGAACACCTCGGGATTGCAGGGTCCTTAAGGGCTCTAGCCGCTGGCCGCGCTTGGGACCATAACTGGCCGCGTAGATGTCGCCGATCCACCAAAGGAATCCGGGCTGCATTTCCGCATATCCGGCGTCGTATTTCCTCTGCAGGTTGGCCATCACGTCGAGGGCGTGCGGACTGGGCAGGTTGGCGTGGATGATACTGTGGCGCAGGCCAGTGTGGGGCTGCTCTTGCTCGACAAGGGCGTAGGTATCGACGACCCAGTCCATGGCGCGGTCCCCGACGGCGTGGGTACCAACTGGGACGCCGTTCTGGTGGAAGAGGCGCACCATTTCTCGATACACAGCAGGATCGGTTTGCGGATAGCCGCGATTTCCCGTGCCCGAACTTGTGACGTCTGGAGTCGTGGCGTTACGCAACCAATCGTCATAGACCCAGCCTGTGCGGGCGCCACCGGAGCCGTCCATGTAGATTTTGGCGCCGCAGGAGAGCAGGCGGTCGTCGCCGAGAGTGGAGGGCAGGCGGGGAACGGCGTTGATCTGGGCCAACGCCTTGCGGGCCGACTCCAGTGTCGAACCAGCGTGCCACAGGACGCAGATGTGCTCCTTGAGCTGCCCCTGATCGAGGAGGGTTTTGTAGGCATCCCAGTGGAGCTTGTAAATGTCGGGATCTTTGACGGCGGTCATGCCTTCGCTGTGCAGCACCTGTTGAATGTAGAGGATGCCCTGACGCATTTGCTCGGCGGTGACGGGCGGGATGAGGGTGGTGACGGGCTCCATGGCGGAGTCTTCTTTGAGGACACCGGTGGGGTTGCCGTGGGGGTCACGGTCGATGGTGCCGGCCGTGGGGTCCGCTGTGCCGGCGGTGATGTGGGCCAGCTTGAGCGCGAGCGAGTTGGCGACTCCATAATGGCCGGTGGTGTGGATGAGCCAGACTGGATTGTTGGGGGCGGCCGCGTCGAGGTCGGCGGCGGTGACGTAGCGGTGTTCGGCGAGCTTGCCCTCGTCCCATCCGGAGCCGGTGACCCATTCACCAGGCTTAGCGAGAGCGATCTTGGCCTTTACGCGGGCGACAATTTCAGCTATCGAAGCGGCATCCGAGAGCTTGATGCCGTAGAGCTCTTCGACGCCTCCATCAGCGATGTGAGCGTGGGTGTCGATAAGGCCGGGGGTGGCGGTATGACCGCGGAGGTCGATGATACGGGCGCCGGGAGCATTGCCCGCGAATTCCAGAACTTCGGCGTCGGTGCCAACTTTCACGATAACGCCATGGCGGACGGCGATGGCCTGGGCTACCGAATCGTTGGCATCAACGGTGAGGATGTGGCCGTGAATTAGGACCAGGTCGGCGGCGGGGTTTTGCGCGGGGAGAATCCGAGTAAACAACAGGGTCCCTATAAATAGTAGGGCGCTTGACACACTGAGTTTGTGGCACAGAGACATCGTTCGATTCTACCCGCGAGCACAAATTCAACCACTGTGGATCCCTGGGCTGAGAATTCTCTCCTCAATTCGGCGCGAACCGTAACTCTTCAACCTTCTCACCGGAAGGAGCAATCAGACGTAGTGTCTCGCCGTGCCACGGCCAATCTGGTTTCAGGAAAGCGATCGGGATTCTTTTCACCCTTTGCCTGCTGAGGACCGTAGGGGCTGATGTCGAACGACCACTGCCGGGACTCGGACGCTTCGGTAAAACGCACTTCGAAAAGAGCCAGGGCGATGAAGAACGTTAGGAGAGGCCTGCCGCCAAATATTTTCAGGGTTCCTGTTCTGATTCGCAAAGCCTGCTGCTCCACTCGACGGGGTCACAACTTCCCTAAAGCCATCTTAACGCTAAATTTTGGTGTTACCGTGATCTTTCATAGTAGCGATTGGCGAATTCGTTGCGAGCAATGGCGACTTTGCCAGTTACCCCACACAGGAGTTCCAATCTCAGCATAGGGATAAGCGAGTGTGAGATGTCCTGACGCCCTTGTATTGAGTGATCTGGCATTCACCTGCCTCACTCTTCCCGCATGAGTATGGACGGGTCTACGGCGAGCGCTCGCCGTGCTGGAATGGCGGACGCTGCAATGCCGAGCAGCGCCATCGTCAGCACCGCGCCGCCCACGACTACGGGATCCCGCGGATTCGCCTGATACACGATCTGTCCCAGCAGGCGGCTCGCGAAGATTCCTGCCAGCAGACCCAGCACCGATCCCACGCCGAGCAGCACCATTGGCCGACCTACCGCCGCGCTCATCACTTGCGTCTTGCGCGCGCCCAATGCCATGCGGACGCCCAGCTCCTTCATCCGTCGGCTCACACTGTAGGCCGCCATACCGAAGATGCCCGTCACCGCGAGCATCGCCGCCAGCAGGCCCATGACGCCCAGTGCCACTGTCGCTGCCCGTGCCGGGAACAGCTCACCTTCTAGCGCATCCGGCCAGTTCTGCACCGTGATTGGCACATAGGGCTCGATGCCGCTCAGCGTGCGTTCGAGCGCCGCAGCCATCTCGTTCGGCGCCAGCCGCGAGCGCACCACGAAAACCGCTTCGCTTTCCTCGCTTTGCGGTAACGGCAGATACACCACAGCCTGCGGCGACTCTTCCAGGTCGTGGTACTTGCCATCTTCCGCCACGCCCACCACTTCCGTGAGCTTGCCCCACAGAATGAACCGCTGTCCGATCGCCGGCGCTTGGCCCCACATCTTCCGCGCGAAGGTTTCGTTCACGACCGCCACATCGGGCGTCTCTGTGGTGTCCCGCCAGGAGACATCCCGCCCACCCAGTAGCCGAGTACCGGCAGCGTCCAGGTATCCCGGCGACATCGTAAACACATACGGCGCCAGCACAGCATTCTCCAACTTGAACTCTGTCGTCCCCGACCGGAAAATCGGAATCCCATGCATCCCGCCGGTCATGGGCGTGCGGCTCACCGTACCCGCCGCCGATACACCGGGGATGCTCCGCGCCGCTTCAATCATCGCTTTCTTTTTCTCGAGCGTCACGTCGCCTGCCGGTCCCACCTGGCTGAGATCCAAATCGGCCAGCATCGCGCCCTGCGGCTGGAAGCCCAGCGGAGCGTGCAGAGCGCGCACCATGCCGCGCACCGCCACCAGCGAAGCAGTTACCAGCAGCGTGCAGATTGCGATTTGAGCGCCCAACAGCAGGTCCCGCACGGCAAACCGACGCAGGTGCATTGCATCCGCCGGTCCGCTCTTCATCATCTGCAACGGACTGCTCTGCCACGTCTGCCACGCCGGAACCATCCCGAACAACAGCGCGCTTCCCAGTGTCAATGCCAGGCCCGCCAGGTACACACGCGCATCCACGCTTACCGTCAGCTGGCCAACGAACGGATCGGAGCGGTTCAACGCACCCAACAGCAGGTCCGCGCTCACCAACCCCGCTGCGCCGCCCATCAGCGATACCATCACCGCCTCGGTCAGCAGTTGCCTCACCAGCCGCCACCGGCTCGATCCAAGGGCCACGCGGAGCGCTAGTTCCCGGCTGCGATCCGCCGCGCGCGCGGCAAACAGAGTTGCCAGATTCGCGCATGCCGCCGCCAGCACCAGCAGCGCCAGCACGGTCACGCTGTAAAGGAATCCGCGAATGACATCACCGTCGTCCCCGAGGAGTCCTGGATGGATCAGCCGCAGCGACTGTCCGTCGTCGGTCTCCGGATACTCCCTGGCCAGCTCAGCCGCAATCGAATTCAGATTTTCCGTCGCCCACTGCGGCGTCACGCCCGGCTTAAGCCGGCCAATCACCGTAACGGCTACGGATGTCCGGTTATGCAGGTAGTCCGACCCCTCCACCTGCTCCTCGTTCGCCATGGGCATCCAGTAGTCGGGCCACACAAACCGCTCCGTGCCGTGGAACCGCGCTGGTGCCACGCCAACCACCGTAAACGGATGCTTGTTGAGTTCCACGGTCGTCCCGACTACGCCCCGATCGGCTTGAAACGCGCTTCGCCACAGAGCATCGCTCAACACCACATAGGGCGCTGAATCCGGGCCATGCTCGTCCGCCGCGTGGAAGAACCGTCCTACCTGCGGCTGCACGCCGAGCAGATCAAAATAATTTCCCGTGACCTCATCGCCGTGGACCTTCATCACCGCGTTACGCCAGCTCAGTCCCGCATGAGAATATCCATAAATCCCGGCCATCCCGCTGAAGGCGGTGTTTCGCTGCCGAAAATCCTCAAATGCGGGATACGACGTAGTCAGTAGCCGTCCGCTCATCCACGGCTTGTGGCGAATCTGATACAGGCTCTGTGGGTCGCTGACACCCAACGGGCGCAACAGGACGGTATTCAGCACTCCGAAAACGACGACGTTTGCCCCAATCCCTAGCATCAGAGTGAGTAAGGTTACGACCGTGAACGCGGGAGACTTCCGAAGCACGCGAAGCGCATAACGAACATCCAGCAGCAGGTTCTCGACGAATGGCAGGCCCTCTTCGGCGTGGTAGTCCTCCCGAACTGTCTCCACCACCCCGAACTTCAGGCGAGCGTGGCGGCGGGTTTCCTCGGGTATCATGTCGGCGCGGATGTTCTCTTCGGTCTGAGTCGCTAGATGCGATTCAGTCTCTCCTCTGAGCCGTTCGTCGCCGCGGCGCCTGATCGTGAAGTTGAGAAGGCGCGTGAATAACCGAATCAGGTCTCTCATGCCAGATCCTGCGCTTTCACTTCAAAGAAGCGCGCGGTGCTCGCCGCTGTCTGCTCCCAATCGTGTTTCTCGGCTTCGAGTAATCTGCGTCCCACACGCGTCAGACGATAGAAATGCGCTCGGCGGTTGTATTCCCCGGGGCTCCATTCCGATGTGATGGCACCCTCCTGCTCCAGCCGTCTTGGCGCGCGCGCGAAGTGTTGGTGCGATGCGATGATGGAAGATACATAATACTCGTACATCGGATGCACGAATATGGCCAGCGAAACATGATGGCCGAAAGAAAGACAACTACGGGGCTGTCTTACGAGCATTTAGTGCAGGCAATCTTTCAGACCATCAACGATCAGGAGGAAGTCGTCCGACTCACCTGTTGCGACACTGGCCAGAAAACGGCGGGAGATTGCAATGCAAAACGGCATTCGCCGACGCCAAGCTTCCCCCCAACCGGACTTCTGGCTCGCTGGCACTCCGGCATATCGACCGGCAGGCCGTTTCGGGTTCGGCGTGCCGCCGCCTTCTCCGATGGATTCTTGCTAGCCTGGTCTGCAAAATTTCACAAACTCCTTATCGCAACGACTGGATCCACTTTCGTGGCCCTCCGCGCTGGAATATAGCAAGCCGCCAGGGCCACAGCGGCCAGCAGCAACGTAATGAACAGAAATGTCAACGGATCCGTTGCGCTCACGCCATAGAGCATACTTGCCACCACGCCCGACAATCCGATCGCACAGACTAATCCGCAGACCATCCCTATAACAGTGATTATCACTCCCTGCTTCAACACCATCCTCCACACGTCGCTGGCCCGCGCCCCAAGCGCCATCCGGATGCCGATCTCGTGCGTGCGCTGGCCCACGGAATAGGCCATCACTCCATAAATTCCGATGGCAGCAAGAATCATGGCGAGCAACGCGAAGCTCCCGGCCACCACTGCTCCTGCGTGTAATGGGAATAGCGCAAGGCGCAGGTGTTCCTTCAACGTCTTTGCGTCATAGATCGGCAATTGGGGATCAAGTGTTTGCACTTCGCCCCTCACACTCGATATTTCCGCTTCTGGATCGACGCTTGTCCTTATCACCAGGGCCGCTGACGTCGCATAGTCCTGCGTGAGTGGATAGTAAACGACCAGCGCCGGAATTTCCCCCAGGCTCTGGTATTTGCCGTTCTTTGCGACTCCTACCACCTCAAGCAAGTCTTCCCCGGAGTGCAGACGCTTCCCGATCGCATTCTGGCTCGGCCAAAATCGCTCCGCGAGCGTTTCGTTGACGATGACCACTCCTGGCGATTTCGCGGTATCGCTCGCGGCAAAATCCCGTCCACCAACAATCGGAATTGCCATCGTCGCAAAGTAATCCGGGCTCACGCTCTCATAGATGGCAGACGGCATCTCTTCAGCGCGTGGTTCCGCTTGTCCCTCGGGATATACGCCCGTCGTGCTCACATCCAGCGCCAGCGGCAATCTTGCTATCCACCCAGCCGACTTTACTCCAGGCAATGCTCGAACGTGCTCGGCCAACTGCTGATAGAAATTCTCTCCACTCTTCTCATCGTATCCTTGAAGCCCCAGGTCCACCGACATGGTCACGGCATTGTTCGGATCGAACCCCGGGCCAAGGACCTCCGTGCGTTCCAGGCTTCGCACCGTTAATCCCGCCGTGATCAGCAAAACGAACGACAGTGCAACCTGCATCACCACCAGCACGCCCCGCAACCAGGCTCGCCGTCGCCCGCCCGACGTGTCCTCTTTCAGCGCGTAGACAACATCGGAACGGCTCGCCTGCAGCGCCGGCACGAGTCCGAAGCCGATTCCCGTGACCACTGCCAGCGCCACCACGAAACTTACGACCCGCCAATCCATCCGCAGGTCCAGTGTCAGTGCAAAATCCGTCCGAGGAAGCGACGCCCGTGCCACCAGGATCAGCGCCTGGCCAGTCGCAAGTCCGAACGCCGCCCCAATCACGGAAAGCATCACGCTCTCTGTCAACAACTGCAATGCAAGCCGCGCGCGCGTCGCTCCGATGGCCATCCGCACCGCAATCTCTTTCCGCCGCTGCATGGCGCGCGCCAAAAGCAAGCTTGCGAGATTCGTACACGCAATCAGTAGCACCAGCAGTACCGTTAACATCAGCGCGCCGCTAAAAGCGATCACCGCGCTCCGCAGATTCGGATCAACCAATCCCGGCGGAGTCAGTCGGAGCGTCATGCCCTCGTCCGTTTTTGGGTACTCCTGCCCCAGTTGCCGGGCCACGGTGTTCAATTGCGCCTTTGCCTGCTCCGCATTTGTGCCGCGCTTCAGCCGACCGAACGGAAGCCACTGGCCGTTGCCGCGGCCTTCCAGCCCGCTGCCTGTTTCGATCCACTCCTGCATCATGCTGGGCACCCAGAACTCGGGTGTGAATATGTTCTCCGTCCCCGTAAATCCGGGTGGCGCCACGCCAATCGCTGTAAAGCTGTGACCATTAATCTGAATAGAGTTGCCCACAATTCCTGGCTCGCCGCCAAAGCGCCGCTGCCAGCAGCCATAACTCAGCACCGCCACCGGATGCGAATTTGGAGTGCGATCCTCGTCGGCCGTAAACGTTCGCCCCAAAAACGCCTGCACGCCCAGCACGTCAAAGTAATTCCCGGAAACGAGGTAGCCCCAAACACGCTCGTTGCTCCCGTTGTGGCTCAAGCTCAGGGGATCAAATCGATACACTGCCATTCCGGACAAAACTGCATTCCGATCCCTGATGTCTTTGTAATTGGGGTAGGACATCGACTGCGAGTACGAAGCATCTTTTTCCTTTCCCTGGTGAATCGCGAAAACCTGTTCCGGATGGCTGATCGGCAACGGCCGCAGCAGAATCGTGCTGATCAAACTGAAAATAAGGGCGTTGCCTCCAATCCCCAGTCCCAGCGAGAGCAGCGCCACAAATGTGAATCCAGGGCTTCTCCGCAACTGCCGAATTCCGAATCGCACGTCTTGCCAGAGAATTTCCATGATTCCTCCGCCCCGCACGTCCCAGCTCACATCCTTGATATATCCCGCATTTCCAAAATGTTGCTCCGCGCTTCGCCGCGCCTCCTCCGGCGTCATTCCGCGCCGAATGTTCTCTTCCGTCCGCAAATCAATGTGAAACCGCCACTCTTCCGCGATCTCGCCATGCACTTCCTCGCCATGCCGTAGAGCGCGCAATCGCATCCTGAGTTTCGCAAGCCATCCCATGCTCTTCTCCTTCAGACTGTCCGCAGGACCTTGCCCACGGCCATCGACAGGTGCGACCATTTGGCCTCTTCCACGCTCAGTTGCTTGCGGCCCGCGCGCGTCAGTCTGTAATAGCGCGCCCGCCGGTTGTTCTCCGATACTCCCCACTCGCTTTTGATCCACCCGCGTTGCTCAATGCGGTAAAGCGCGGGGTACAGCGTGCCCTCTTCCACCTTGAGCATGTCTTCGGCAAGTTGCCCGATGCGTTGTCCAACTCCGTACCCGTGCATCTGCCCCAAAGAGAGCGCCTTCAGCACCAACATGTCGAGCGTCCCCTGCGGCAGTTCCGACTTTTGCTTACCCATATCACGCTCTCCTATTTGCTTCTAGTGGAGCGAGCATGCGCCACTCTCCCTAGAAGGTCAAGGGGAATGTTCCCTGGCCTGGAAGCGAGATCGTTCGAAATCTCCTTTGCGCACATGAGTGCCGCTCATGTCTGGTTCGCTGATATTGGTCCTGCAGTGCGCGCGGCTATTTCCTCGAAGGGACTTTTGGCCCGCAATTAACTTAGGATTAGCCCGCCACTCGGAGAGGAAGGGGGACGAAGGTCGCTACCGGTGTACGGTGCCGGGGTGACCAGAACGGCTTAGAACTTGAGGGCCTAGCGGAGCTTGAAGGATGCTACTCAGGAGCCACTCGCAGCGCGGCTGCCCGTTGGTTGGCCATTTGTTCCGTCATCTTCTGTTCCATTTCCTTGGGTGTGGGTCGGGCAATGTGGCTAGCGACCATCCAAATGTAACCCTGGGGATCCACAACGGTTCTACACCGGTCGCCCCAGAACATATCCACCACGGGTCCCTTGGACGCGGCGCCGAGCTTTACGGCGTTGGCAACCGCCTCGTCCGCCAGGGAATAATCCTTCATGATGGACACTTGCCCGTGAGTCATGACTTGAGTCGTTGAAGTGCCCTTGGCGCCCAGTCTGAGGTTATAATCTCCCGCTCATGTCACTTGCCCCCGGCACAAAGCTTGGCCCTTACGAAATTGCTGCTCCGCTCGGTGCAGGCGGGATGGGAGAGGTGTATCGCGCCAGGGATACGCGACTGGACCGCGATGTTGCGTTGAAGATTTTGCGGTCGGAAATCGCTGGAGATTCTGACCGGCGCGCCCGGTTCGAACGCGAGGCCAAGACGGTAGCGGCGCTGAGTCACCCGAACATCGTAGCGCTGTTTGAGGTGGGCAACGCTAATGGTCTCTCGTACACAGTGAGTGAACTGGTGGATGGAGATTCGCTGCGAAAGCAGCTGCGGCAAGGCACCATGCCGCCACGGCAAGTGGTGGAACTGGCAACCCAGCTCGCGGACGGAATGGCTGCAGCGCATGCGGCAGGAATTGTGCATCGCGACTTGAAGCCGGAAAACGTAATGGTGACCCATGACGGAAGGGTAAAGATTCTGGATTTTGGGCTGGCGCGAGTGTTACCAACGGCCCTTGGAAGCAAATGGGGCCCCGGTTCCGGCGCCGAAACGATGACAACGGTAGCGACCCTGGTCGGGTCCTCGTCTACGGAATACATGACAAAGTCCGGCGTGGTCCTGGGAACTGCGGCCTACATGAGCCCTGAGCAAGCCCGGGGGCAGGAGGCGGACTACCGTTCGGACCAGTTCTCGTTTGGATTGATCGTTTACGAGATGCTTGAGGGTAAGCAGGCGTTTGCGCGCGACTCGTCTGTAGAAACCATGGCAGCGATTGTGCGCGACGAGGCGGAGCCGCTGAAAATCAAAATTCCGGTGCCCCTCAAGTGGCTGGTGGAGCGCTGTTTAGAGAAGGACCCTACGCGCCGTTTTGATTCGTCGCGGGATTTGTATCAGCAACTGCGCATCTTGCGTGACCATTTTTCCGAGGCGTTTAGCAGCGGCATGCAGGCCGTGTCGCCAGAAGTTGCGACGGCGCAGCAAGGCGGAGCAAAACGGAAAGGATTCGGAATGGGCGCCACGCTCGCGCTGGTGATCCTAGCTGCGGGGCTAGCAGGTGGAGTCGCATGGTGGTTGCACCCAAGGGGTGTGCAACTTTCGGATTACAAGTACTCGCCATTCGCAGTGAACGCTCACAGTCCACTGTGGTCGCCGGATGGCAAGATGGCGGTGTACTCGGGCGAAGTAGGCGACGATGAGCAGCTTTTTCTGCGCACCCTGGATTCGCCCACGCCGCAGCAATTGACTCGCAGTGTTGGCAGCGTGCTCCCTCTCGGCTGGTCGCCGGACTCCACGCACATCTTTTATCTGCTGATAACGCCGGGGACAGCACCCAACCAGGTACTTTCCGTTGCTACCGTGGGTGGCGAGCCAGATGCACTCTGGACGATGTCGGCAGGGGCCGGATCTTTTACAAGTCTGCCAACCGTATCTCCGGATGGCAAAGCGGCAGTAGTGTTGTATCAGGAGAAGGACAACAATTTCTCTGACGTGTACATCTCTGCGCCAATCGGTTCGCCACTGCGCCGCTACCCGGACTCGCGGATCTCTTCGCATAAGATTTTCAACAGTCCACAACTCAAATTTTCGCCGGACGGCAAGCAGTTGCTGCTGATTCGCGCGGGTGATTCCGATGTAGAGGAGTATTGGTTACTGCCGTGGCCGTCCGGTTCAGGAGCGCCTCGACAGATAATGCGCAGCTTCCCACGATCCGCAGGGACGCCGAAGATCTCCTGGATGCCCGACAATCGGCACATTCTCCTCTCGGTGGGGACTGGCTCGGCACACCTCGTCCTAAGCGATCCCCAATCC
>Ga0210395_10001893_pt1 | contig 16294 bp, 15 predicted proteins | sample IncBWH4OmetaG_FD_150861 | JGI IMG/M metagenome (GOLD analysis project Ga0210395, IMG submission 150861) | Forest soil microbial communities from Barre Woods Harvard Forest LTER site, Petersham, Massachusetts, United States - Inc-BW-H-4-O ... | reverse complement strand
GGGAAGTCCCGCAATGGTCGCAGCCGAATGCCGCGGGACAGCGCTACCTGAACTTGAACATGATCGATATTTCGTACGTTGGCACGGATTCCGCTCAAGCCGAAGACATGATGAAGCGCAACGTTGCCGTGCCCGACAGCCTTGGGATAAAGAACCCCGCTTTTGGCACCGCGCTCGCCACAGTCGTCGATCAAACCTTGAACCGTTGGTACGACACACAGGTACCTCCAATTCCTCCCGATGTGCGCGACCAGATGAACGGCTTTCGTCCTGACAATGCCCGCGCCCTGCTCAAATACAAAGCCCGCCCCCTCAACGGAATTTGGGCCACGCCGCCGTATCTGCACAACGGCTCCGTGCCAAATCTTTACGCCTTGCTCTCTCCCCTCAACGAGCGTCCCAAGACATTTTATCTCGGCAATCGAGAATACGATCCCGTGCATGTGGGTTATCGCACCGAGAAATTTCCAGGCGGCTTCGAGTTCGACGTGTCCAAGCGCGGCAACAGCAACGCCGGCCACGAGTTTAACAACGGTTCGGGGACAGGCATCATTGGTCCCTTTCTCACTCCCGACGAAAGACGCGCTTTGGTCGAATTTCTCAAGACTTTGTAGTGTGGTGCTACGACGGCCAAGTCGAAAAATCTCTTCCGACTCCAGGAGGTCCCCTTGGGTTATTTCGAAAACACGGTTCGCAAATATTTCGGCATAGTATTGCTCGTCATCGCTGTAACTTGCGGCGTATGTAAACAGACAACGCAACCTCAAGCAAACTCCGCGCCTGGAACCCCACCGGCAGCGGACTCGCGCGAGCTTTCGGCCGACGATGTTTCGCTGCTTTTCCCAGCCCCTGTCACGGCCGCGGACATGAGTAATGTCATCGCCGTAGGTGATCTCACTGCGCAAAACCCGCAAGATTCGTCGAAGCGCGCTCCCGTCTGGCCGGCCGCCGCTTTTCAGCAATTTGTAGGCACTGCCAACAGCAAGTTTTCGCAAGTCGCTGGAACCCAGGCCCAAATCGGCTTGCCCGCTGAAACATAGAATGTCAGCGCGTGGTTATCGCCGGTATTCGCATCGATGCGGGCGCTCCAGGCATAACCAACGATATTCGCACTCAATTCGGCCGCCTCCCGCAGATTCGCCTGATCATCCAGCCCGCAACTCTCCCGGCGGACCGCACTCCCAAGGTTCTAGACATCGCCGGGCGCCTCATCTACGACTTTACCTTGCAGACAGAGACGGATCCGCCCCAGCACGATTGTTTTCCGTTGCGGTCGCCCGATCCCGATGCGTTCAACTCAGTTCTCGTGGACCTCATCGCGCTGCGCAATAAGCTGCGCGACGGCCAGCTCGGCGGCAAAAAGATCAGCACCGCTGGTTTGCGTCTCGGCGTTCATCCCGGTTTGGCCGATCCCGCTACTGCGGCCGCTCTTCGTGGCGACATCGTATCCTTGCTGCAAAAGCATATTTCGGGAGATCGTCTTGATGGCATGGCCATCGCCGCACTTCCGAGCGGTGTTCCGGCGCCCTGGATTTTTTTGTCCTTGCTCAAGGTGCCCAAGGGTGCTGTTCCTTCCTTGCCGAATGGAGGCTTTGTTCCACTTCCCGGGCCGACCCTCGACGGGAGCGATCAGCAATTCGCCGAATTGCTGCAACCCGCTGGTAAGTTTCCGCGCGTAATGCCAGAGCCACACACCAATAATCTCAACCCCATCACCTGCAAAAACGCTTCGTTTTCCGCCACAAGCATTCCCATTGCTAGTCGCAACGGCGTGGCCACGGCCGAGCTCTTCGCCGCAACGCCGCCAGCTCCGGAGCGCACCAAACAAATCCTCGACATCATCTCCGACCCGACGAAGAGCGTTCTACAATACCGATTGCGTGAGTTGCCACACCGAAACGCGCCGTGCCATCGACCTGGAAAACGTAAAAGACATCCTTGGCATCGATCCTGCGGTATTGCCTCGCGGACAATGGGACATCCGGAATTTCGGATGGTCTCCGACGGGCGGCAAGAACCTGCCGTCGCCGCCTTCATCAATTCAGAATTGCTGCCGAAGTGACACAACTAGCCTCGTCGTTCTGAGTTTCTGCCGTGATTCGCTAAACTGGGCCGATCACCGTCTCGAACTGAGATCCAAGGCCCCTGTAGTTCGCCAATTCGTTCTGCCCGACATGAAAAGGATTCTGTCTGCTTGGCGCAAGCTCTTCGGTTTGGGCTTGCAGGCTGATTCGTCAACCGGCGAAAGATGCTCGCAGAAAAAGTGAACCGTGCATGCTACCGGATTGATCCCGACGAGATTCGTGAGGTCGTTCAGAGGAATCGATTTCTGGCTTAGGGGGTGGCGGGGATCGAACCCAACACCGGGAGAAACTCACGAATCGGCGCAATTGATTGCCCACAAACCATCCGCCGGTCCGGTAAATGTCAAAGCATGAGGCACTTCTCGATAGCGGATTTGGCGCGCACAAATCATATGTTTTGGGGCGGGCTATAACTAGAAACAGTCCGACGTGCAGTTCCGCTCATTTTCCCGCTCGTGTCGATTTATTTATGCGCGCCCATATAGTGTTTCGATTGTACGGACGCGCCGTGGTTCGAAGGGAGGGCTGCGCACCGCGGCTTCCGGGCCGGGGGATAGTCCCGTACCTCGGGGTTGCTAAGGCTCCAACTTCGCTAAAATAACCCTCCCTGTTTCCAAGCTCTGCTGTGCCCGTTGAATACTAATCTTTCCCCATGAACGGCGCGGTTGAGGGTGTTTGAAAGAATCATAATGTTGTGCAACAGCTCAATCCGCTGTCGGAAAGTGCCTCATGTTGGCGCAGGCTAGAAACATTCAGCCATCGCATCCTCCGATCCAGGCTGCTTTGGTTTAGGGGCGCGTTCGATCGGACTGCCGTGCGCGTTCTGACTTCGTCAGTTCTTCGGCAGCACTTTAGTTTTTTTTTGGATCATCTTTGGAGCAGGCCAAGAACGGCTCGGAACTCGTAAGCGCAACCGAAGCAATGGCTTAGATTGAATTTGCACGCGGTTCGAAGCCAGATAGTAGCCTTCCACGGGATGAAAGCGAGCATCTGGCGTAATCTAAAATCCTCGGCTTGGGGAGCCGCCAAACTTCTTCAAGCAATGATAGAATCCGGTCAGCACCCGTAGCTCAATGGATAGAGCACTTGGCTTCGAACCAAGGGGTTGGGGGTTCAAGTCCCTCCGGGTGCGCCATTTACCTCAGTGCGTCCTCGTTTTACTTTTTATTGGCGCGCTGCCGCAAACCGCCGTCTCAGACTTGGCGCATCTTCCTGGAGAACTATGTCCAGCAGCTGGTCTCGATCGACTTCTTCACCGTGCCCACCATCCGATTCCAGGTCCTCTACATATTCCTGGTTTTGGCCCATTCCCGGCGCCGCATCTTGAACTCAATGTGACCGCCCACCCGACCGCAGATTGGACCGAGGCATTTCCCTGCCCAACTCCCGCGCACCTCCTGCGCGACCGCGATGCGATCTTTGGCGATGACTTCCGAGAACACGTGCGAGACACGGGCATTTGCGAAGTCCTGTCTGCACCGCGCTCGCCTCGGCAGCGAGCCTATATCGAGCGGGTGATTGGCTCCATTCGTCGCGAATGCCTCGATCATATGATCGTGTTCCATGAAACCTCTCTACGACGAACTCTCACTTCCAATTTCGATTACTATCACCGATCGAGAACGCATCTTTCGTTGGGGAAGGACTCACCGGAGCCACGGGCGATTTACCTTCTTCGACAACAGAAGCGCAGAATCCCACTTTCAGCTCCGAATGGAGGTCAAGGGCTTCGACCATGAATCCAAGATGTCACGATGGAATATGGAGACTCCCAAGGTCTGGCCCGGCGTGCTCGACAGCGTTCCTGAGGATTTCAAAGCCTTCGCAACGGAACCCGCGTTTCAATGTTCAATGGATCATACGGCCTTTTGCATTTGGCGGGGTGTCCGAGACAAGCCGCTCAGTGGAATACTGGAAAAATCTCGTACGCTGAGAGCGACGACCCAGACGGCTCCGCTTGGATCCTTGCGATTCTTGATGGGAAACCCGACACCTACAAGGCGAGGGCAGAGGATTACTACGAGACTCCCGTCAGCTCGTCAGCGGACGCTCATGCGTTACTTGACGCAAAGACATTCCGCTATTCACTCGGGTACAATCGCTCTACAAAATGGATACACATGGAGTCGTCAATTCGCTATTTGGCGCGCCACGGGCGCTTATCGGCGTCATACATGTCGCTGCCCTGCCTGGTACTCCTTCTAACAGGAAAAACGTCGCAGCGATCGCAGACGAGGCGGTACGTGAAGCTCGCGTTTACGAAGCGGCCGGTTTTCACGGTCTGACAATTGAAAATACCCACGACCGCCCATATTTGAAGAGTTCCGTTGGACCGGAGATCGGTGCAGCGATGGCGGTGGTCGGCTCCGAGGTGCGACGGGGCGTTTCACTACCCTTGGGAATTCAGGTTCTCGCAGGGGCCAATTTGTGGGCTATCGCCGTCGCACACGCGTGCAACGCGAGCTTTGTTCGAGTGGAGGGATTTGTTTTCGCCCACGTAGCGGACGAAGGTCTGATTGAGTCCACCGCTGGATCGCTTTTGCGATATCGCCGGACGATTGGCGCCGAGAACGTCCGCGTCTTCGCCGATATCAAGAAGAAGCATTCGGCGCATGCCATTACCGCAGACGTAGACATCGTCGAGACTGCAAAGGCCGCTGAGTTTTTCCAAGCTAATGGCGTAATTGTATCAGGTGTATCCACTGGCCAGCCTGCGGACGCCAGCGAAGTAGAGGCAGTTAGTAGCGCCGTGTCAATTCCCACGTTGATTGGTTCGGGTATTACGCCCGAGAACATCGGGAGTTATTCGTCAGCAGCCGCGTTTATCGTTGGTTCATCAGTCAAACGGGATGGCCTGTGGGAAAACCCCCTTGATGAAAGACGAGTTCTGGCGGTAGTACGAGCATTTCAAAGATTACCAGCTCATTGCTAGCAACGCTTGGAACACTCAATTCGTATTTCGATTACTATACCGATCGAGAACGCATCTTTCATTGGGGAAGGACTCGCCGGAGCCACGAGCGATTCAGCCGTTGGAAATGGGGTCTGTCGTGGCGCTACTGCAGGTCGGTGGACTGCACCACCGCTACGAACGACGGACTGCCTGAAAAGCCAGAGTCTACTAGACTGTACTCTGCCTCTCCTTGGGGCTCTGAAATCAGTGTCCGGACTGTGCTCCCGAGCGCTGTGCCTCGGCGGATTTCATTCGCCAGACTCAAGCTGGGCCGCAAACTGCTTGGGCTTTGCGGTTCGCCTCGGGGAATGGCATCTGAGATGGGTTGCACGGAATTTTCGTTAGGGACACACGGTCAAGGGCTATCGAGTCTATCTCAAAAGCCTGGAGGCATCTTTCGAGGGAACTGTCACTTCGGCAACTTTTTCTTACTCTGGCTGACTTTTGTTTTCTCGTTGGGACGCGCATGCGCCTTCCAGAACGAATCCACCGCGCCTTCCGCCAGCCAATCCAGGCTCACGCTCGAGCCGAAAATGTGCCGGTACAGCATCGGCCCCAGCAGCAGCGCTACGCCTAAGTCTTCGTCCAGCACGGCCGGGAATACGCCTCGATTCACTCCGCGCCGTAACAGCGTTTTCAGGCTCGTGCGCGCGCGGTCCATCACTCGCGTTTTCCACGCTCGGCCGAACGCTTCATTGCGGGCTGAATAGGCGATGAGGTGTGGCGTAAGCTTTTTGATAATCGCCGCTTTTTTCCGGGATGGTTCGTACTTCAGAAAGGCGATGAGGTCGGCCCGTAAATCGCCGGAGTGCACTTCGGGAGGCCCGTCATCGAGCTCATGCACAAACTGCATCACTTCCAGGCACAGCGCATCTTTGTCGGCCCAATGCTTGTAAATCGTGGCTTTGCTTACGCCGGAGGCCGCCGCGATTGCATCCACGCTTGTCGCATCGATGCCTCGCTCCGCAAAAAGCTCCGTCGCCGACTCCAGCGCTTTGCTGTGCGCGCGCGCGCTCAATCCGCGGGCCATCTGCTAAATCTCGATCTTTGAGAAGCGCCACGCCCCGAGACACAGCAGCCCCACAGCGACCACCGCGAGCACGACGGCATCCACGATCGCGCCAAAGTGTGACGCGCCAATCAGCGTCGCGCGCAGCCCATCCACTCCATACGAAAGCGGGTCGAGCTTCGTAACAAATCCGAGCGCCTTCGGCAAATTGTTCAGCGGAAAAAGCGCTCCCGACAAAAAGAAAATCGGCAGCACCAGAAAATTCATGATCAGCTGGAACCCTTGCATGTCCTGCAAGTTCGAACCAATCGACGTCCCCAGCGCCGCGAACACGATCGCGATCAGCGCCATGAACGCAAATCCCAAAGGTATCCCGATCAAGCTCACCGGCCGGAATCCCGCAATCAGGCAGACCACCACGATCAGCGTGCCTTGCAGCATCGCTACTGTCGCACCGCCCAGCGTCCGCCCAATCATCACGTAAATCCGCGGCACCGGTGCCACCAGCGTCTCTTTCAAAAATCCAAACTGCCGGTCCCACAGCAGCGCGATCCCGGAAAACACGGACGTAAACAGCACCGCCATTCCGACAATTCCCGGCGCCATAAATTGCAAATAGCTTCCGCCGCCGGCTTTCTGGAACACCGGCCCGAGCCCAAAACCCAGCACCAGCAAATACAACAGCGGCTGGCCCAGCGACGCAATAATCTGCACTCGCGACCGGCTGTATTTCCTAACTTCGCGTAGCCACAAAACATAAATCGCGTTCATCGCCGGCCTCCCCCGCGAAACATTTGCGCCACTTGCCGCAACTGATCTTTTGAAGTTGCGGACTCGTCCCGGATCGTTGATCCGGTCAGCGCCAGAAACGCCTCTTCCAGCGATGTTGCGTTCGTTCTTCGCTTCAATTCGTCGGCGGTTCCAATCGCCACAATTTTTCCGTGATCGATCACCGCGATGCGGTCGGCCACGCGTTCGGCCTCGTCCATGTAATGCGTGGTCAGGAACACCGTCACGTGGTCCGCTTCGTTTTGACGCTTCACGTGCGTCCACAACTGATTGCGGCTTTGCGGATCCAGCCCCAGCGTCGGCTCGTCCAGAAACAAAATCTTCGGCGTATGCAAGAATCCGCGCGCAATTTCGAGCCGCCGCCGCATTCCGCCCGAAAATGTCTTTACCAGCGCGTCTTTCCGCTCCCACAGCTCGAAGAGTTTCAGCAGCATTTCGGCGCGTTCGCGCCGCACTTTGCCCGGCACGTGATATAGCACGCCGTGCAAGTCCATGTTCTCCCAGGCCGTCAAATCCTGGTCCAGGCTGGGATCCTGAAACACGATTCCAAAGCTCTGCCGCACTTCGTTCTCGTGCGTCGTTGGGTTGCGCCCATCCACCTCGACGGTTCCGCTTGTGGACTTCAGCAGCGTGGTGAGTATCTTGATGGTGGTCGTTTTGCCCGCGCCGTTTGGCCCGAGAAACGCAAAAATCTCGCCCTTGGGCACCTCGAACGAAATATTGTCCACCGCCGCAAAGTCTCCGAACTTCTTGACTAGGCCTTCCACGCGAATCATTGCGCCCACTTCCGCCTCCCCCGCCGCTATTTTGCTCGGTGCGACATACTAAACGGTTTAGTTTAGTTCGTCAATCTTTACGCGCTCTGTACAAGCGCTTGGAACTTGCCGCCCCGCGGCTCGCAAGTGTGCCCCGGCAAACCGTAACTCGGCCGCTCACCCCATGGCCAACCGGAATGTAGCTTCAGGATGCCGCCTGTTCTTGCCGAAGTTTGCTGCTGCTTATTGGTGCTGCGCCCGTCGAACGCAGGCACTACCGAGTATTCAGCAAGAAAATATTGCGCCAAATTTCCGTGGCGGCGTCCAGCACTTCGCGCATCACGCCACAAAATAAATCCGGCAAGGAATCCGAAGGCGGCGTGTTATACTGTCCTCAGGGAAGCGGCTTTACCTCGGTTTTTCTTCCTTTTTTCAGGCCCTATTCGATACGCAGAAAATCCCACCTTAATTTGATTTATACATTCTGGCTTTGGCGTCTGCTTCCCAGCAGCCCAGGACATGGCAGGCTCGCAGCGACGCCCAAGGAACAGCCCTACTGAGATGAAATTGCGCAACGCGGTGGAAAGTCACGCCCACGTGACCATTTGAAGCAGAACTGTCTGTCTCTCGCCAAAACTCAAAACGGCCGCGATCATGGCGTTCGCTTCGGAATTATCTGCGGCCGTTTTGAATTTTGACGAGAGACAATTACGATTCTATGACGGCAAATCGTTTAGCTCATCGCTTGCTCCCCGCAAAGCGAAAACGCAGTCTGCGGGCCAAGGAACAAGTCATTTCCAGCGGAATTTCAGCCCCAGAATCTCAAGCGCTTTTTGAGGAGACTCATCACTTCTGTGGATTTCTTTGGAGCCTCTCGGATGGATCGGAAACGGCTCGAAAACGGCCCAATTCTCCGAGTCATGCCCGTAGCGCGAGCGATAGTAAATGCCAGGACAGCCAAGCGCGTAGGCTTGTCGCGAAGCGAGTTGGCTAATACGCCGAGGGCGGCATTTTGCAGAACGGCGGCATCGAGGTCTTGCAATCCGATACGCAAGGCATTCATCTGCAAGTTGGGGGCGCAAGTGCGCAATCTACGCGCGCGAATATATGTCGGCGTAGTCTCCACCTGCGGCTGCAGTTCCGATTAGCCGTTGGTCGCACCACTCCAGGGGGACCACAGACTGGTCGCGGGCGAATTCGGACGGCACGTTGGAAATCGATTTGATGATCCGGCCGGCTACTACCGAGTTTTGTATGCTGCCAGCCAACCAGTATCCTGCTTCGTCGAGACGCTTGACCTGGAAAGCGAAATTCCTGGTCCGAAGGTTAGTCCGGGACGCAACTCTTTCTTCCATCGGGATTCGTAAAGACATGCTCGCGGTTTGGACAACCTGTATCGTGACTATCTCGAGCTCTGGCATCAGTAATTCTTTGATCTTCGGCTCGTCTTTGCTCCTCAGCCCGCTTTTCATCTTCCGCGCGGCGCCGATCTGCGTCTTGGCCTGGATCTCCGGTCGCACCCGTCGCGCCTGGCTGTCCCTGCGGCCCAGCCGGCCCTGGCGTTTGGGTCCCGGTACAGCCAGCTAAAAATAGCGCTAGCGAGAACGCGCCCACAACTAAAGATGTCTTCATTTTCATTCGATTTTCCTTCTTGGCGCCGTTCGGTTTAGAACGCGTCAACTTCCGATCAATGCATGCACCTAGCATGGTACTCATGGCGGAGCGGTGGACGCTGTTCGAATTCGCACAGTGACGAAACGGCATCGAGGCGAGAAAGGGCGGGTGGCTTGCTTGGTCGATGGGGTTCGGATACTCCGCTTAGCCAATCGTTCTTGAGAGCCTGAAGAATCAACAACATCCGGTTCGAAACAGAGATGCCGAAGGTTAATCAAGACAAGGCAAGTAACTAGTCTGCCCCGTGGCTGTGCGAAATAACAATTCGCCAGCCTACAGGCATCTCCCTTTCGCGGCGCGATTTGCCGGTAATATCGGCCCTCGTATCAATTCGCCAGATACAGGTTGTGCAACTGCGCCCGCACGTAGAACCCGCGATTGCCACGGGTCTTTGATGCCAGTCTCCGCAAGAAAGTCGGCGGCGACGTCAAACAGCACCCCATTGGTCAATATCATTCAGAGTATCAGCACATACTTGGGCTTCTTTCTGCGTCCAGAAGGTCACTAGTCTGGCCTCAGCAGTTACCGAGTTCGGCTTCATCACCAGAGGCCCTGCAATCGACGGGTGACGCATGCAGTTGGCGGCTGTAAGTCTGGGAAGGCCTGCCACGCCTTTCATCGCGCCGTCGTTCACCGTGTCCCAAACAATCCACTTTTCGTCTTGCTGCCTGACTTCGTATCGCATCTTGACTCCACATTCAGCGCAAATTGAGTTGTGGGTCCGTTTTGAAATTTGTGGTTGCCTGACGGCCCACTTTCGCCGTGACCGACCCAGCAAGTTGCGCCTACAATGCGTTCTTACTATGAGCAACCCCGCAAGGAACTCAGAACCGCCTCCGACGAGATTGGCGCGTCTCCCAAGGTCAAAGATGAATTACGGGCTGATTGTGCCGATTTGTTCAAAATGATTGCGGGAACAGAACAAGATGCCGATGAAGTCTCCATTTGTCGTCCCAAAAACTTAGGCTCAGGCGGAGAGTCAGGAGCAGATTTATCCACGTTCTCGCGATTGTCAAGGATAAAGTGACCAATTCGTGGCAATATGCCTACCAGCGTGACCGCTTTGGAGCAAAATGATCACCGAACAGGGACTGGTCATCCGATGGCGGTCAACAAGGGTTCGCGCATCATCCGGGGCTGTTATAAACTGCCTGCTTTCCTCGCTCCACCAATAAGGGCTTGTCGCTGACGAGCTTCGTTGAAGCTAGCACTTCAAGATTGCAGGTTTCGATGAAATCCGATGACCGGCGCGATCAAATCCTCTTGGAGTTACGAAAGAGAGGCAGTATTTCCTTGGAGGAACTGACAGACCATCTAGGGGCGTCGCCAGCAAGCATTCGGCGCGATCTCTCCAAGCTGCAGAAGCGGGGCTTAGTCCGGCGCACCCATGGTGGGGTGGCATTGATTGAGCCGCTGTTGTACGAACCCTTCCGCTATGACTCTCTGTTCCAGAAACGCGTGCAACATCGCCCCTCCGAAAAACGCCGGATCGGGCTCGCTGCCGCCGAGTTCATTCAGGAACACGATACGGTCGGGTTTACTGCTGGCACCACGACAACTCAGGTCGCTCGCAACATCCGCAACCGCCGCAACCTTCGCGTCATAACGAACGCTATCAACATCGCCATGGAGTTATGCAACTGCGCGGGGTTGCAGACCTTCGTGACCGGCGGGTTCGTGCAATGGGCCGGGTCCTTCTCCCTCGTCGGTCAAGGAGCGGTCAATTTCTTGAGTGACATCTACTTGGACAAGGTCTTCGTGAGCGCCTGTGGGGTCGACGTCTCGCGGGGGATAACAGTTATCGAACCGGAGGAAAGCCTTACTTTTCGGGCCATGATTCATCAGGCAAAAGTGAGAATCGTCGTCGCAGATTCAACCAAACTGGGAATGGTGACTCCTGCGATGGTATGTCCGGTATCTGAAATCAACATGCTGATCACAGATTCGCGCGCGACGGACAAGGCCATCGCGCCTTTCACGGAGCGCGGCATTGAGGTAAGGCGCGCTTGATCGCGCATTTTGACAATACGTAGACTTGGCTCCAGTATTTCCCGCAAGGGCGCCGGCAGATTTATTCGTTTTCTGAAAAGTCTTCGAAGGCCCTAGACGAGGAGACTATGGACCTCCCTTCTGTTAGGGATTCCACGGTACCGCTTGGCCCTTCGCAGGAGTCGCGAACGATGCGTTTTTGGGATTTCTTCAGGTTTCTTCAGAGAGTAGCCGCTCTGCTGCCTGCCATTTTGATCGTCTCGGCCAACTCCCTCGCGCAAAATTTCGCCGACGTCAAACCGTCCCCTCAGCAGGTGGAATGGCAGGACCTCGAGTTCGGCGTCATCATTCATTTTGGGCTGAATACGTTTCAGGATCGCGAGTGGGGTGATGGTACGGCCGATCCTCAGGTTTTTGACCCCCGTGAGTTTGATGCTGAACAATGGATGCGTGCGCTCAAAGCTGCGGGTGCCAGGTACGTCGTCATGGTCGCAAAACATCATGATGGCTTCTGCCTCTGGCCGACGGGCCAAACGGATTACAGCGTGAAGAGCAGTCCGTGGAAAGCCGGCAAGGGCGATGTCGTTGGAGATGTGGCGGCCGCGGCTAGAAAGTACGGGCTGAAGTTCGGTGTTTATCTCTCACCATGGGACCGTCATGAACCCCGTTACAACAACCCGTCAGAATACGACAAGTACTACGCGGCGCTGCTGGACGAACTCGTTCAGAACTACGGCGAACTCGTGGAATTCTGGCTGGATGGCGCAGGCAGTGCCGGCCATGTGTACAACTTTCCGCGCATCATCGAGGAGCTGCGGACTTATCAGCCGAATACTTTGGTTTTCGCCGATACCGCCTTGTTTGAGTATGGAGACATACGCTGGGTCGGAAACGAGGTCGGCGTTGTCCCGCAAGAAAATTGGAATGTGATTGATCGTCACGGATTCCTGCGTTGGCGGCCGGCCGAGGCGGATACGCCGCTGCGCAAGGAACACTGGTTTTGGCATCAACACGACGAGCTCTCCCTTAAGTCCGTGGCCGAGCTGATCAAACTGTATGACCAAACTGTCGGACGCGGAGGTCAACTGGTATTAGGACTCGCGCCGGACCGGCGCGGCCTGCTGCCCGAAGAGGACGCGAAGCGGCTGGAAGAATTGGGGGCTGCCGTCGCGAAACGCTATGGACCTAGCATGGCGCTGAAGGAACACATATGGCATGACCGTGAAACCGAAAATGCCTTGGACAACGATCCGGATACGTTCTGGTCGGCGCCGGCTGGCTCGCACCATGCTTTGTTGGAGGTTGATTTTTCTAAGCCGGTGACTTTCGATCATGCTTTGATCATGGAGCGGTTGAACAACGGCCAGCACATTCAGGCCTTCCGGATTGAAGTTTGGGACGGCAGCCGTTGGCAGACCGTCTTCGCCGGCAACTCGCTTGGTCACAAGCGAATCGTGGGCTTCGCACCGCACACCGCCTCGAGGGCGCGCATCAACATTGTCAACTCGACGGCGGAAGCAGAGATCCGAGAGTTTCAATTGTTTCTTGTCGGAGAACAACAAGGAACTGCCGAGCATGAGAGGTGATTCCGCCTCCCGAAACTGCCAACCGAACATGGCTTTCATGGTTCATGACGCCTCTCCTGAAATCAAGAATCGAAAGGAGGTAGGGTGCGAGACCCATCTTCTTTGGAGGCGAAGGAGTTCCCATCTGCTCAAAAGGACCGAAAATATGTGTTCGCTGTCATGCTTTATTAACGGACTTCTGCGGGTTCTTATTCCAAAGCCTGCGTCTAGCTAAGAAACTCGTTACTCGACCACGCTCTGATCGTCGATCGGTTCAGCCACACCGGCACATTCAGGCCTTCCGGATGGAAACTTGAGACGACAGCCGTTGCTAGACCGTCTTCGACTGCACCTTCGTTAGTCACAAGCGATCGGAGGCTTGGGGGGCCTTTCTCGTTTCTCGTCCTCGGGCCTCGGTAGATTCCAACTTAATCGCGTGGCAAACTGTCGCGACGAAACCCGCAACACTCTCGGCGTGGAGAACAACGAATGCGAATCCTTCTCGCTACCTTTGGAACATGCGTCCTCACTATCGCTGTGCCACTCATTGCCCAACGAGCGGAGCCAGAGCGACGGACGCCCGCACTTTATCTGAAGCCTGATTTGCCTATCGAACAGCGAGTCAGTGATCTGGTGTCCCGGATGACGCTGGAAGAAAAAATATCGCAGATGCAGGACGTTGCTCCAGGCATTCCCCACTTGGTAGTTCCTCCCTACAACTGGTGGAATGAGGGTCTCCACGGAGTAGCGCGCGCCGGCCAGGCGACGGTTTTTCCTCAGGCCATTGGGCTTGCCGCGACCTGGGACACCGCACTCGTGCACCACGTTGCCGAGATTATCTCGACCGAAGCAAGAGCAAAATACAACGACGCCATCCAACACGATAGATTTGACCGCTACTACGGACTCACGTTCTGGTCACCCAACATCAACATTTTTAGGGACCCACGTTGGGGACGCGGCCAGGAAACCTATGGCGAGGACCCTTTCCTCACCGGCCGCGTGGGAGTTGCTTTTGTAACGGGGCTGCAAGGAGACGATCCAAAGTATCTGAAGACGATAGCGACGCCCAAACATTTCGCAGTGCATAGCGGTCCGGAAGTGTTGCGTCACCGATTCGATGTCCCGGTCTCGCCACACGACTTTGCGGATACCTATACACCTGCCTTTCGCGCCGCAGTCGTGGAGGGGAAGGCCAGCTCCGTCATGTGCGCGTACAACTCGCTGCGCGGGGAGCCAGCATGTACGAGCCGCTTGGTGTATGAGACACTGCGCGGAAAATGGCGCTTCGACGGTTACGCGGTGTCCGATTGCGGCGCGGTCAGCGACATCTACCAGGGCCACGACTACGTCCTGAGCTTGGAACAAGCTGCGGCAATCGCCGTGAGAGCGGGGACGGATCTCACTTGCGGCACTGAATACCGAGCGCTTGCTCTTGCCGTGCAGGATCGCTTGCTCTCCGCCGAAGACATTGACCGGTCGGTGAACCGGTTGTTCCGGGCGAGATTTCGACTCGGAATGTTCGATCCCCCCGAACGGATCCCGTGGTCGAAGCTGACACTCGCGGACAACGATACCGCCGAGCATCGGCAAGCCGCCCTGTTGGCGGCACGCGAATCGTTGGTTCTCCTCAAGAATGAACGCAACACGCTTCCCTTGGGCCCGCATGTGAAGACCATCGCAGTTGTCGGACCTACGGCGGATTCACGAGACGTCCTTCTCGGCAATTACAACGGTACTCCTTCGCGCTCTGTCACGATTCTCGATGGTATCCGGCAGAAATTCCGCAATGCCACCGTTCTCTACGCGCCAGGGGCTGCGGTTACTGAAACGGATGCTCTTCCCGTCCCCGCTGAGAACCTCCGGACGGCAGGGCCCGGGTCGCCGCAAGGCCTGGCAGCCGAGTTCTTTGACAACACGAGCCTTCAAGGCACCCCCATCCTCAAACGCGTCGACGCCCAGATCAATTTCCATTGGAATGGAGATCCGCCAGCGCCCGGTGTTTCAGGCCAGAATTTTTCCGTGCGCTGGTCGGGCGAGTTGGTCCCGTCAGTTAGTGGTGACTACCGTTTGGGCGGCAGCGCTGATGACGGCTTTCGGTTGTATCTGGATGGAAAATTGATCGTCGATGACTGGAGCAGTCATAGCGAGCGGACGATGAAGGCACCGGCTCATTTAGAAGCTGGACATGCCTATCCGATCCGGTTGGAGTATTTTCAAAAAGCCTGGGATTCGGCAGCGCGGCTGCTGTGGGTCGCACCGGGAATTCTTTCCGACGCCGTGCAAGCCGCGCGCCAAGCAGATGTGGTCGTTGCAGTCGTGGGGATCACCCCTCAACTTGAAGGCGAGGAAAGCGACGCTAGCGCTCCCGGCTTTTTTGGTGGCGACAGAGTCGACTTGGACCTCCCGCGCGCTCAGGAGCAGATGCTGGAAGCTGTGGCGGCCGCTGGTAAGCCACTGATTGTTGTGCTGACAAATGGCAGCGCGCTCGCCGTGAACTGGGCTCAGCAGCACGCAGGAGCCATTCTTGAGGCGTGGTATCCAGGCGAGGAAGGAGGCACAGCAGTTGCCGATGTTCTTGCGGGCGACTACAACCCGGCAGGACGTTTACCAGTGACCTTTTATAAATCGGTGGCCCAACTTCCTCCCTACGGGAACTACTCGATGCTGGGCAGGACTTACCGCTATTTTTCCGAGGCGCCTTTATACGCCTTTGGTTACGGATTGAGCTTCACTACTTTCTCCTACGGTAACGTACGTGCCGACCGAAAGGAACTGCAAGGCAGTGAACCTGTGACTGTTTCTGCGGAAGTGGCGAACTCCGGAGCGCTTGCCGGCGATGAGGTCGTAGAACTATACGTGTCGCACTCCGAGCTTGACGGCGCACCAATTCGCTCTCTTGTGGGTTTTCAACGAATTCACTTCGCTCCAGGGGAGACCCGAACCGTGACCTTTACTCTCCATGACCGCGAACTCAGCGTTGTAGATGAAGACGGCGCCAGGCGCGTCCCCAAGGGAGTCGTATCCATCTGGATCGGTGGCGGCCAACCAGTCCTCGGAGATGGGCAGTCTGCTCGCAACGGCGCGTCCACGAGCGTCAGCATTGCGGCGGAATCAGTCCTGCCAGATTAGATGTCGCCCTACTTCGGTTCCGCGTTAAGAATGGGCGTTTCCCTGCCGCGAAGCGTGGGTCGTGCCTCGCCGTTTAGGTCAAACACCACCACGTCGTTCTTGCCTTTTTTCAGCCACGGCCCCGGCATGTAGAGCGTCTTCTGAGGGCCTACGCTCCACACGCGCCCCAGTGGATGTCCGTTCACCCACACTTGGCCCTTGGAAAATGCGCTGGTGTCAAGAAAAGTGTCACGTTTTTCGCCAACGCTGAATACAGCACGATAGAAGCACGGCCCCTCGCAGTCGGCCTTTGTGTAAGCCAGGGTTTCGGGATTGGTCATTGGGAGCGAGTAAGTATTCCAGTC
>Ga0210395_10001890_pt1 | contig 16302 bp, 20 predicted proteins | sample IncBWH4OmetaG_FD_150861 | JGI IMG/M metagenome (GOLD analysis project Ga0210395, IMG submission 150861) | Forest soil microbial communities from Barre Woods Harvard Forest LTER site, Petersham, Massachusetts, United States - Inc-BW-H-4-O ... | reverse complement strand
CCGCGGAGGATCGCCGCGGTCGGTCCAATAGAGAACGCGGGTCGACAGATCGAGCTCGAGATCGATGGGTTCCGGTAACTGATCGAACAGCACCTCTATGTCGGAACGGTTCGATGCGCTCTCGACCTTGGCAATGTCGATGTTGGCGCGGCAGAGACGGCCCAGCCCGCCCTTTGTCGGCCCTTTTTGCGTCCAGTAGATTTTGCCAAGCTTCGGATCGACAGTGATTCCGACGCACCACCGGGTTTCATCGCGTCGATCCGCATCGCCGCGGCCGGTCTCGATCAGCGTTTCGACGTGCGAACCATCGAGATTGCATCGCATCACCCGCATGCCCTCGCGATCGCACCAATAGAGTTTGCCGCTGTCCTTTTCGAGGTGGATTTGTTTCGGCGTGTGCGTGATGCCTTGCGGGACAATGACTTTGCGATTCCCGCCGTCGAGATCGGCCCGCTCAATCGAACCGTCGTCGAGGTTGGGGATGCCCATGTTGGTCCAATAGATATGACCAGCCTGCGTATCCACGACGATGCCGTCGGGGAGATGGCAACCGGTAACAACGGTCTTGCGGTCGGCGCCGTCGAGATTCATTGAGTGAATGCGGTCGCCACTCAGTTCGAGGACGAACAACCGGCCCGTCGCGCCTTTCGCGTTGGATTTTGGTTTCCCCTTCGAAGTCGTCGTGACAGCTTCAGTCATAGTACTCTCCTGTCAAAAAAATTGGCTCCGAGGACGGCGTGTCCCTCGGCTCCTACGCGGGCGTTGCAGTCCTGTTGAAGTGAGGCGCGCGCTTTTCCAAAAACGCCGTAAGGGCCTCCTTAGCGTCTGCCGTGCGAACTTGCGCGCTGAACTCCTCGTTCTCGGCCTTGATTGCCGCCTTGATCTGTTCGCGGAAAGGTCGCTTCATAAGTCGCTTGCAGGCTTGCAACGCGCCGGCCGGCTTCGTTGCTATTTTGCGTGCTGTTTCGGTCGCCGTTCCGAGCAGGTTCTGATCCGGTACGACCTGCGTGACCAACCCCAGATCCGCGGCTCGTCTGGCATCGAAAGGCAGTCCCAGTAAAATCAGCTCCGCCGCACGGATGTGCCCGATCCGCGCCGGAATGGAGCAGCTCGAGCCAAATTCCGGCACCAAGGCAAGATTGATGAAGGGCATTTGAAACTTTGCGCTTTCGCCGGCGTAAACGAAATCACAGTGCATCAGCATCGTGGTCCCGCCGCCGATCGCCGCGCCTTGCACGGCAGCGACCAGCGGCTTGTCGAGTTCGATGAACGCGTTCATCAGCTGCGCTTGCGGAGAATCTCCAGGGCCGGGCGGATTCTTGAGAAAATCCCCGATGTCGTTGCCGGCACAGAACGAATCTCCCGCGCCATGCCACAGCACGGCATGGATGCGCTCGTCCTTGGCCGCGTCGCCGAAAATGCTCGCGAGCGTTATGTACATGCGTGACGTCATCGCGTTTCGCTTGGCTGGACGGTTCAACTCGACGCGGAGGATGCTTCCGGATCGTTCGGTGACAATCTCATCCATTGTCTAGCTCCAGTGCGCGCGCGATGAAGTCATGGTCGAAGACCTAGGCTACCTGGGACTTCGCTTTCGGGACGGCGCCGCTCGCCCGCAGGTCGCCGATTTCCTTTGCGTTGAAGCCGAGTTGCTGGAGAACCTCTTCGTTGTGCTCTCCGATTTCGGGGGCGCGCCGTGCGGAGACTTTCACAACGCCTCGTACCTGAATTGGACTGCTGATGGTCGACTTCAGCTTACCGCCCGCGCCTTCGAGCGGGACGATGATATCGTTGAGGCGCAGCTGCGGGTCGTTGATCACCTCTTGCGGCTCACGCACGGCGCCGAAGGTGACGTGGGCTTCATCGAACATTTTGTACCAATGCGCCATCGAGTGCTGGGCGAAGACCTGATCTAGGATGGCGACGAGCGCCGGCATGTTCGCAGTCAGTTTTGCCGGATCGGAGAACCGCGGATCGGTCAGGAGGTCAGTGCGTCCGATCGCTTTCGCCACGGCCTGCAATTTGTCCGGGGTCACGATGAGGACAAACCAAGTGCTGTCGGCCGCGCGATATACGTTAAGCGCCGCATTGGCTGGGTTCTTGCGATCGTGCGGGGCGAAAAACTTGGCCTCGCACAGTGCCGCTTGGATCGAGACGCTGGCCGACCAGACCCCTTCGGCGAGCAGCGAGGTCGTAACGTGCGATCCCTTGCCGGTGCGCTCGCGGTGATAGAGTGCGGTGACGATCGCCGAATAGAGGCCGACGGCGGTCGCGTTGTCGCCGCTGCCGGCCACCGGCCAGGTCGGCGGCGCGCCGGCATCGCGAGTCATCGACAGCAGGCCGCTGCGCGCCCAGTAGGAGGTAATATCAAAACCGGGCAGATTGGCGTCCGGGCCTATATCGCCGAAGCCGGTAAGATCCGCATAGATCAGTCGCGGATTCCATTGCTCCACGTCGTCATATTCGAGTCTTAACTTCTTTCGCGCGGGATGCGGCGTGTTGACAATCAGCACGTCGGCCCATTTGACAAGCTTCTCGAGCACCTGCGCGGCAGTCGGGGATTTCAGATCGAGCGTAATGCCGCGCTTGTTGCGGTTGGCCAAGTGCCAGGGATAGGCGTCCTTCGCCTGCGGCTGCGGCGGGATCTGGTGGCCGCGCCGCCACGCATCGCCGGCCGGCGGTTCCACTTTGATGACATCGGCGCCGAAGTCGGACAAGATCACAGCCGCGCTTGGACCAGCGATGAAGCTCGCCAAGTCCACTACTTTCAGTCCGGAAAAGATGTTGTCGTTTGCCATAGCTGTTCCCGTGAATAGTCCCTGGGATACTTCTGTTATCGTCCGCGAAACTGCGGGGTACGCTTTTCAAGGAACGCGCTCGTACCCTCCTTCTTGTCTTCGGTCGCGGCGCAGAGGCCGAAATATGAAGCCTCGAGCAGCAAGCCTTCGCCTTGGCTTGTGTCGAGCCCCTTGTTTGCCGCTTCGAGCGCAAACTTGACGGCGATGGGAGCGTTGGAGGCGATCTTTGCCAGTATCGCTTCGGCGCGTGTGATCAGTTCGGCTTCGGGAACGATTTCGTTGACGAGACCGATGCGATAGGCCTCCTGTGCGCCGATCATGTCTCCGGACAGAATGAGCTGCAGTGCGCGCCCTTTACCGACCAGCCGCGGCAGCCGTTGCGTTCCACCGCCGCCCGGGATGAGTCCGAGTTTGACTTCAGGCTGACCAAATTTCGCGTTATCGATCGCGATCCTGATGCTACAAGCCAGCGCCGTCTCGCAACCACCGCCAAGCGCAAAGCCATTGACGGCGGCGATCACCGGTTTGCCGAGATTTTCGATGAGATCGAGCACATTCTGTCCGAACCGACTGGACTGCTCGGCTTCGAACGCCGTGACTTGCGCGAGCTCGCCGATGTCGGCGCCGGCGATGAATGCTTTGCCGGCCCCCGTCAGGATGACACCGCGCACTGCATCATCGTCGCGCGCATTCTCGAAGGCAGTCCGCAGGTCCTTCCATGTCGGCGTGTTCAACGCGTTGAGCACCTTGGGCCGATTGACAGTCACATAGGCGATGTTGCCCTTCTTCGTGTACAGCACGTTTGCGAGATTGAGGGCAGCTGTGGCGTCAACCAATGCGATTCCCGGCGAACCCATAAGAATGTCTCCTGACATCTTCTTCGGCTTTGGAATGTTTTGGGCGCACACCGTCGGGACGGACTGAGAACGAAACGGTATGCGCCCAGAGGCTCACGCGAAGGCGCCCAAGCCAGTGATGGCTTTGCCGAGGATCAGATTTTGCATCTGATATGTGCCCTCGTAGGAGTAGAGCGCTTCGCAATCCGTAAAGAACCGCGCGGCGTTGTAGTCGGCGACAATGCCGTTGCCGCCGAGCAGCTCGCGCGCCCAGGCGACGGTCTCGCGGCACTTGGCCGTGCAGAACGCCTTGGCAAGGGCCGCGTGGGCGTCCGTCAGCTTGCCTTCGGCGTGCAACTGCGCTTGCCGCGCGATCAGGCATTGCGAGGCCGTTATGTTGGAAATCATTTTAGCGAGTAGGTCCTGCACCAACTGGAACGAAGCAATGGGCTTGCCGAATTGCATGCGCTCCTGCGCGTATTTGAGCGCGGTCTCATAGGCGCCCATTGCGCATCCGGTGGCCATCCACGCCACGGCATAGCGTGTCATCTTCAGCACCTTCGCGGTGTCGCGGAACGAGTTGCCGCCCTGGAGGCGGTTCGCTTCCGGCACCCGGACATCCTTCAGCGTGATGTGGCCGTTCTGGACGACCTTGAGCGCAATCTTGTTTTGGATCTTTTCGACGCTGAATCCGGGCGTCGTTTTGTTCTCGACGATGAAGGCCTTGACCTGGTTATCGGCGATATCGCGCGCCCAGATAATCGAGACATCGCACCATGGCGCGTTGCCAATCCATCGCTTCTCGCCGTTGAGAATCCAGCTGTCGCCCTCGCGCTTAGCGGTGGTCAGCATGCCGCCACTTATGCCCGAGCCCACTAATGGCTCGGTCAGGCCGAAACAGCCAATCTTCTCGAAACGCGCCATCGACGGCAGCCACTTCTGCTTCTGCTCTTCCGACCCGTCGATGTAGATGGAGCCCATCGCCAGGCCGACGTGCACGCCGATGAATGTTGAGAATGACGGGTCGACGCGCGCAATCTCCATTTGGACAAAGCCAAGCAGAGCCAGGCTTCCACCGGCGCAGCCGTAGCCGTGCATTGCAAGTCCGCCAATCCCGAGTTCCTTCACGGCCGGCAGCAGTTCGAACGGAAATGCGTCTTCCACCCAATATTTCGTGATGACGGGCGCGACCTTGGCCTCCATGAACGCGCGCACCCGCTTAACCGTTGCGAGTTCCTCGGCGTTCAATGTTTCATAGATTTCGTAGAAATCAGTGTTCGGGGCGGGGAGTTGTTTCGGTGCCTTCTTGACTGCTGCCGTTGCGGCTGCCGGCGCTGCTGTTGCCGTTGGCATGTCACTGCTCCTTCGCTTCCGAACCAGACGGCACGCCGCCGTCTCTTGTCCCGCGTAGGTGGAGCAATCGTGCTATCCATACGATCCCCCGAACGGGGGACGGCGTGGAAAATCAAAGGGGGATACAAAAGCGATACGGGAAGCTCATAATGTGTTCCGACCTGCCCGAGCGTCCCTTAGTTCCAGGTGAAGCGCCCATTCGTGGTCAACTCACTAGCAACTGGCTGCCCCCATGGCCTTCTCCATCTTAGTCGAAGTCGTTATGCTGAGATCGCGTTCCCGAGCAGAAGATGGAGCAACGCCTCGAAGGAGAGTCTGCCCTTGGTGGACCCGCATTCAATGGATACGGTGACAGGGACGCCCCCTCCGAAGGGGCGAATTCTTAGCGGTAAGCAGATTCTCGCCACCAAGATCGTTCCACCGCGGAGCCAGGGGCTGATCGAGCGTCCGCGCCTGCTCGGCAAGACTTCTCAGCTTGCAGAAAAACGGCTGGCGGTAGTCAAAGCTCCGGCAGGGTTCGGCAAGACCTCTCTTGCCGTGACTTGGGTAGAAGCACTTCAACAGAGCGGAAAAGCAGTCGCCTGGCTGACGATCAATTCCGACGATGACGAGCCTGCGACGTTTCTCTTCTATGTGTCCCACGCTTTGCAGCGCGCGTGTGAAGAAGTGGGCACCGCCGCGCTTCACCTCATCCAGGAAAGCTTCCTGATCAATCCACACGCGTTCGTATCAAGTTTGCTAAATGACTTAGCCGACCTCGATGACGAGATATATCTATTTTTGGAGGATTATCACTGGATCACCAATTCTGAGATCCATGAGGCATTGGCGTTTTTCCTGAAACATGCTCCTTCGCCTTGCCATGTGGTGCTTACAACACGAACACAGCCGCCCCTACCGCTGGCAGAACTGCGCGCCAAAAACCAATTGCTGGAGATCGATGCCTCCACATTGCGATTTGATCTAAAGGAAACGCAGAATTTCCTCGACGTCGAAAGACCCAGCACGTTCGCTCCTTCGGACTTGAGGCTTTTGCATGAAAAGACAGAGGGCTGGCCGGCGGCCCTGCGCATTGTGGCGTCCACCTCAATCGAGTCAAAACAAGATTTTGGGCAGTATGTGCAACGCTTGTCCGGTGCGCAGCGCACGATAGGCGCCTATCTTGAGGAAGTACTTAATGGTCTCCCGTCTGAGATGGTTCAGTTCATGCTGCGCACGGCGGTACTCGACCGACTTAGCGCGTCGCTATGTGAGGCTGTCACTGGTGCGAGCTCAGGTCGAGAGTTTCTTGAGTCAATTGAGAAACGCCAATTGCTGCTCGTACCGCTCGATGAGGAAGGCGTGTGGTATCGGTACCATCCGCTTCTTGCCGAATATTTGGCACAGAGATTGGAGTCAGATCTTGGTAATGAAATTCCCGGCCTCCATCAACGCGCGTCTCAGTGGTACGCGGCCCAGGAACTATGGACCGATGCTGTCCAGCACGCGCTTGCGGCGGGCGATTCAATTCGAGCGCTAAGCTGGATCAAGAATGCCGCGATGCCTCTGGTCAAGCGTGGAGATCTTTTCACTTTGCTTGGCTGGCAGCGTCTTTTTCCAAGCGGACTGATGCGGAGCCAGCCCGAGATCCGGCTTGCGATCGCCTGGGGGCTGGCGCTCGCTATCCGGTATGACGAGGCGCTCGGCCTGATTGATGAGATAGAGCGGGACATGCAGGCCAGTCATTCGCCCGAGGACGAAGTGTCTCGTTCCGAGTGTGAGACGGTACGGTCGGTGGCGTTTGCATTAAAAGACGACAGCGAGGCGGCGCTATCGATCGCGAATGGCTGTCTTAGCCAGTCCACGGATCCGTGGACTGCGAACGTTGCCTCGAATGTTATTCGCCTTGGCTACTTGAAGCAGGGGGATCTGAAGAAGTTCTACGCGACACCATGGATTCCTTATTCGCTCGAGGAAGATACGAGGAATGTCTTTGCCTCCGTTTACTACCGCTGTCTCCAAGGATTGGCTGAAGCTCAGCAACTGCGCGTCGCCTCTGCGGATCGCTACTATCGTGATGCTCTGCGGCTTGCCGAACAGCATGTCGGTCCGAACTCGGTTGCAGCCGCGCTGCCCGCAAGCCTGATCGCCCGCGTTCGATACGAGCAGGGCCGGCTGGACGAGGCGGAGGAATTGTTGATCGACCGTTTGTCGCTCATCAGCGACGGCACGATGTTGGACTGCGTGTTGAGCGCCTACTGGGTCATGGCGAGAATTGCCATACACAGGGGGAATCTGGAGCGGGCCAACGCGTTGCTGGAAAGGGCGGAGAATCAGGGCAATGCGCGCGGCTGGGGACGTCTGAGCGCCGCTGCGGTGTTTGAGCGAGCGCGGCTATGCCTCAGCGAAGATCGCCTGGAAGAGGCAGCCGAACACCTTAATCGATTGGAGCGCCTGAGCGCGGACTATCCGGCGCCGTCGAATTGCGCCTGGTCGGACATCCATCGTTATACAGCACTGGTGCGGGCTTATCTCGCAGCAGCCGAGGAGCGTTTCGACGACGCTATTGCAATCTTGACGCGGTTGCAGCGCGAGCTGGAGAGCGTGCGAAATCTTCACTTCGCGCTGCGCGTGGAGACACTTCTCGCAATCGTGAGGCTCAAGGCGAAGCAAACTGTCGAAGCGTTGGAATCCTTCAGCAAAGTTATTGCCGTGTTTGCTCCGCTGGGGATCTATCGCACGATTTTGGATGAGGGCGCCAAAGTTGGGCCTCTGCTTATCGCTTTCCAGGAGAGCGCGGAACGAGCAGGGGCGTCCCCCGAGCTCATGTCTTACGTTTCCAATCTGATCGCAGGCTGGACGGCGCGTTACGGATCCGTGCCCGTGCAAGTCCTGACCTCCGCGGTCACGGACGCACTGAGTGCGCGGGAAGCCGACATACTCAGACTCATTGCTGACGGCCTTTCCAATAAAGAGATTGCCCGCGACCTCGCCATCGCTCCGGAAACGGTGAAATCGCATGTGAAGAACATATTCGCCAAGCTGAATGTCGAAAGGCGAGCGCAAGCCGTTTCGCGCGCACAGAGTCTGGGATTGGCCGGTACTCGCAGGCGATCACCCGAGGACGAGCACGCTTTGCCAAAGACCTGACTCCGGCCATTGGTTTGAGATGATGTGCTGACGCGACGCCGTCTCTACCAGTTCGCGATACTTTGTAAGCCTATCGGCATACATGTCCGCGCGATCATGCCACCAATTAGCGAGCGTGCGATTGCCTTCGCCGGTATGGAACTGTGACGTTTCCAACCATTGGCGATGCGGCGCAACACCACAGATTCCGGTATCGTTTGCATCGGCTGGGCCCGTCTCAATTAGGGGATGTTCTCCACAATCATTTCCCAGACGTCGCGGCCCTTGCCCTCCAGCACTGCTTTGGCGCTGTAGACCCCCATCCCGATCACAGCCTCCGGTGACATGAAGGGCGAAGGCGGCATCACCAGCTGCATCGGATTCACTTTCACATCCAGAAGCGCCGGACCTGGTTGCGCGAGCCAGGTCTTGACCGACTCCTCGAGGTCGCCTGCCTTCGCCACGCTGCGCCCCCAAAGTCCCACCGCCTTCGCGACCTCGCCGAAGTCGGGGTTCTTCAGGTCCGTGTACATCGGTATCAAGCCGGCCGACTTCTGCTCGATATCGATAAATCCAAGCTTGCCGTTGTTGAAAACGACGATCTTGATCGGCACCTTCTCCTGCACGACGGTCAAGAGGTCGCCAAGCAACATGGCGAACCCGCCATCGCCTGCCATGCAAACCACCTGCCGCCCGGGTTGGCACTTTTGCAGGCCGATTGCCGATGGCATCGCGCTCGCCATGGTGCCGTGCAGTAGGCTGGAGAAGGTCCGGCGCGTGCCGAAGGTTTCGATATGGCGGAGCGTCCAAACCAACGCCGTGCCGTCGTCCGCGGTAAACAACGCATCTTTGGCCGCGTACTTGTTGATGACCTTGGTCAGATAGGTGCCGGAAATGGTGGAGTCGGGAGCCGCAGTTTCCGCCTTCGCCGACGAGACCTCCCGCTGGTGACGCTCGACATTGATGGTCAGGAAGCTGCCATCCTCGTGCTCCTTGAGGCGCGGCAGCAGAGCCTCCAACGTGGTCTTGATGTCGCCAACCGCCCCAATCGTCACGGGGTGACGTCGGCCTATATGAGTCGGATCGACATCGATCTGAATGATCTTCGCCCGGTCGGGATAGAATTGGGGCCACGCAAAATCTGCTCCGAGCTGAAGCAGCACATCACAGTCAAGGATGGCATGATAGCCGGCGGCTTGACCGATGAGGCCTGTCATCCCGACATTGTAGGGGTTGTCGTGCGCCACAAAGTCCTTGCCCCGAGAGGTGTGGGCCATTGGCGCCTTCAGCCGCTCGGCGGTGGCGACCACTTCGTCGTGTGCGCCGGCACAGCCGGCGCCGGCATATATCGTGATCGCGTCGCTGCTGTTGAGAATGCCCGCGATCTCGTCGAGATCGGCGTCACTCGGACGAATGAGCGGCCGCCGGGCGTGGACGGTATAGGGTCGTTCGTGTTCCGCGGCCGCGTTTGAGATATCCGCCGGCACAACCAGCACTGCGACGCCGCGCTTCGTCAGCGCCGCCTGACAGGCCGCGACTGTCTTGCGCCGGGCGTGGGCCGGCGTCAGGATCATCTCGCAAAAAACGCTGCACTCCTTGTACACCTGCTCGAAATTGACCTCCTGGATTGAATTGAAGCCGATGTCCTGGCGCACCACCTGGGTTGCGATCAGGACGACCGGTGCACGATTGCGATTGGCTTCATAGAGGCCGTTGATGAAGTGGAGGCTGCCGGGGCCGCAGGAACCGGCGCAGGCCACGAGCTCCCCAGTGAACTGCGCTTCCGCGCTTGCCGCGAAGGCGCCCGCCTCCTCGTGGCGCATATGGACCCACGCGATCTCGCTCTCACGGATGGCGTGGGCGATGCGGTTGAGCGTGTCGCCGACGATCCCATAGCACCGCTTTACGCCGGCTGCCTGCAGTGTTTCGATCAATATATCTGCAACTCGCTTGCTCATTGGCGGAACCTCAATATCGCTTGACCGTGTCTCTTCCCATTTGTGTTGAAATCAGCGTTTGACCTATCCCCCCGATGGGGGAAGACTTGTGTGGTGTTGGGGGAGGAAAGCTCTTGAAGGTCACAATAGCCCAAATGTGCCAGCGCGAAATGGTACGATATCAGCCTTAACGGAAATTACTAAAGTGACTGATATAACTGAAGAATCACATCGGAGTCCCTCCTGGCGATTTTCAGTCGCTCCGATGATGGAGTGCTCGGGTCTGTCGGTAAATCTGTTATTTTTCACTCTCTTAGACAGCACCCCTTCCGTGTGTGTCGTACTCGTTGTCGTACCCGCTCCTTTAAAGAACCACGCACATATCAAATGCCCGTCGACACGATGCTCTCGTCTCGGGCTATCCATGAGTGCTGTGTTTGTGGGTCGCCATTATTGCCCAAACTTAGCTAATGGCGGCGGAGGCCCTGTCCGACCAACTCAAGAAGTCCCTTTCGCGTAATGACAGATTACGGAATGTCGCCGGCGGGCGGGCACGATCTTTGCGCGCCATTGGTCGCCGGTCGGCGAGGGGTGCGGCAGCTAATGACCCAAAAACGACATTGCGTTTAGACTGTGATCTATCCGCCACTGGCTTTTTAGGAAGTCCTGAAACCTGGCGGATCGGCAAGGCCATCGGCAACGTGAATAACACCGGGCCGCAATTGGCAATGCCGGTCTAATTCGCGGGGCGGCATCCGCTTGCTCTGCGCCCTTTCAATGAGAGAAACCGGGGGAGCGACCCCCGGCTTCTCTGCCTAACGACGGGCAGACTCCTTGATCGCACATTGGGGAGCGACCCCGTGCATCAAGAAAGTTCGTTGTCCGGTGGCTAGGCGGGTCAAATTCTATGTGCGCTGTGCGCAGGTCGCAAGCCGGTCGCGCTTGTTCGCTCTTATCGATTACGGCTCGTGCTGTGCTTGCGTCAGAGCGCAGGGCGGCATCCGGTTGCCCCGCGTTTCCCAATGCGCGGCGATTACGGCCTGAGAAAACGGCAATAGAAAGCTGCGAACACCAAGACGATGCCGATATTTACGATCAGCCGTTCCATGAAACGGTGTCTGAAGAACGCGAAATCGACAGCCACGATGATGGCGGCCATCGCCGCCACGTAAAGCACGACAGCTACTTTGCCCATTTTAAAGACCTCCACCTCTGGCCCTGGATTTAGGACGTGCTAGGCCGCGCTACTGCTCCCTTTCCGTCCCTTTAAAATGTCAGTGGTCCCTTTTGAAATTGTTAGTGGCCCCGCGTGGTCGTGTAGACGCATGCGCGACCGCATTAAGGATGCCGATAGCATCAATTCGCTATTATCTAATCCTGTGTTAATTTTGGCGAGGCGAGCCGAATCCAAAAAATGTCGGCCGCGCATAGGAGAGGAAACTATGGGCTTGCTTCAGATTGCATCGCTCGTCGTCGTCGCGGCATCGCTCTGGCTGATTTTCTTGGCGAGTCGCGACCGATCGTTTACCGGGCGCTTACCCACCTCGGATACTGACCGAAAAACGTTCGGCCATGGATGACGACACCTCCAGTGAAGGCCGCTTCGAAAACCGAAGGGTCAAAAAATACAGTGGCTGGGCGAGTGCAGTGGCCATAGCCATTGCAATCATCGTTGTTGCACTGGTCTTTTATTTTCGGGTAAACCTCGTAGCGCTATAGATACGCGGATCAGCGCCGGCTGTGCTGACGGCGATTTAACAACGTGCGTAGGCAAGCCGGCCGTCTCAAATCAGTGAGACATTCGATCGGGCGACTTTCTGTCCCTTGCCTGGCTTTTTCTTCAGCGACTTCTTGCCAGCCTTTTTCAGCATCTTCTTGTCGCCCTTCGAGAGTTTCTCTTTCTTCGGCATCTTCGTCACTCCTATGCGTCTTTGAGTCCGCCGTCGTAGGCAGGGAGGATTTGAGGCGATCTACAACCGCTTGAGCGCATCAATTCTATGAACTCCTTCGACGTGGAGTAGCGGCCGTTACCCTGAACCGCTCGACGCAAACCGATGGCGCTCAATTAGTTCCAGTCAGTGCGGGAGTTAGTACCATAACTCCCGCAAATCCCAATCGGCACATCGTCGAGCTCGCGTTTTAAACCGCCGCGCCTACCGTAGTCCGTTTCATAGCGGAGGCGAGCATGGCCGAAATTCGCGATGTGGATCTGGCTTGGGAAACACTGACCGTCTTCTTGGACATATTGGGCCGCGCGTTAGCGGTGGTCGAACAAAGGGGAGGGGAAGATCCCGCGGCTCGTTGCCCAAACGATACCGAGGGCGACGACCGCCGACGAGCTCTGCGAAAGCGCTGTGAGCGCATCGTTAAATCGCTGCTTGCCGCACCTTATGCGCTGATGTTGGAAAACGTCGAGTACCGGCTGAAGTGATGTCGAGCTATTTCTCGTTTTCGTTGTCCGGCTGCGGCTGTTGCTGCTGTTGGGCGATGCGCGGCGCGTCTTTGTCGGCGAGATCGCGCCATGACTGGGCTATCTGGAGTAGCGCTACACGACGGCCCGGATCAGCTTCGTCGGCCGCCATGTCCACCGCTATTTGCGCGTACATGAGATAGGTATCTGTCGGATTTGGCACGCGACCAACCCCAAAAACACGAAACGGACATACGCCGAATCTGTTCCTAAAATCAAAAAGGGACCACTGTGGATTTTCAAAAGGGACCGGTGGCTTCGGAAAGGGGCCAGTACAGTCTATTCAGCGGGAACGCCCATAACTTCAAAATGTTCGCAATAAGTGCATTCAAAAGTGAAAAGGTCGCTCGCATCGCCATCCGCCTCAATTCCCAATAGCCGCATATCATGATCGCACTTCGGGCATTGAGGCAGCTGCACGGGAAGAGCGTTTTTTACTGCATGGCCGTCGAGCAGGAAACGTTCCAGACTTTCGATAAATTCGTAGCTGCGAGCTAGATGACGCCACCCCTTGGCCATCCGCTCGGTTTCGGCTTTGGCCTCTGGGTTTGACATTTCGAGGCCGCGGCGCTCAGCGTCATCCGCTCGCCCTAAGCAATTCGCAATATGGTCGCCGAGTCTCTGGAGCATGCTCAACGATCCTGTGGAGTGGAAAGGACCGCCGCCAGCGGTGTCGCCTCTAACTCCGAACAAGCGAGAGGCGTAGCGGATGCACCCAAAAGGGTTGCCGCGCGAAGCCAGTCTTCCGCCATCTTGAGAAAAAGGTCTCGTTCAGAATCGGTCTTGGCTTGCTTGGCCCACCCCAAACACTCCTCGGCGTACTGGCGGTACTCTTCGACGGACGGCATTTTGTGAGCTTAGGCCGAAAGAACAAACTCGAAAATCCGCCGCTTGCTCATTTGTGGCTTTTGGCAACTAAAAGGCATCAGTCTCATTTAACGCCGACAGCCTGAGACCCAAGCGCTTATTGGGCTTTGCCGATCTCGGTTTCGATGTGCTGGTACTTCGGGGACTCGAAAGACAGCAATTCATACCCCGGACGCTCGGGCTCTATGCCGAAGAGCCGCATTGGTGTTCTGCACTTTGGGCAGTTCGGCCGCTTGATAGAATTGGAATGCGGGGTGGCTGGCCGGAAGGTGGTCATATAAGTAGCTCCCAGATGCAGGCGGGAGCACGATCACTCTCAGCCATCGGCGCCTGAAACGAGGCTGTTGCCGGTGATGAGGGAGTCTACCTCCCAGTGGAGTGGATAGCCAGTCGTCCGCTCTAGGCATGAGCGGCGACTCCGCTTCGGGTCAACTAGGGTCGCCCTGATAGAGCCGCTTTTATTTCCAGTTCGCGGAGGCTGCGCGCCGTTTGCTGAAATTTGATCTTAGCTTCTGGGTCAGTGGCGGCGGCCGCCCTCCGGTCGCACTCTTCTGCCAACTCACGGTACACTTTCGATTTCGGTGGCTGGGGCATTGCGGCGCCTGGCTCAATAGCCAAGATCAACCGCCGTGACGGTCATCTAGTTCACCTCTGTAGGAGCATCCGTTGGCTCGCCCGAACTGGTCACGCCCGCTGCCCCGGGCGCTCAGCATCGTAGATGATGGCAAGGAATTTCTGCGGCTGACGACGCTCGCCGACGTGCGCGATTTCCTCAATCGCGTTCCGAAGGAACGGCTGCAGTTCGACACGTGGCAGGCCGTCTCTCAGCGCCTCGATACCGCGTCTGCCGGCGGGAGCATCGACGACCTGCCAACCGCGCTGCAGATGTTGCTGATGTTGGAAGGCGTCGAGTGCCGGCTGAAGTAACGTCAAGCAGCGGGTTGTGATTGTCCGCGCCCGGAATTGAAATGGCCGGTCTCAAATTCAAACAGTGTCGCTGCATCAAGCCACATTTGGGCTGCCTTTAAATATATGTCGCGTTGAGGCTCGCTCTCGCTCGTAAGCGCAAGCTCTCTAAAATTCTTTGCATATTCCCGATAGATCCGCGGCGCGATCTGAAGCACTTCCTGCCGTGCCTCAGGAGCAGCGGCTTGCCTGCTTACCTCGGCCGCAACGCGGATAGATATTTCGTCTTTTTCCATGCAGCGATCGTCCCTTTAATTGCAGGCCGGTCACAAGGGCCTACGCGGCACTGGGGCAAGGGCGCTGGGGGTCAAAATGGAGCTATCACAAAAGTGAACATGAAGCCGATCACGCCGCACGCTGCAACAGCTCCCACCGCTATCGTGGTGACCACCAGATCGGTCCGCAGGTCCCTAGTAATCATCTGCTGTTTCATTGAAGCTCTCTCGTCCTGCCGCAAATCGCAAAAAACGCGAACGGGCGACGCCGAGTGGGGGGTGAGGGGCTGGGGGGCCGGAACTACAGCGCCGTCCGTTCCAATGCTTAACTTGATCGACGGCGACCAGTTCCTCTGGCGCTAGGGTATTTGATAAGACCCCGGTCTTCGCCGCCGCGTCTACGCTGCGCTTCGCGCTCGGCCTCGCTGCGGCTGCCGACAAAATACGTCTCGGTTGTCTCGTCGCGCCATATGGCGACGCCGAACTGCCCGGCCTTCGTCTCCCATGGGATCACTTCGATTCTAACGCGCATCCTGAACTCCACGCCGAAGCGCCGTCCTCCCGGCGTGGCCCCGAGCCGCTGGGATGTGGGACAGTAAGGCCGGGGCCACTGACGTCCCGAGTCCAGGGGCTGAAGCGGGGCGCGGAACGCTGCCAAATCAACGCGCCTAGTCAAACAACGTTGCAGAAGCGGGCGTCTCTATTGGCCCCTCACCGTTACCTGAAGCGGCCCCGCAGATTGGAAAGCGTACTGTGGAGCGGAATCGACAATGACATGCGCTGGACCGTTTTGAGCTTGGGCCTTGTCGATCGGTTCATATTGGCGAAAAGCGATCATCGCTAAGCAAATCGCGATACCCGTCAAAACGCCCTTAGTGTATCGGTCCACCATTTTGTACCTCCAATCACGATGGTTGACGAACTTTAACGGCGCCCGTTGAAGGCTTTTGCCACTTCTTAAATTTGCGGAACCAAACTAAGCCTATGTTCCGCGTAGTGGCGATATGTTTGGTCGCTATGGCGGCCTATGATCTTACATTATGCGACGGCCAACACATTCACGCCTTCGTAGAAATGGCGCGCTCTTTGCTGAATTAGCCGAGGCGGGGCACGCGGATGCTGCCCCGCGCGTCCAGCGCTAATTGCAGTTCGCCATGTCGGTCTCCTCGGCCGGCGTCAAGCCGCGATACTGCTTCGCTATTAGACGTTCCTTGATCTCGTGGCAGGTTCGTCCAGTGTGCAAATAATTTTCAGTCGGACCGGACAACCACGCCAGCGCAACAAGGGCTGCAATAGCCCCAGCGACAAACAGCGCTTCTTTCAGAATTCCCGCCATGGCAAAGCCAGCTTAGAACCGTCTGACCTGCTCGGCAAAGGTAACGCAGGGCAAGCGGATGCCGCCCCGCGTCTTAGACCGGCATCGCCAACTGCGGCCGGTGTTCTTGACGTTGCCGACGGCCTTCCCGACGGGCCAGATTTTCAGAACGTCGTCCGGGCAAGGCTTGAGCAGCGCAAGCAATTCATCTTCGCTCGCCGGCCCCTCGCCGAGCCACTTCGGCCAATCGCTCTCGGCGAGGATCACCGGCATACGATCGTGCAGCTCGGCCATCACATCGTTCGGCGCACACGTCAGGATCGTGCAACTTAGGACTTCGCCGCCTGACTTTGGATCCCTCCATTGGTGTGGGGGTCGTTTTAACCGCTCCGGTGTCCGGCTGCCGTTGATGAACAAGCGATAGCCTTTGCCTTGGC
>Ga0210395_10001888_pt1 | contig 16307 bp, 18 predicted proteins | sample IncBWH4OmetaG_FD_150861 | JGI IMG/M metagenome (GOLD analysis project Ga0210395, IMG submission 150861) | Forest soil microbial communities from Barre Woods Harvard Forest LTER site, Petersham, Massachusetts, United States - Inc-BW-H-4-O ... | reverse complement strand
GAGGAAGCCAAGGGTCTTGCTGTACCTGTCGCCGAGAGCGATGACCTCATTCAGCAATTGGGTATCTCCAGGTCTGATGTCCACCAGCTCAGCCTGGAAGGCATGCTTACCAGCGCTCATTACTAATATCTCCAAATCTCAGGCCTAAGCGCCGCGGGTATCAGATGCCAGCAGGTGCCGGGCATCTCACGTTGTTGATACCACGGCTATTGCCCATCCGGAAATAATCCGAGGATACCGACACCCGGCCTGCTCGAACTCTTTCATACTGAAGTTCGACCAGGTCGGCGATGTACTCGCTTAAGGCTCCTGGATCAGGCCGGGTCAGTGGAGGCAGCAGACCACGCACGGTACGGCACGGACAGCTGTGTAACGTCTTTGTCCAGCATGCGGTTTCGGGCCCTGAACGCGGACTGCCGCTCGTCCGGGTGCGCAGGAAGCTGCCCGGCCAAGACGTCCCGAAAGGACTGGACCGCCTCGGGAGGAAATGCCGCGTCCACGTCGGTGTCCTCGAGCATCATGCCGGGGAATGCGTACGCAGGATGCTGAACCGGTGCCGGTGACTACCCCGGGCCTGGACGCCGACCTGCCGGCCTGTTCCAGGAGATCGCTTCGGCGGCTGCCCGGCTGATGTCAGCTAGCGAAAGGGACGGCGACATCGCAGATCTGCGGGCCGGCCGTTGCGAAGAGCGGCTCGATGCCGGCCCGGTAGACCTCTCTGGGCGCACCGGCTCTCCTGCGGCCAGAGGCGGTTACCCAGCGGGCCAGCTGCTCATAGACAGAAAAGATCGCGGGAATCTCGAAATGCGTCTTCGTTACCGAGATAAACGCTTCCCTGTGTGCGGGCTCGACCCGCGGAAAATGACAAAACGTTCGCCCGCTACGCCGCCACACAGCGCGGCGTGAGCGGTGAGCCGGGCGGCAGCTTCCCGGGTCCAGGTCAGCTGACCGATGTAGACGTGCCGCTGCTCGGTAAGCACCGTCTGTGCTGCTACGTCCCGCTCCCGGACAGGCAGCTCCTGGGCGGGCATCTCCGAGGCAGCGCAAGGCGGCGCGCCTGTATCCGCAGTGCGACTCAGGTCAGCAGAATGTCGTTGTACATGTGGCCAAGAAGGTCGGCTACCGTATCGAGCGCGCTCGACCAACCGACCGTGACAGCCGCAACGCCTGGCACTCCGAACACTTTCTCCACTTGAGCTGCCAAGCGGTCTTCCCAGCCTTGGTCCAAGGGGAGTTCCTCACGCGGCTCGATGGCCACCAGCACACGCGGGGATGCACCGCGCATCTGTGTCGCGATGATGGTTGCGTCCTGCCCCGCCCAGGGGATCATGCCAGGTTCGCGGACGCGCGGGTCAATCAGCAAGTAGATATCGCGGCCGACGGGGAGGTCACGATTGAACTGGTCGACGATACGCTGCGCCATTGCCTCTCGTTCGTCGAGTTGCTCTTGGATTAGGGCCTGCAAGTGACCAGCCTCAGCCGGGAGTCGCCTTCGTTGCTGCTGCTCGTTGTAGGCGACAATCTTGCGGGCGTGCTGCGTGACCTCATTAACGGCTAGCTGAAGGTTAGTTGCGGCGGACTGCTGTCCGACGCGGTACTGCATACGGCCGATATGCTGGCCGGGCTTCAGCCCGGCCAGCTGCCCGAGTGCCACTCGGTCGAACTTAGTAGCGCCCCCCGCCGGTAGGTCCTTGACCTCGATGATGCCTTCGGCGTTCGATACAACAGCGGTCAATTCGCCCCACCCGTCCGGACCCACCCAGCGCAAGAGGCCGTACTGAGATGCCGTGTGGCCAGTAACGCGCCGTTCGATGGCGTTCGACAGCTCCGCCAGCAGGTTGAGTGCTCCAAGCTGCTGCTCTGTGGCGTCCTGACGGGAGATTTTCTCCCCGCGGATATCTGAGTCGAAGGAGTTGATTATGTTCCCGACTGAGAAACCGAGCGCCCGTTCAAAGGCGCGCGCCAGGCGTCGGGAAGGCAGCGAGGTATCCGGCTGTGCCGTTACCGAGGAGAGCGCGACTGACCGGCCGAGGAGCGGTCCCGGTGGGAGCGCGGCGAGCTCGGTCAGCGCACTGTCCCGCTCGGACGCGTTCTGGTAGGCGACAGCCGCGTAGAACGGGGCATCGCCGAACAACCCTTGGATAAGCAGATGAGGCTGGTTATGCCGGGCGAGCAGTGGCTGCGCATGCGGCGGCCGGGCGTGCGGCCGGACGGTCTCTTTAGAGAGCTGTCCAAGGGAAAGCTCGCCGATGCCGTACAAGGCCGTCCCAAACGGCCCTAGCACTCCCAGGAGTCGATCATTGAAGAGCAGGGACGCGATTCGGGGAAAAGGGATCCGCCCAAGCCGCAACCCGATCTTCCCGGCGGCGTACAGCAAGACGTCGGACGATCCGAGACTCAAGGCAACGAAGGTCTGGTACTCATTCGACGCCGTAACCGCGAGCTTCGACTCCCGCAACTCAGCGAGCGCGGCCGACGGGTCTCCGCTACAACGGAAAATGTCTCGGGCGTATAGGAGGACCTGCTCACCGTCAAGGCCCGGGCTGTCACCGTCAACCAGCTCGATGATTGCGCCCAACACGGCGAGCGCGCTGTCGCTGAGATGCGCCACCGTGGCCACCGCAGGGTCAGCGGCCCCTATCCCGACCAGCATGTCGCTCATCTCCGCGTACTGCGTAAGCGCTTCCGCCGGCACTCCCGGCCCCGCGCCGGCGAGGGCGCGAAGCTCCGCGCCGGCAGCCTGCAGGTACCCCGGCAGGGCGCTTCCCGGAATCTGTTCGCGTAGGAGAAGTCGGCGCTGATCGTGAAACCATGGCGGATTGCCCGGTACGAAGATATGACTATCGACCAGCAGGCCCTGAGTGTCCGCCCAGGCGGCAGGCTCCATGCCAAGGTACGCGGCGGCGCGCTGCGCGGGCAGCGGCGCGCTGAGCACGCTCAGCTTCAGCGCAGCAGTGCGGCAGCCAGCGTCCAAGCCTCGCAATGCCTGCCTGGTAGCGGCGCGCAGTACCGTCTCCCGACTGTTCTCGGCGGTTGCGTCGGTCAGGGTCTGATTGGACTTGAGGAGCTGTACGGCGTTCGCCACGGCGAACCCGTAGCCGTTTGTCGTGCGCAGCACTTGATCGGACATGTCAGTAGGAAGTCCCTCGGCGCTGAGCCACTGCTCGACAGCCCAGGCTTCCAGACCGAGCAGCCGGTACACCGTGGTCCCGGCCAGGATGTACTGGTCGAGGATGGACTCGTCGGCGCCGGAGACACTTGTGAAGGTACAGAGCACCGACACCTCCTCCGGCAGAAGCGGGCCGAGGTCCATAAGGCGCCCGCGGTCGTCGTCTTGGAGATGATCAACGTTATCGAGCGTCAGGAGAATCCGGCTCCCTCCAGCCGCGGCTGCGACGTCGGCCGCTAGCTCGGCGATCGCATGGATTACGTCGGGATCACCGGCCTGTCGGATCCGCGACACTACGTCATCCGCCGCGGCGTCTCTAACCTGATCGAAGTATTCGATGATTACGTCGGTGACATTCTTCCCAACCCGGTCACGGACTGCGCCCAGGACAATCCTCGCGACGGCCAGCCCAACCTCGTTGGCCTTGGCACCAGCTAGGCGGCGCCCGCCTTCAACGAGGAGTCGGCCAACCCTTCGTGCTGCACCTTCGTCGTCTGCGATCAGCGCCGCCGCAGCCCCCAGCGCTTCGAGGAGGCTGGCTTGGAGAGCTGCCGGCGCGTGCCCGACCATAACTGGTGCCGGGGCAACTCCCCCGAACCTGGCGGCGACCGTCTGCAGAACCCTGGTCTTTCCCACGCCGCTGTCGCCGCTTATCACCGTAACGGGCGCCTGGACGCTCAGCAGTTCCAGGACCTGCTGCTCCCGCCCGTACAAGATCTCCTGAGCAACTTCACCCGAAGGCATGCCCCAACCTTATCGACGAGCTTGGTCAGAACGGTCCGTCTGCAAGCGCGCACCGCGGGCAGCGGGAATTGGGTGCCCACGAAGCAGCCTGGTCGACTCTGAGTTAGACAGGGGGGTCAGGATCTGGCAGCTGCCCCTTCGAGGGGGTGCCTCTAGACGCCGACGAGCCCGGTCAGGTATGCCCGTATCAGTTGTGCCCGTGGCTGCCCGACGTGCAGCCGGGAACGGATGGCGCGCACCGAGGGCACCTGTCCAGCCTCGACCTCACCTGCGAACGCCTCGGCAGCGCGCGCCTGAAGCGGATCATCACCGAAAGCCCCATCAGATGCCACGGGCACGCCCGTCGCGCCTGGCGGCACCTGGGCGGAGCGGATGATCATCATGAGCAGTTCATAGGAGCCGACCAGCGCGACCGCCGGCCACGCGGCCACTGCGGCACCGATCACGCCATGCCCGAGACCGTGGGCGACGTTGGCCGCGAGCGTCGCTGCGATACCCAAGCCAAGCAGCCACCGCGCCAGCGCCGGAACCGGCAGCTTCCGCCGCGCCGAGTCAAGCATCACCATCGAACTCGCGTAGATCAGGCCGTCCACCGTGAGCGGGACCAGACGGCCTGTCCAGCCGGCCTCGCCGTGCGCCCGCACGAGAGCATAGGCATGTTCATAGGACGCGACCGCAGCGACCGCCGCAACGCCGAGCACCGCGCATGCCGTAGTCCACCGGATGATCCGGTCGGCGCCCATCACCGGAGGCCGCCGACCGCAAAAGTCCTGGTCAGGAGGATATCGCTATCATGCCCAATTGGTAGGCCTTGGGCCTCGGACACTTTCGAAAAACCCACACTCAGCAGGCATTACTTCTGCTTTCACGAGTCCCTTTCCCGGGTGGTAAGTCAGCCTGAGTCCTAGCTGACGGAAGATCTCTGACTTGTCGTTCGGGTCGGCGTCGGCCAGGACGCGTGCCAGGTCGGCGAGCCGGTCGACGATGGCCTTGATCTCTGCCTCGCCCATCCGCCGGCGCTTTAGGCTGCTCGGGCGCCTGGCGGCGAGGTACCGGGCTTTTTCTGCTTCGGTGTCGGCGATCCATGCGACGACTGTGGCGGGGCTTGCGCCCGCGTCGAGGGCGGCACGGTACCCGGTGAGCTTGCGGTCGCACTCGGCGATCTTGAGCGCGGTTTCCTCGTGTTCGTCGTCCGGCCGGGGCAACGGCTCGGCGAACTGGGCGTCGGCCAGGGCGGCGATCGTTTTGTGGAGGCGGTGCGGGGCGAATTCGCGGGCCAGCCAGGCGTCTACCTCACCGGTGAGCTGGTCTTCGCGGATGTAGACGGTCAGGGGGTGCGGTACGCGGTTGGCCAGCGCGTACTCGGCGGAAGCGGCACCGGTAGTAAGGCATGTTGTGAGCCCGGTGGCCTTGCATGCGCCGCTCGCAGACGCCGCACCAGACGCAGCCGCGCAGCGCGTACGGGTGGCGTGAGCGGTGCGGCTTGTGCTGGGCGGGCGTGTGAGCACGGGCCGCGACTATGGCCTGCACCTGGTCGAAGTCGTCCCGGTCGATGATCGGCGGGGCGACGATCTTGTCTGACCACACCCACTTGCCGGTCTCGTTCCACCGCTGCTTGGTGGTGTGGCCGAGGGCGACGTCTTCGACGTCAATGAGCACCTCGTCTTTGCGCTGCTTGTTCCACACCTGGTGGCCGGTGTAGCGGGGGTTGATGAGGATCGAGCGGACGGCGAACTTGTTCCACGCGATCCCGGAACGATGCCTGTTCCGCTCCCGGTCGTGCGCGGACGGGCTCGGGATGCCGTCGCGGGTCAGGCCTTCGGCGATGGCGTAGAAGCCGTGCCCAGCAACACACTCAGCGAAGATCCGGCGGACGACCGTGGCGGCGTCAGGGTCGAGAACTAGCTTGTGCAGTCGCTTGCCGTCTGCGGCCTTGGCGGGGTTGGGGTGCGGGCCGGCGTCGGCGATCAGGTACCCGTAGGGCGGGCGGCCGCCGAGGAACCGGCCCTCGTTCTTGGCCTGGGCGCTCATGGCGGCCTTGACGCGGATCTTGATCCGGTTCCGCTCGCCCTTGCTCATCCCGCCGAACACCGACATCACCAGGTCGTGCGCCTCGTTGCGCGGGTCGATAGGTCCGCCCACATTCCGGCACCCACAGCGGAACGCCGTAGTGCTCGAACAGTGGGAACGTGAGCCCGTACTGGTTGCCGTAGAACGCGCGGTGCGGCTCGCCGACCACGACAGCGTCAAACGCGCGATGCGGATTCTTGAGTTCGGCGAGCAGCGCGGTTGCCTGCGGGCGGCGCTGCCACGGGATCGAGCGGGACTTGTCCACGTCGAAGAACTCGGTGACGATCACCCCGTCCCGCGCGTCGATGAGCGCGCGGGAACGGGTCAGCTGCCAGCCGCGCGACGATTCCGGGTCTTGCTGGTCCTCGGTGGACACCCGGCCGTAGAACGCGAACTTGATCACTGGGCACCTCCGTCGGGGCGGTCGTCGCCGGCGAGCTGGTCGTGGGCCTTGAGGAGTATCCGGAGCAGCACCAGTGCTGCCGCCCGGTTGAGGGGAGGCGGTTCGGCCGGCAGGATCACGCGAATGGTTTCCGCGTTGCCGTGCGTGCGCCGTTTCGCCTGGTCACGGGCTGACCTGGGCCTGCTATCGTATGGCCGGTTTTGCGTTTTGCGAGCCGCTGAGCAGGCATTTTTCTTTTCTTCGCGGCTAGACATTGCTAGCCGTCCGGCTATAGGCGGCCTGTGGGTAAAGCTGTGGGCAACTCGTCTCTTTTGCCTGTCTCATCGCGCGTGTCCGCGCCTTTACGTGCAGACATGCGCGAGGCGTGAGACGAGACAAGCCGGTGAGATGAACGCTCATCGCCTGCCTCCGTCCCCTGGCCTGGCGGCGCGCCACCGGCCGCGGCTGACCTGGATCACCCGGCCCGCGTCGGCGTGCGCCGACAGGCGCCGGTACAGGGTCGCCCTGGTCATCCCGCTGGCCCGCATGAGTTCGGCGATGTCTGCCCCCTCGTCGGGGGCGTCGCACAGCGCAGCCCAGAGCGCGTGGTCTTGCGTGGCCGGCTGATAGGCGTCCGGGGTGTCTTCGGGCTCGCCAGCGTCGTGCTGGGCGCCGGCCAGGTACCACGGGACGGGCTCGGCTGGCGCCGGGCTGTGATGGAGCGCGCCGCGCGAGATGCTGTCCAGTTGCGGCCGGTCCCAGCCGTAGCGGGCGGTCGTCCTAGCTACGTCGTCGTCGGTGACCAGGTAGGCGCGGGCGCGCTTGGGCGTGGTGTGCTCGGGTGCCGAGACGAGGAACTTGCCGGGCGCGTTGAGGGTGTGGGCGTGCCATCCGGCGCTGAGCATGCCCTGGCCGAGGACCAGGTCGACGTCTTTGCGCTCCCGGACGCGGAAGCAGATGCGGGTGTCCATCTGCGAGCGGACCGCACCCTGCCCCATCGCCTTCTGCGTAGGCCGCTGGGTCGCGGCGACGAGCGTCACAGCGAGTGCGCGGCCGAGCCGAGCGATAGCGTCGGCGTCGCTCATGGCCGCAGGTGCCTCGTCGGCGAGTTCGGCGTACTCGTCAATGACGAGGATCAGTGCGGGCATGTCCGGAGACGGATCCCAGACGCGCTGTCCGGTCGCGGCCAGGTACCCGGCCCGTGCCTGCAAGATCGCGACCGCGTCGGCGAGCAGCGCGGCGGCCTGATCTGTGGTGGTGGCGAGCCGGTCGATGCAGGGCGCCCACGGGCTCAGTTCCATCCCGTTCTTCAGGTCGATGGCCCAGATGACCACGTCGTCACAGGCGGCCAGGGTGGCCATGAGGACGTTGAGCCCGCCGCTCTTGCCCGACCCGGTCGTGCCGGCGAACAGCGCGTGCCGACGTAGGAAGGACACGCGGCACTGCTCGGCGTCCTCGAACGGGCCGAGGTCAACGGGCTGGGTGATCGAGCGGGCGGACGGGCCGGGCCACGGGACCGCTTCGGCGTGCGGGTCGGTGTCGAGAATCCGAAGCTCGCACCTGTTGGCCTTGCCGTCGCCGGTCGGGTGGACGCGGACCGCGCCGCGGTAGGTGCCGAGCGCCGATTCGAGGGCGGGTATCCGGGCGGTTACGTCGGCGATGGTCTGGCCGCGGGCCAACTTGACGCGTGCTCGCCAGCCCCACAGGTCCACGCTGGCGGACTGGATCTTAGATCCGGGAAGGGCGATGGACTTGGAGATATTCGGCCACGCTGCGATGGTGCGTTGCACCCGGGCCCGTGCCCGGCGCCGGCGGTGCGCCCACCACGGGACCGCGAAGACAAGCGCTGCCAGACCGAGTGCCTGCGGCATCGGGGAAGTGAACGATCCGAGCAACGCCGCTACCGCGAGCCACGCGCCCGCCAGGAGCACGGCAGCAGCCGCGTAGACCCGTTCGGCAAGCCGAGTCAGACCGACGCGGCCGCCGAATACGAATAGCGCGGTCGCGGCCAGGTCGGAGACGGCGAGCAGGAGCGCCCACCAGTGCGGGTGCGCGTCATGAAGCCACCAGCCTGCGCCGAGGAGCGCGCCCGTGGTGGTGGCGGGCGCGATCTCCGAGCGGTACCGCCATGCGAGCCGGGCCAGGAGCACCGCGACGGGCACGGGGAGCGGCGGCGATGCACCGCAGCGGAAGGTCGATCGGGTAGGCGGCGAAGTGCGGCCCGGCATACGGTCGGGTGGGCACTGACCACACGTCGCCGGGGTTGCGGCCGTTGGGGTGCCCGCGGCGGTGACGGCTGTCGCCGTACCGGCTAGCTGCGGTGACCTGGACCGTACCCGGGCCGTACTTCGGCGGCCGGGTACGGCTATCCGCCCTACCCGGCGGGTGGGTACGCCCGCGAGCGGTACCGGGTTCGCGGTGGTGCACGGTCTTGTGCGGCTCGCGGATCGGGTCCAAGTCGAACCAGTAGGCGGGCGACTTCGCCAGCAGGAACAGCAGCTCGTGCCGACAGTTGAGCCGGTCGCGCACCGACTCGGGCATCGCGTTCGGCTTGTGCCAGACGATCGCGTTCCGCAAGATCCAGCCGCCCTCCTGCAGCGCGAACGCGACCCGCCAGGGCAGCCCGAGCAGGTTCTTCGCTTGCGTCCCGGCTGCGCGGTGGGTGGTTATGTGCTCGCCGAGGTAGGCGTGCATCCCGGTCGCCCCGCCCCCGCTGGCGGAGTAGGAGTCGCCGAGGTTCAGCCAGCAGGTGCCGTCGTCGGCGAGCACCCTACGTGCCTCAGCGAACGTGTCCCGCATGGTGTCGACGTAGGCGGCGGGGCTGTCCTCATGCCCGTACTGCCCGGCCACGCCATAGTCGCGCTTGCCCCAGTAGGGCGGGCTGGTCACGATGCAGTTCACGGACTGGGCGGGCATCCCGGCGAGGACCGCGCGAGCGTCGCCGACGTACAGGTTCCACTGCTGGCCTTCCGCGAGCGGAGCGGGGCTGCTGCTGGTGATATCGGTCATCGCGTATCAGCCCTTTCCGCCGGACAACCAGGCCTGGGCCTGGTGGACGATGCCGGTAAGCACGCTGTTGATCTGCGGTGCGGCGCCGGTAGAGGCGAGCAGGAAACCGAGGATCAGACACACGATCGCGTGCCAGGCCTTGAGGCCCATGTGTCAGTAGGTCACGTAGACGACGATCACCATGAGGGTGAGCAGGGGAATCGAAACGGTCATCTCACATCACCTCTTCCGGTCGCGGGCGGTACGGGTCGGGGACTTGCGGGAGCGCCACGCCTTGCGGCGGCGCCATTGAGAGCGGGCGCGGCATTTCTGGCAGCCGGGTTCAGTGCAGTGCCGGGCGGTGACGATCACGGCGGCGGTCAGGTCGGTGATCCTGGTCATCGCGGGCCTCCCTCGGTGTCGCCGGGATGGCAGCCGCGCGAGCCGACGAGCAGCCGACGGGCGATCGATTCGCTGAGCCCGTCGGGCCGACTGGTGAGCCGCTTGCCGTGCTCGCTGCGGTGGATGCCGATGATGACCACTGCCAAGCCAGTCGTGAGAAACCCGGCGACGAGGACGGTGGCGCAGAGGATGAGGTGCAGCATCGCTATTCCGCCTTCCGGTTCTCGGTGGTGCGGGCGGCATGCGGGATGGCGACGGCGCGGTACTGGACCGGGCCGAAGTCCCGGCTGGCGCTGTAGTGCCCGGCCGGGCTGTCGGCGTCGCTGGCCGTTGCGCCGATCCGGCTGGCGATGGCGTCGACTTCCGCGAACATCTCCACGTCGCTTCCGGCTGGCGGGAACACGAGCAGGTCAGTCCAGCGCGGTGCCGGAACATCAGGGTGCCGGTCGAGGTATTCAGCGAGTTGGCGTAGCCCGGCGATAAGCTCGGCGCGCTCCTCGGAATTGGCGTAGTAGCTCATTGAGCATCACCTCCACGTGTGCTGGCAAAATCAGCGGCTTACCTGATCTCGCGCTTCGAATTGCGGGCGAAGTGACTGGCGGCGGTGCCGTTGCGTCTGAAATGGATGCCGGACCGGGATGCGATCGGCTAATCTCGGCAGCGGAAGCGGAACGCGGAGGAACTCGCGTGTCGGAAGGCGTACCGGAGAAAGACCGGGCTGCGGTCGCCCGGGTTATCAGCGTGCCCAGTGGCCACACTCGCCACAGTGGCGCAGGCAGCAGGTTGCCTACGGACGTGGCTGTCTTGTGGTCGCGGCCGGTTGAGTTCGACGGTCGGCTTGACGAGACAGTCAAGCTTGGTTCCGGCCTTAAATCCGAGATCGTCACGGTGATTGCTCATGTTTGCGATCGGTAGACCGAGGCTAATTCGGCTTTCAGGCCAGCTGCTTTCCATGCCTGTAATTCCACCGCTATCCGTTGCGGCTTCCAATGCGGCAGTAATGCAACTCCGATGCAAACCAGTGCATCTCCAATGCATCTGGCAATAGATGGAGGCTTCCGCAATTGGACACGGCAACCGGCTGGACCGGAGAAACCGCGTGCGCGCTCCAGGCCGCACTTCGGATGAGCAACCAAACTTTCGCGAGGCACCTGCGACTCAGCCTGCGCACCGTCGCGGGCTGGCACGAGAAACCAGAAGGTCACCCACAACCGCAGTCACAACAACGGCTTGACGAGGCGCTCGCCCGGGCCGATTCTGCGGTCAGAGAGCGCTTTGCCGTGCTCTGCGGGGACCCGGCACAAAGCACAGGCGCCGCTGCGGAATCTGTAGCCCCTGCCGAAGATGCAACTCGCGTCGCGGCTGAGCACAGGCTCGCCGCCGACCCGAACATCGGCCAGGCCCTTACCAGGCTCGACGACCTCGCGGGCTGGGAGCCCGGCACCGCCCGCAGTCACGTGGCGGCGCGGCTCACCCAGCTCGACCGGCGTCACCTGCTCGACCGCGCCGACCGCCGTAGCCGCATCGGACAGCCGGCCATCGCCGGTGCCCTGGACGACTACTACAGGAGCAGCATGGCTGGGGGATTCGGGCGGTACGGCGCACGCTTCCCCGGTGGCCCGGTCACGACGAGCGTGCTCACTCACCCGGACTGGCTAGATCTCGAATGCTCGCTGACCAGTGGATACGACCTGCTCACCTTCACGCGTGCGGATCGCGACCGCGCGGCAGCACTCGACACAACGGCCGCCGAAGCCGCGGCCCAGCGTCTCGCCGAGACACTGACTGCGGGTACCCGGTTCACCGAATCGACGCTTTACCGGCTGACCAGCATCGACATCGCCCCAGGCAAGCTCGGCGGGACATTCGGCCTGTCACGCTTCACCTCATACGCGCTGACGCTCGATCTACTCGAGGGTGAGCTAGACGACGCCCTGACGGCAGGCGTCTCGCCCGTACCGGGTTCCCTGCCGCTCCGGGACCGTTACCTTCCAGACGTCGCATCCGTGCTCGACGTCAGTGGCCGACTGTGCGCGGGAGGTGCGCTGGCACTGTGCGCTTTCGCCCGGCCAGCCACGTTCTCCCGCGATCGGGCCGACTACGTCTTGCTGGTTCAGGAACGCTCGGGCAACGTGATCAACGCTGCTCGGCGTCTCGCGGTGATCCCCAAGGGATTCCACCAGCCGATGACCGACTACCGCAGCGACGCGAGGATCGCGGCTACGCTGCTTCGGGAGATGGAAGAGGAGCTGTTCGGCCGAGAAGAGATCGACAACACCTTGAACGCGCAGAGCGCAGCGGACCCGATGCACCCGTCTCGCCTGTCAGGGCCGATGCGGTGGCTGCTGACGGAGAATCCCGGCGCGCTGCGGGTCGAGTGCACCGGGTTCGGCCTGAACCTGGTCAGCGGCAACTTCGAGTTCGCCTGCCTGCTGGTTGTGGAGTCCGACGAGTTTTGGTCGCGCTACGGCGGCCATGTCGAGGCGAACTGGGAGTCCTCGGCGCTGCGCCAGTACTCCAGCCTGGACAGCGACTCGCTAGCCGAACTGGTGACCGAGGACACCTGGAGCAACGAAGGTCTCTTCGCGCTCACGCAGGGGTTGCGGCGGCTTAAGCAGATCGGCGGCGACCGGGTGCGAGTCCCCGATATCGAATGGACGGTGAGCTAGTGGGCGGCAACTGGCACAGCGGCAACGCCGAGGACGACGGACGCGACCACCGCGGCTGGATCCTCGGCCACTTCATCGACCCCGCGCAAGGCGTCCGGTCGAGCAAGGACGTCGAGATCAAGTGGGGCATCCACCCAGCAAGCGAAAAGCGCGCCGAGTGGACCGCCGATGACCAGCGGACAACCCTGGTCTTTCACGTCAGCGGCCGGTTCAGGATCGACCTCACCGAAGGCAGCTTCACCCTCGAGCACAAAGGCGACTATCTCGTCTGGGGACCAGGCATCGACCACTCCTGGGAAGCACTCACCGATGCGGTAGTGGTAACTGTCCGCTGGCCGTCGTCAACAACCGAGCGCCCATAGTCTGCCGGACTTAGCCGGGAGATGCGGTGTACGTGCCGCGGCCGTGGACAGTCACGACCTTGCCACGGTCGCGTAGCAGCGCGATAGCCCGGCGGACAGTTACTCGCGAAACGCCGTACTGCTCTGCCAGCTCCAGCTCGGTTGGCAGCCGCGTATCCGGGCCGATCGCCCCGGAATCGATGTCAGCTTCGATGTCCCGCGCGACCTGGTCGGTCACGGTAACAGCCGAATCGTGCTTGATCCGGCCAGAGCGGTCATCGAGCGACATGGTGAGCATGCTAGATGCCCTGTGACCTGCCATGATGCCTAGCTACGTCATATGACTTTGCATGACGTCTTAATACAACTACGATGGTGACGTGCCCGGCAGGGCACCCGGAACGCCTTCCGGCTTCCGCTTCCAAGGGCGCCCTGCCGGGTTCACCCGTTTCCCGTTCAAGCCGAGCGCCGCGGAACTGGCGTCCATGACGCGGCACAGCGTCTGGTGGCATGCGATGACAGACAGCACAAGCAATCCTGTCCGGTACTTCGGACGGCAGGTCCGCAGGGCCAGAACCGCGGCCGGATGGTCGCTCGCCGAGTTCGGGCAGCGCATCGGCTACGCCCCCGGGGCGATCTCCCGCATCGAGAACGGCAAGCGCCCGCCAACCGAGCTGTTCGCCCAGATGTGCGACCGGGCCTTTCCTGACCGTGGCGGGTGGTACGCCGAGTTCTACGCCGAATCCCGGACCTGGATCGCCACCCCGCCATGGTTCCGCAACTGGGTCGAGCACGAGCAGCGCGCCAGAACCTTGCGCATCTGGCAACTCGGCGTCCTGTCCGGGCTACTGCAAACCGAGGACTACGCCCGCACGATCTTGGCAGCTAACCCCGAGGCACCCGACGAGGACCAGCTGAGCGCCCGCGTCGCCGCGAGACTCAAGCGACAGGCAATCCTCACCAGCGATGACGCCTTCACCGCGTGGTTCCTGGTAGACGAGGCCGCCCTACGACGCTGTGTCGGCTCGCCAGAGATCATGACCGCGCAGCTCGCACACCTAACGGGGGTGGCCCGCCTGCCGAACGTCGCCATTCAGGTCGTGCCCGCCATCGCGCATGGCGGCCTGCTGGTCGGGTTCGCGCTCACAGAGCACGCCGCGTACGTCGAAACCGCTGTCGCCGGCCAGGTATTCGAGGACCCGGAGATCATCGCGAGCCTGCTGATCCGCTTCGATACGCTCAGGAACGAAGCGTTCCGGGCGTCCGAGTCCCTGGCCCTGATAGAGCGGATAACCGAGGAATGGAAAGCAACTGGCGAAAAAGCAGCTACTCCGGAGACAACGGCGGAGAGTGCGTAGAGGTCGCTGCCGATCGAACCGTCCTGGTCCGCGACAGCATCGACCGGGCCGGTTTCACGCTGGCGTTCACCTCAGACGCATGGCAAGCATTCATGGCAACCATCAAGAAGTAGGCCGCCGCATGCCTCACAGGGGTGCTTCTCGAATTGGAGAAGCACCCCTTTCTCATGTCATGAGCTTGGAAGGCTTACCAAAGCTGATCGCTACTTTCCATATAGCGTCTTTGTACTACTGATCATGGCTGAAACCGATGCAGGCTGCCATCACGCACGCATGAAGGGAACGTACGACGATGGCACTCACCGCGACCAAGACCACCCCACTGATCTCGTTCACGCTGCCGGTCACGCCCTACTCGGTGCAGATGGCCCGCTTCTACGTCCGGACCGCGCTCAGCTATCACGACTTCGGCGATTACATCGAGGACGCCGAGGCGGTTACCTCTGAACTGGTTAGCAACGCAGTCATGCACGCAGGCGCGCGGACGTTCGGTCTCGAGCTGCTCCGCCTGACGGACGACCTCGGCGCGGTGGCGGTCGCGGTGACCGATCCCTCTCCGCTTCCCCCGATCAGGTGCGTCCCGGCCGCCGGTGACGAGCACGGGCGCGGCCTGCTCGTGGTCGAGGCCCTGTCTGCCCGCTGGGGATGGAGACCGAAAGATCCCGGCAAGACGGTGTTCGTGATCCTTGCCAGGGAGGGCTGACCAGTGGAAGCGATCTCCGACTTGCCCATGCTCGACGATATGGACGCCGACTACTCACCCCAGTACGTCAAGCTCGCCCGCATCCTCCGCGACAAGATCGAGTCCGGCTACTACCAGCACGGCGACAACCTGCCCGGCGCCGTCCTGGCAGCGGAGTACGGCGTGTCCCTGCGGGTGGCATCGCATGCGCTTGCGATGCTCGCTGCCAACAGGTACGTGCGCCAGGCCGGCCGGTTCGCCTCCTACCGCGTGACCTGGCAACCGCATACGTGACGGCTGGGTGCTGTCCCCCACGGGGGCATCCTCAGGTATAAGCCGAGGCGTTGGCGCCGACATCCGTGTCCTGCGCCTAGCCAGCGTTTGACTGTTCCCGCTCCAACAGCAGCCCCAGAGATGCTACATACGTGGTTCGTGCCATTGTGCCTGGCGCCCTCCGGAGGGTATAAGGCATCATCAGGAGGACATGAATCTCGGCAGGAATCCTGCGCAGCGCAGAGTCCAGGCGAGTGAGGCTGTTGCGCACGTCGCGGCGGATTTCACGCGGCGTGAAGCGGAAAGCGGGGACCGGGCAGGCAGCGCATGAAGATTATCGACAACGTTAGCGAACTACTGGGTAGTGACCTGAAGGCAGAGATCAAGCCCGGGTCAAGGGTGCGCATCGCCGCCGCAACGTTCTCGATTTTCGCGTTCGAGGCGCTCCGCAAGGAGTTGGAACAGGTCAGCGAGCTGGAGTTCATCTTCACCTCGCCCTCGTTCGTGACGGCCAAGGTCACGGACAAGCTCCGGAAGGAGCGCCGGGAGTTCTTCATTCCTGCGGCGGGCAGGACGGAATCGACCCTCTACGGTTCGGAGTTCGAGATCCGGCTCCGGAACAAGCTCACCCAGCGGGCTATCGCGAGGGAGTGCGCCGACTGGGTCCGGCGCAAGGTTACGTTCCGTTCGAACTCCACAGGTAACCCGATGCAGCAGTTCGCGGTGATCGATGACAGGGCAGCGTACATGCCGCTCCAAGGCTTCACGACCGCGGACCTGGGGCTCGAGCGCGGCAACGCGGTCTCGAACATGGTCCATCGCATCGACGATCCCTTCATGGCGGCTCAGTATGTTCAGCTCTTCGATCAGATCTGGAACAACCCCGCCCAGCTTGAGGATGTCACCGAGGCTGTCTACGAGCACATCGCCACCGCGTACGCCGAGAACTCCCCGGCCAGGATCTATTTCCTGGTCCTATACAACCTGTTCGCCGAGTTCCTCGACGACCTCAACGAGGACGTGCTGCCGAACGACCGGACGGGCTACCAGGACACCCAGGTCTGGCGGGCCCTCTACAACTTCCAACGCGACGCGGCGACCGGGATCATCAACAAGCTGGAGACCTACAACGGCTGCATCCTGGCGGACAGTGTAGGCCTGGGCAAGACCTTTACTGCCCTCGCGGTCATCAAGTACTACGAGCTCCGTAACAAGTCCGTGCTTGTCCT
>Ga0210395_10001885_pt1 | contig 16310 bp, 13 predicted proteins | sample IncBWH4OmetaG_FD_150861 | JGI IMG/M metagenome (GOLD analysis project Ga0210395, IMG submission 150861) | Forest soil microbial communities from Barre Woods Harvard Forest LTER site, Petersham, Massachusetts, United States - Inc-BW-H-4-O ... | reverse complement strand
CCCGGCGGACTGCGTGAGCATCGACGACGGGTTCGCCTGGGACCACGGCGACTACGCGGCCGAGATCAACACCAACTACATCGGCCTCGTCGGGCCGGGCGTCAGGCACCTCGGCCTGGACGGCTCGGGCCCGGCCGACGGCCCGAACTCGGCCGGCGCCGACAGCGGCCAGACCGTCGTGGCCGACAGCGGCACCACCGGCACCTGGACCGACGAGACCGACATCAGGCCGACCGAGCTGTACCTGCTCGGGCTGAAGGACGACTACGAGCACGACGGCCGGGTCATCACCCAGGTCCTGGCCGACCCGAACCGCGCGCTGGGCGCTCCCGGCGTGGCCGCGCTGGGCGCCTGCTACAAGCAGCTCAACTCCAGCGTCGGCACCTTCGCCAACTACACCCTCCAGGCCGACACCAAGGCCATCGAGAGCACCACGCCAGGTGACGTCAGGTATATCGCGACCGACAAGGCGCTGGCCGCCCTGGACAAGATCCGCGACGGGCTGGCCCTGCGCATCAAGGGCGAGCTCGAGGCGGCCGCGTTCGGTGACGTGCCGATCTTCGGCGCGCAGGCCCAGACGTTCGGCTGCCAGGTGATCATCGCCTCGGCCCGGGCCCTGGACCGTACCGCCTGATCACCGCGCCGGCCGTGACCCCGCCCCGACACCCGCGTCAGGGCCGGGGTCACGGCCTGGCCGTTTGTATCGGACAATGGGGCGGTGACCGTCACCGGGCCTAACCAGGCCGACACAGACCAGGCCACCGCAGAGCAAGCCCCAGCCGGTCGGACCCCAGAACCGCGCGACATCGTGATCCTCGGCTCGACCGGATCGATCGGCACCCAGGCCCTGGACATCATCGGCCGCAACCCGGACCGGTTCCGGGTGGCCGCGCTGGCCGCGGGCGGCGGGCAGCCCGGCCTGCTGGCCCGGCAGGCCGCCGACTTCGGCGCGGCGGCCGTCGCCGTGGCCAGCCCGGCCGCCGTCCCCGACGTCCAGGCCGCACTGCGCGATTATTTCGGCCAAACGGGCCGTGGTACTCGCCCCGCCGACCTGCCCCAGGTCCTGGCCGGGCCGGAAGCCGTGTGCGAGCTGGCCGGATGGCCGTGCGACGTGGTGCTCAACGGCGTGACCGGCGCGGCCGGGCTGCAGGCCACGCTGGCCGCGCTGGACGCCGGGCGGGTGCTGGCCCTGGCCAACAAGGAGTCGCTGATCATCGGCGGGCCGCTGGTGACCCGGGCGGCCAAGCCCGGGCAGATCGTGCCGGTCGACTCCGAGCACTCCACCATCGCCCAGTGCCTGCGGGCCGGACGCCACGCCGAAGTCCGGCGCCTGGTCCTGACCGCCAGCGGCGGCCCGTTCCGCGGCTGGAGCCGCGACGCTCTGGAGCACGTCACCCCGCAGCAGGCGCTGGCCCACCCGACCTGGAACATGGGGCCGCTGGTCACGATCAACTCGGCCACCCTGGTGAACAAGGGCCTGGAGGTGATCGAGGCGCACCTGCTGTTCGGCTTCGGGCTGGACCGGATCGACGTGGTGGTGCACCCCCAGTCGATCGTGCACTCCATGGTCGAGTTCGCCGACGGCGCCACCATCATCCAGGCCTCCCCGCCGGACATGCGGCTGCCCATCTCGCTGGGCCTGGCCTGGCCCGACCGGGTGCCCGACGCCGCGCCCGGGCTCGACTGGTCCGCCGCGGCCAGCTGGACCTTCGAGCCGCTGGACGACGCCGCGTTCCCTGCGGTCGCACTGGCCCGGGAGGCCGCCGCGGCGGGCGGCACCGCGCCGGCTGCCTACAACGCGGCCAACGAGGCCTGCGTGGCGGCCTTCCAGGCCGGGCAGATCACGTTCACGCGCATTGTTGACACCGTGGCCCGGATAGTCTCAGAACACGACGGCTCGCGCGTGGCGGTCACCAGTGTGGCGGACGTGCTGGCCGTCGACGACTGGGCCCGGCGGCGGGCTGGTGAGATTAATAACGCAGCGCTGAACGCCTAGAAGGGGTGGCGGATGGACCTGATCGGCTGGGTCATCTTCATCCTCGCCCTGCTCATCTCCGTCATGCTGCACGAGACCGGGCACTTCGTGCTGGCCAAGAGGTTCGGCATGAAGGTGACCAGGTACTTCGTCGGCTTCGGGCCGACCATCTGGTCGACCTGGCGCGGCGAGACCGAGTACGGCATCAAGGCCCTGCCGTTCGGCGGCTTCGTCAAGATCATCGGGATGCACTCGCTGGACGATGTCGACGACCCGGAGGACGAGGCCCGGTCGTTCCGTTCTCACCCGGCGTGGCAGCGGATCCTGGTCCTGTGCGCCGGCTCGGCCATGCACTTCCTGCTGGCCCTGCTCCTGGTCTTCGGGCTGGCCCTCGGCGTCGGCATCGCCAACGACAACACCCAGGTGGGCACGCTCAGCTCCTGCCTGCCGGTCAGCCTGAAGGCCTACGACAACGGCAGCTGTGCCGGGTCCCAGGTGGCCTCCCCGGCCAAGCTGGCCGGCCTGCGGCTCGGCGACGTGGTGACCGCCTTCGACGGCCGGCCGGTGACCAACTTCACCCAGCTCACCGACATGATCCGCCCCCAGCCGCCCGGGACGATGGCCACCATCACCGTCCGCCGCGGCGGGAAGCTGGTCAACCTGCACGCCACGCTGGGCACCATCAAGGGCCTTGGCTCTTACCTGGGCATGGCGCCCTCGGGAGTGGTGTTCCAGGTGCCCAGCCCGCTGGGCGCCGTCGAGTACTCGGGCACGACCTTCGGCCAGGTGCTGGTGGGCTCGGGGCAGGCCGTCGCGGCGCTGCCCAGCGGGCTGCACGACCTGTTCAACAAGAAGGAGCGGTCGAAGACGGCCGGGGGCCAGGTCACCAGCGTGGTCGGCGCGGCCCAGGCGACCGGCACCGAGCTGGCCTCCAACGCGGGCTGGCAGTACAAGGTCAGCTTCGTGCTGCTGCTCATCGCCTCGCTGAACATCTTCGTCGGCGCCTTCAACATGCTTCCGCTGCTGCCCCTGGACGGCGGCCACATCGCCGCGATCGTCTACGAGCGGATCCGGGCCTGGTTCGCCCGCCTGCGCGGCCGGCCCGACCCCGGCCTGGTCAACATGGCCAAGCTCGTTCCGGTCAGCTTCAGCCTGTTCCTGATCGTGGCGCTGTTCAGCGTCGTCCTCGTCCTGGCCGACATCATCAACCCCGTAAACCTCACCGGTGGCTAACCGTGCGGCATGACAATACTGTCAGCCTCTGTAACCTCGCGTTACCCAGGTGATGGTTCAATGGGCGGGTCGAGGGATTCGGGGATGCCTACAAGTGGATGGGGCTCATGAGCATTGACCTCGGTATGCCGGCCACGCCGCCCGCGCCGCTGGCCGAACGCCGTTTGTCCCGCCAGATCATGGTGGGCTCCGTGCCGGTCGGCGGCGGAGCGCCAGTGACCGTGCAGTCGATGACCACCACCCTGACCGCCGACGTCAACGCCACCCTGCAGCAGATCGCGGAGCTGACCGCCTCCGGCTGCCAGATCGTCCGGGTCGCGGTCCCGTCCCAGGACGACGCCGACGCGCTGCCCGCCATCGCGCGCAAGTCGCAGATCCCGGTCATCGCCGACATCCACTTCCAGCCCAAGTACGTGTTCGCGGCGATCGACGCCGGCTGCGCCGCGGTCCGGGTCAACCCGGGCAACATCAAGCAGTTCGACGACAAGGTGGCCGAGATCGCCAAGGCCGCCGCCGACGCCGGCATCCCGATCAGGATCGGCGTCAACGCGGGCTCGCTGGACAAGCGGCTGCTGGCCAAGTACGGCAAGGCCACCCCAGAAGCGCTGGTCGAGTCGGCGCTGTGGGAGTGCTCGCTGTTCGAGGAGCACGGCTTCCGCGACATCAAGATCTCGGTCAAGCACCACGACCCGGTGGTGATGATCAACGCCTACCGGCTGCTCGCCCAGCAGTGCGACTACCCGCTGCACCTCGGCGTGACCGAGGCCGGGCCGACGTTCCAGGGCACGATCAAGTCCGCGGTGGCGTTCGGCGCCCTGCTGGCCGAGGGCATCGGCGACACGATCCGGGTCTCGCTGTCCGCGCCCCCGGTGGAAGAGGTCAAGGTCGGCATCTCGATCCTGGAGTCGCTCGGCCTGCGGCAGCGGCGGCTTGAGATCGTGTCGTGTCCCTCCTGCGGGCGCGCCCAGGTGGACGTGTACAAGCTGGCCGAGGAGGTGACCGCCGGGCTCGACGGCCTTGAGGTCCCGCTGCGGGTCGCGGTCATGGGCTGCGTGGTCAACGGTCCCGGCGAGGCCCGCGAGGCCGACCTCGGCGTCGCCTCAGGCAACGGCAAGGGCCAGATCTTCGTCCGCGGCAAGGTCATCGCCACCGTGCCCGAGTCGAAGATCGTGGAGACCCTGATCGAGGAGGCCATGCGCCTCGCCGAGCAAGGCGACCTTTCCGACGACGACGCCACCCCCGCCAAGCCCGTCGTCACCACCTACTAGCCCGCCCGGGCGGCTGCTTATCCGGCCTGGCGGTGCACCGGCGCGGCCGCCATGCTCTCCGCGTAGATCATCTCGCCCACCTGGTCGGAGGCCTGGGCCCGTGCGTCGGCGGGCAGCATGTCATCGGTGATCAGCACGTCGACCTCGTCCAGCCGCGCGAACGAGCTCAGGCTGACCAGGCCCCACTTGGTGTGGTCGGCCAGTACCACGACCCGCCGCGCGACCCGGATGAAGGTGCGGTTGGTCTCGGCCTCGGCCAGGTTGGGCGTGGTGAGCCCGGCGTCGATGTCGAAGCCGTGACAGCCGAGGAAGAGCAGGTCGAAGTGGAGCGAGCGGATGGTCAGGTCGGCGATCGGGCCGACCAGCGCGTCTGAAGGAGTGCGCACGCCGCCGGTCAGCACCACGGAGTCGGACGCGCCGTCCAGGCCCCTGGTCCCGCTGAACAGGTTCGTGACGCGCAGCGAGTTGGTCACGATGGTCAAGCCGGGCACGTCGAGCAGGCACTGCGCGAGCGCGAACGTGGTGGTCCCGGCGGCCAGCGCTACCGCGGTACCCGGTGTGACCAGGCTCGCCGCCGTGCGGGCGATCGCGGTCTTCTCCGGCCGTTCCAGCACCAGCTTCGCGTCGAAACTCGGCTCATGACTCGCGGGCGTGCCGGGCAGCACCGCGCCGCCGTGTACCTTCTCCACCAGGCCATCGCGGGCCAGTACCTCGAGGTCCCTGCGGATGGTCATGTCAGATACCCCGAGGCGCTGGGTGAGGTCACTGACACGTGCGCTACCGTCGCTCCGGACGGCCTGCAGAATAAGCGACTGACGATGTCGGGCAAGCATTCTTGCGTCCCCTCCTTATCACTAGACGACGCCGGGGCCCGTGCGGTGGCCCGTGGCAGCGTCATCCGTCCCCACTGAGACGTTTGCCGCCCGTGTTCGGTTCCGGGTGCGGATGTCCGAACCGGATGGATTTATGCCACGCAGGTTAGCGGGCGAACCTGAGGTGTTCCAGGACGTTACCTGTGAGCTTCGCGCAGGGCCGTGTCAGCCTGTAATGCCACGCTGACCTGGAGTGATAAACCGAGACCGACCCGGACGGGCTAGCTGTCTGGCTGGCCTGAGTGCGGCGCTCCGGCTGAGCTCGGAGCGTGACATCGGGCCGAACGGGGTCGTGCTGCGCGCAGGCCCAGACCTGCGTCAGCGGCCGGCGCCCGCGCCGCCGGCCTCCGGACGGGGGTGGAGCGTATCGATGGTGTTTCGCGTTCGTTGCCGTATAGTGACTTGTTAGCGTTAACATCGTCGCACACATGCATGTGTGCGACGAATTGATTGCCGTGGTGCCGATGACGCTGTGGTTGTGTGTGGTTACCCATGAGGCAGCAGTAGGACCGGCCTTCACAATGGCCGGACCGGACCGTCCGCTGGGGACAGGCGAGGGGAGGGCGCGGCAAATCGAGGCTCACCCAGGCCATGTCGCCGGACGCTAACGAAAGATGTGCGCACCCATGCCGATGCTGATATCGAAGCGGGCTCGTTCACTTATCGAGGCTGCGTGGTGCTTTGACAGGCGATCATGAGCAGATTCAGCGTCAACCGCGGTTTGCCGGGGTGCGCTCAATACCGGCCGTGTTTCGAAGATGGTTCGGTAACGGCAGATGAGCTGGCGGTGCGGACATCGGAATAGACGTGTCATCGCGTTATCTCTCCCGCGACGAAGCCGACGGGAATCGCCGCGCGCTCTGCGGGCCTGGCCCGGGAGAGTATCCCGTCCCGGGAAATTCCATGGAGGTCCTTACATGAAGAAAAAGGTCGACCCGGTAGTCGACGAAGCGGTTGAGTCCCTCAACATGAAGGACGGGCCTTCTCGTCGTCGGCTGATCGAGGGGGCCGGACTGTTCAGCGCGACCGCGGCCGCTTCGGCGCTGATCGCGGCGTGTTCCTCGTCCAGTTCCAGCAGCGCCAGTTCGACGAGCACATCGAGTGCGGCGGCGGTAGCCGGGAACTTCCCGAAGACGCCGGCTTGGAAGTACTGGTTCGTCAACCATGCCGACACCAACGAGTTCTTCACCCCGACGAAGTACGGGTACTCCGACGCGGCGGCGCTCCTCGGCCTGCCGACGCCGAACTGGGGCGGAGACCCCAACTCCAACGAAGCCAACATGATCAGCTTCATGAACTCCGCCATCTCCGCCAAGGCGGACGGGATCGCGCTGGCGCAGATATCGAACACCGCCTTCACCTCGGTGGTGTCGAACGCGATGAACGACGGCATTCCGGTGCTCACCTACAACGCCGACGGGATCTACTCCCACGGCGTGGCGGAGATCGGCAGCAACCGGCTGGCCTACGTCGGGCAGGCGCTCTACCTATCCGGCCAGGCCATGGGCAACCAGATCAAGACGCTCGTACCCGGCGGCGGGCACGTCGCGATCTTCATCGCCACCCCGGGCACCGGCAACATCCAGCCTCGCTACGACGGCGCGGTGTCGGTGCTCGGCAGCAGCTACCAGGTGGCCGAGGTGGCCACCAGCACGGTCGACGCCACCGAGCTGTCGACCGAGAAGTCGTACATGCTCGGCCACAAGTCCACCCTCAAGGGCGCGTTCGCCGTGGACTCCGGTTCCACCGCGAACCTCGCCGGGGCCCTCGCGGGATCCGGCCTCAAGATCCCGGCCGGCGGTTTCGACACCGACCCGCGGACGCTCGCCGCCCTGTCGGCCGGCACGGTCAACTTCAGCATCTTCCAGGACCCGTACCTGCAGGGTTTCCTGCCGGTGCTGTACATGTACCTGTTCAACCTGTCCGGCGGCCAGCTGGCCCCACCGGACACCGACACCGGCCTGACCGTGCTGAACAAGGGCAACGTCAGCCAGTTCCTGAAGAACAGCCGGTTCCAGGGCGGATCGGCCGCCCAGCAGTACCTGCCGCGGCCCGCGGGAGCCATCAACCAGCCGCAGGCGACGACGAGCACCTGACGTCGGATTCGCGGTGGCGGGGCAGGCCAGCGGCCTCCCCGCCACCGCAGACGTAGGCTGGGTCGGGGCTTCGCTGCGGCGGATCACACTGTCGCGGAAGCGCAACCTACAGCACTACGGTGACCTCCGAAGGGAACGATCTTTCGCCGGCGGGCGGAGAGGTAAAGAGCGGAGATGGGTCCACGTGAGTGACACCGCCGAGCAATCCGTAGGGATGACCGGTGCCCCTCTGGGCAGGCCAGCGGGTGGTCCCGGCGGCCCGGCGCTGCGCGTTCTGAGGATATTCGCGCGGCAGCGCGAGGCCACGGTGTTCGTGGTGGCCGTGGCGCTCTTCCTGTACTTCGCGATCGATCAAGGATCGAACTTCACCTCGAAGGCGAACCTGGTCACGCTGTTCTCCGAGAACGCGGCGCCCATCATTATCATCGCGCTGGGCGAGGTCATGCTGCTCATCTGCGGCGAGATCGACCTGTCGGTCGGCTTCGTCCTCGGGTTCGCCCCCTACTTCATGCACTACCTGACCGACTTCTACGGCGTCCCCGGCCTGCTCGCTATCTTCCTCGCGCTGCTGCTCGGGGTGGTGGTCGGCGCGATCAACGGCTTCTTCACGGTCACGGTCGGCGTGCCCTCGTTCATCACCACGCTGGGCACCGGGTTCATCCTGCTGGGGCTCATCGACACGACCTCCCACGACGAGCCCGCCGCCATCCCGGCGGACGTGGTGGGCATCGGCAAGTGGCTCGAGGGCTATTCGTGGGCGTGGATCACCTGGGCCATCGTGCTCGCCGCGCTGTTCCACATCCTGCTGACCCGGACCCGCTGGGGCCTGCACACGGTCTCCGTGGGCGGCAACCAACTCGGGGCGCGGGAAGCCGGCATCCACGTGAGCCGGATCAAGTACGGCAACTTCATGCTCACCGGATTGCTCGGCTCGCTGGTCGGCCTGCAGACCATGTACTTCACGAACAACATCGCCCCCACCGCGGGCCAGTACACGCTTATGTTCTACGGGGTCACCGCGGCGGTGATCGGCGGCACCGCCATGCTGGGCGGCTCGGGGACGATCATCGGCGCCTTCTTCGGCGCGATATTGCTGGCCACCCTGGAAGACGGCTTCCCGCTCATCGGCGTGAACGCCGACACGCTGAGCATCGTCTTCGGCGCCGCGATCCTCGGTGCCATGGTCCTGAACGTACAGCTCACCAGGCTGCGGGAAAGGGGACAGAGCTGACATGACCTCGGCCATACCGGACGCAGCGGCCGGACCCGCGAGCCAGGGCGAAGATGTCCTCCGGGCCGAGCACGTTTCCAAGAGCTACGGCGTGGTTACCGCGCTGACCGACGTGAATATGCGCCTGGCCCGCGGCGAGGTGCTTGGCCTCATCGGCGACAACGGCGCCGGCAAGTCCACCCTGCTCAAGATTCTCTGCGGCTTCCAGCCGCCCACCTCCGGGCAGATCTTCCTCGACGGCCAGCCAATCGTGCTGAAGTCGGTCGACCACGCCAGGTCGCTCGGCATCGACGCCGTCTACCAGGACCTCGCGCTGGTCAACCAGCTCACGGTGTTCCAGAACATGTTCCTCAATCGGGAGGTGATCCGCTGGCCGCTGGTGAACAACCGGGCCATGCGACGGGAAACCAGGGAACGTCTCGACGAGATGGGCATCCAGATCCCGTCGGTGAACTCGCTGGTAGCCCAGCTCTCCGGCGGGCAGCGCCAGGCCATCGCCGTAGCCCGGTCGGTGTTCTCGAACCCGAAGATCCTGCTGCTCGACGAGCCGCTCGCCGCCATGGGCGTCAAGGAGGGCGCCATCATCCTGGACCTGGTCAGGAGGCTTAAGGCCGAGGGCAACGTCTCGATCATCATTATCGCGCACAACTACGGCCAGGTGCTCGAGGTATGCGACCGGGTCAACATGATCCAGGGCGGCCGGATCACCCTGGACAAGTACAGCTCGGAAACCTCCGCCCAGGAACTGACCGAGATAGTAGTGGCCGAGTACCGCAAGGCCCTCGCAGAGCGGGAACAGCAGGACCGCCAGCAGTCCGCGTAGCACGCGGCCGGGCCGGACCGCACGACGTCATGGGGCATCATGGGGGGATGCCGATGCCTCCCCGGGGCGGCCGCGCGGCGGCGCTGACCGCCGGGCTGGCCGCCCTGCTGGCCGTCACCGCCTGCACCTCAGCAGGCTCCACGGCCGCCTCGCCGTCCAGTCCCGACCCGGCCAGCACGTCGTCCGGCCCGTCCGCGGCCAGCCGGGCGGCTGACGGCCCGATCGTCCCGACCGACAGCAAGCTGCACTGGCAGCGCTGCAGCGGGACGCTGGCCGACGAGGGCATCAGAGACTGCACCATGCTGAGCGTGCCGCTGAACTACGCCGATCCGGCCGGCCGGCACATCAGCCTGGCGCTGGACATGATCCCCGCGACCGCCCCGGCCAGCCAGCAGCAGGGCATCATGCTGGTCAATCCGGGCGGTCCCGGCGGCAGCGGGCTGTCGCTGGCCCCGGAGGTGGCGCAGAGCCTCCCGCCCAGCGTGGCCAGGGAGTATGACATCGTCGGCTTCGACCCGCGCGGCGTCGGGTCGTCGGTGCCCGCGCTGAGCTGCGAGCCCGGCTTCTTCTCCGGGGTGCAGCCGAATTTCATCCCGGCCAATGCCGCCGCCGAGCAGGTGCTCATCAACCGGGCCAAGACCTACGCTCGCGACTGCGAGCAGAACTTCGGCTGGCTGCTGCCGTACATGACCACTGAGGACGTGGCCCGCGACCTGGACTCCATCCGGGCCGCGTTCGGCGTGGCGAAGATCAACTATTTCGCGTTTTCCTACGGAACTTATCTCGGGCAGGTGTACGCGACGCTGTTTCCCAGCCGGGTCCGCCGGATGGTCCTGGACAGCACTGTCGATCCGACCGGGGCCTGGTATAACGACAACGTCGAGCAGGACTACGCCTTCCAGGGGCGCCTCAACGCGTTCTACGCCTGGGTGGCCCAATACAACGGCACCTACCAGCTGGGCAGCACGGCCGCGCAGGTCAGGGCCGCCTGGTATAAGGCCCGCGAGCAGCTGCTGGCGCACCCGATCGACGGCAGCATCGGGGTCGACGATTTCGACTTCACCTTCCTGGCCGGCGGCTACCTGAACGAGCTGTGGCCAGGCCTGGCCCAGGCCCTGTCGTCTTACCTGAACGCGGGCCAGACCAGCCTGCTGGTCGCCCAGTACGAGGCGAACGGGGTGCAGGACGAGAACGAGTTCGCTGTGTACAACGCGGTCGAGTGCGCGGACGTGGCCTGGCCGCGCAGCTGGGCCTACTGGACGTCGGATACCCAGATGATCTACCGGACGGCCCCGTTCGAGGCGTGGGACAACGCCTGGTACAACGCCGCCTGCGCGTTCTGGCCGGTGCACGGCCCGGCCCAGCCGCTGAAGATCGGCGCCGCCGGGCTGCCCGGCATCTTGATGCTGCAGGGCACGCTGGACGCGGCCACGCCGTACGCCGGCGCGCAGGACGCCCACAAGCTGCTGCCGTCGGCGCGGATGGTCGTGGTCTCCGGTGGCGGCAACCACGGGCAGTCATTCGAGCAGCCGTCGAACACGTGCGTGCAGAACTACCTGAACGCATACCTGGCCACCGGAGCCCTGCCGAACGGCCCCGGTCTGGTCAACGCCACCTGCGCGGCCGTGCCGGATCCGACGCCGCTCAGCTAGCCGGGCCAGGAGCCGCTCATCCTGAACCTGACGGCGCGTTCAGGATGAGAATTTACGGCGCTATGGCCCCGTGTACGCTATCAATATGTTGCGGGTAAGGCCGCCCGGGTCGACGGTGCGGCTGCTCGATGAGCGTGACCACGCCGCGGTGCTGGCCGTCTGCGATCGCGATCCGGTCACGAACGTATTCGTCAGTTCCCGGGTCCGCGCCCTGGGCCTGCAGCCGGGCCGGCTGGGTGCCCAGATGTGGGGGCACGGACCGGGCGGCCGGCTGGAATCCCTGTGCTACGCCGGCGCCAACCTGGTCCCGGTCGCGGCCACGCCGGACGCGGTGGTGGCCTTCGCGGACCGCGCCCTGCGGCAGGGCCGGCGCTGCTCGTCGGTGGTCGGCCCGGCCGCCGAGGTCCAGGCCCTGTGGGCCCTGCTGCGGCCGCGATGGGGACCGGCCCGCGAGATCCGGCCGGTACAGCCGGTCATGGTCACCGCGGGACCGCCGCCGGTGGTGCCCGACCCGCTGGTCCGGCGGGTCCGGATCGACGAGCTGGACATCTTGTGGCCCGCCTGCGTGGCGATGTTCACCGAGGAAGTCGGCGTCTCGCCGACCATCGGAGACGGCGGCGCCTCCTACCGGGCCCGGCTCGAGCAGTTGATCAGGTCCGGCCGGGCGTTCGCCAGGATCGAGCACGGCCAGGTGATCTTCAAGGCCGAGATCGGGGCGGTCACCCCGCAGGCGTGCCAGATACAGGGCGTGTGGGTGCGGCCGGAGTGCCGCGGCCAGGGCCTGGCCGCGCCGGGCATGGCGGCGATCGTGCTCGAGGCCTCCCGCTCGATCGCCCCGCTGGTATCGCTGTACGTCAACGACTTCAACACCCCGGCCCGCGCGGCCTACCTGCGGGCCGGCTTCGTCGAGACCGGCCGCTTCATGTCCGTGATGTTCTAGTGCTAGCCCGGGGGGACGACCCCCCGGAGCCCCCCGCTGCGCTTCGCGCACCCGCTGCGGTGCTCGCCGTAGTATCGCGCGGCCGGAGGGGCCTGGCGGCCCCTCGCGGGCCGCGGGATCGCGGCTTACGCCGCGGATCTGGCCGTAGCGGGGGGCTAGTCGCGGTCGCGGATCTTGCGCAGGTAGTCGACGATGGGCTGGAAGGCGGACCGGACCTCTTCCAGCTGCGCGGGCGTGAGCCGGTCGATGAAGTGACGGCGGACGTTGTCCACGTGGTGCGGCGCGACCCGCTCGATGGCGGCGGCGCCGGTGGCGGTCAGCACCGTGAACGTGCCCCGCTTGTCGCCCTCGCACTCGTCGCGCCGGACCAGGCCGCGCTTTTCCATCCGTGAGATCTGGTGCGACAGCCGGCTCCGCGACTGGCTGGTGGCGTCCGCGAGGTCGGTCATCCGGAGCCGGTGATCAGGCGATTCGGACAGCTCGACCAGGATCTCGTAGTCGCGGCCGTTCAGCCCGTACGCGGTCAGGTCGCGGTCAAGCTGGCGCAGGAGCAACTGGCTCAGGTGAACGGTTGCTCGCCAGGCCTGCTGTTCCTCATCGCTGAGCCACCGCGGCCGATCATCGGTACCGGGCATAGTAAGAATCTACCTTGGTCCGGCGGTCGCCGGCGACGGAGTTTCTGCTGGCCGGGCGGGGACGGCCTCGGAGGTCGGCACGCGGCCCGGCCCGGCCCGCCCCTCCCCAAGTAACCGGGCGTGGGCCAGCCCGGCCTGGCAGGCCGACAGCTGATGCTGGGCGACAGCCTCGTGCCTGACCAGGCCCAGCTCTCGCAGCAGCGGCAGGCAGGCCTTCAGGTAACCGATGGCGTGCCAGGGCTCGCCCAGGGACACGTAGCTGTCCGCGGTCTTGAGCAGGCACAATGCGTACGAGCACGGGGCGCCCTGCGCCTTGAATGCGTCCGCGGCCTGCCGGTAAGCCTCGACGGCGGCCTCGGGTCGGCCCAGGCCGGTGTGGCTGTCGCCGAGCAGGTCGAGGAAGTACGCCCGGTCCTGCGGCTGCCGCCTGGCCGTCCCGTCCTCGAGACCCGCAAGCTCATCGCCGAGCCCCGGCGCGACCCCCAGCCCCTCCTGCATTCCTGCAGCCCTTCTGCCTGTCTTGATGTCCCCTTCATCTGCCCGGCGTATGTTAATTGTCTTCCCACCATGGCGATCTCGCCCCCTTAGCGAGATCAGTCGTACGATAGCTGACAAATGTCGCGCTTAGTTCTCAGCCAGTGAGGAGACCGTGGCCGACGTAACGCCGGGAGATTCCGTCGCGCCAACTGGCGCAGCCTCCGCCGCGGCATACATACGCGAGCTGTTGCTCCGCCCGGGCCGGTACCGGCGGAAGTGGGAGCAGTATGCCGAACGCAGCAGGCCAGGGCATGTGAACCAGCTTGCGGTGGCCGAAGTGCTCGCGCATTACCTGTGGCAGCACCCGCGGGGAAAAGGCGACCTCGACGTGCTGCCGCGCCAGCTAAAGGACACCGCCTCGCGGGCCCTATCAGGCAAGCTGCTGAGCAAGGCCACGCTGGCTCTTTTCGCCGAGGCCTTCGGCTTCGGCATGCTGGAGCGCGACCAGCTGGTCAAGCTGTGGGAAGGCTCCGCGCATGTCCGCGTGCTGTCCGGCCCGCGCGCGATCCGTGACGATAAGGCGGGCCGCCTGGGCCGCCCGCGGGTCAAGACGCTATCGCTGCATGACCATCACTATCTCGGCCCGGATGGCCGGCCGGCCAAGCATCGCGTTATCCAGGTAATCGAGGCAATTGTCGATAATGTAGACCGTATACCATATCGCGGCGATACAAATGCCCTGACCATTGAGATTGGCCAGGGATTCAGCGGCCTGGCCGGGCCGGTATACCAGCCGATTGCAGAACTGTTCGTGGTGGATATGCTGCTGGCCAAGCCGCTGGCGGCCGGAGAAACGGCGACCCTTGAATACTCTGCGAGCTTCCACTACTCCGAGCCGCCGCCGCCGGAGTTCCGCCGGGTAGTGCAATTCTTCGTCGAGAACCTGGATATACGGGTCGAGTTCCATCCCGATAAGCTGCCGGCCCAGGTGGTATGGGCGGTATGGGACGGCCTGGACGGGCCCATCGTCGACCGTGAGGACGTCACCCTGGACAGCCAGTTCGCGGTTCACCGGTACCTGCGGCTGGCCGAGAAGACCGCGGTCGGCTTCCATTGGGACTGGTGATGCCGCCCGCGGCCGGGCCATCCCCGGTGCCGCCCGGCACGCCGGCGAAGGGGGACGGGGAGATGGACCAGGACCTGCCGTGGCACGATCGGCCGGCAAGAATGGGCGCTGTGCGGAAGGATGACGGCGCGGCGACCACCAGTGCCGAACTGCGCACGCACAATCTCGCGCGGCTGCTGCGCGCCATCCATGACGGTGGCGGCCAGCTCACCAGGGCCGAGCTCACCAGGCAGCTCAGCCTGGCCCGGGGCACCGCTACCGTGCTGGTCAGGGACCTGGCCGGACGCCACCTGATCGAGGAGCTGACCAGCCCGGTCGACGCGAGCGCGCAGCGGGCCAGGGGACGGCCGACCGGCGTGCCCTCGGCGCACGCCCACGGGCCCGTCGCGCTGGCCGTCGACCTGCGGGACGACTCGTTCACCCTGGCCGCCTTCGAGCTGACCGGCCGCAGCACGGTGCTCGACCGCCAGGAGCGGGAGGCCGGCTCGGGCACCGGCATGCTGAACGACGTGGCCGACCGCCTGAAGGTACGCCGCCGCCAGTTCGGCGGCCGCGTGGTCGGCGTCGGCATCGCGGTCCCGTCGCCGGTCAGCGGCAGCACGATGGTGCAGCCGACGCTGCCCGAATGGCAGGACGTCGACGTGGCCGAGGTGCTTCGCCACCGGCTGGCCGCCGCCTGCCCGGTCCTGATCGGCAACGACGCCACGCTGGCCGGGCTGGCCGAGGCCCGCCGGGGCGTGCTCCGCGGCGTCGCCGTGGCCCTGCACCTGCACGTCGCGACCGGCATCGGCGGGGTCCTGCTGGCCGGCGGCCAGCCGGCCACCGGCGCCCGCGGCTCGGCCGGGGAGTTCGGTCACATGCCGCTGACCGGGGGAGACGAGCCATGCCGGTGCGGGGCGATCGGCTGCTGGGAACTTGACGCCGGCGCCCGCGGGCTGCTGCGCGCGGCCGGGCGGCTCGAGCAGCTCGAGCAGGGGGACCGGGTGCTCGAAGCCGAGGAGGTCATCGCGGCGGCGGGCGCCGACCCGCGCTGCGGCCGCGCCCTGACCCACGTGGCCGAAGCCCTCGGCCGGGGCATCGGCGCGCTGGTCAACGCGCAGGACCCGGCAGCGGTCGGCCTGTCCGGCCTGGCCGCCCGGGTCTACGACGCCGATCCGGCCGCGGTCAGGTTCGGCTACCTGTCCACCCTGATGCGGTACCGCCGGGCCGATCCGCCCGCCCTGCTGCCCTCCACGCTGGGCGACCTGGGCGCGCTGACCGGCGCCTCCGAGCTGGTCTTCGACGCCTTCCTGACCCCGCGCGGCCTGGGCGCATGGCCCTCGCCCGAGCAGAAAACCGCGTGACTTCCTGCCGTTGCGGTGGTAGGTTCCCGTCCTCGTGGCTGCGCCAGATGCAGAAGAATCAGATGCACAACAAAATCTTTCTACCGAACGGACCGGCGGCGACCCCGTCCTGTCCACAGAACGCGACCAGTTGCGGCGCTCACGGGAGTACCTGCGCCTGATGCGCGAGGACGTGCTCTCCCTCAAGGCCATGGGCGGGGATCCCGTCTCCGAGGAATACCTCAAGGCCGACCTGTACCACCGCGCCGAAGCGCTGAAAGACATCCCCGACGCCCCGTTGTTCTTCGGCCGTCTCGACTACGCGCGCGATGCCGCCGGCACCGAGTCCGCCGGCACTGCGTCCGCCGGCACTGCGTCCGCCGACACTCTGTTCGCCGACACGGGGGACGGCGTGGCCGGGCACAGCTTCCACATCGGCCGCCGGCACGTGCACGCCCCGGACGGGACGCCCGCGGTGATCGACTGGCGGGCGCCGGTGTCCCGGCCCTTCTACCGGGCCAGCGGGGCGGACCCGATGAACCTCGAGCTGCGGCGGCGATTCGGCTTCTCCGGCGGCGAGCTGACCGCCTATGAGGACGAGCTGTTCACCACGGATCGTTCCGTCACACCAAAAGATCACCGGCCGAGCCAGATCCTCAT
>Ga0210395_10001883_pt1 | contig 16317 bp, 10 predicted proteins | sample IncBWH4OmetaG_FD_150861 | JGI IMG/M metagenome (GOLD analysis project Ga0210395, IMG submission 150861) | Forest soil microbial communities from Barre Woods Harvard Forest LTER site, Petersham, Massachusetts, United States - Inc-BW-H-4-O ... | reverse complement strand
CGGTCTCCTGCAGGTGTGATTTGAGATCGGCTACCGAGATGCGCGCCACGGGACGGGCATGCTATTGCAGCGCCGTGCCCGTCTGCTGGTCGGCCCTTCGGTCCAGCACGTGCACCTCACGCGAAGTGCGCTCTGAGCAGTGGGTCGGACAGTAGACGCCGCGCACGCCACCATCGCTCAACCCATATGCCAGCCACACGCCATGACGCCACGTGAAGTTGAAGAAACCCTCGACGGCGCCATTGCGGCCCATCTCACGGTGCCACGCTTTGACCACCACGCTTGCCGGGATACGCGAGCGACAGTCGCGGTCGTAGTGGGGGTATCCGCTCCACACGCACTTCATCGGCTCGGGCGCCAGCTCGGAGGAGCCCACCTCGACCAGGCGCGCCGGACGGTGCAGCGCGTGCTTCGGCTCGCTGTGATGTGGCTGTGGCGTCATCGCATTCAATGGACGCGACGCTGCTCGCGTCGTCCATTTATCCCTACGAGGTTTCTACGGAGGTCTACGGCAAACCTTCATGGAAGGATGCATCCACATGTCCACATTGGACGATCGTTCTACTTTCCACGAAACACCGCAACGACAGACCGCGATCGACAGGAGCGCCATGAACGACGCAGCCGACGAGCCCGAGCCCCCCTACCACCTGTTCCTCGACGAGCAGGAGCTTGCGCCCACGACCAGCGCGCTGCGGCTGCTGATCTCCGACGAGGCCCACGAGCCGCATATCCGCGGGTTGGCGCGTGAGGTGATCGCGAGCCTGGGCGGAGAGCCAGACGAGCGCGGCAAGCTTACCGTGACGCTCAACCCACAGCAGATGAAGATCACCCACACGGCGCTGAAGCTGCTGTTCGGTGACTTGCAACGCGGACAGGCGGGGGAGCGCGAGATCCTGCGGCGCGTCATCGACAAGCTGCCCGACGAGCACACCATGCGGGCGATCCGGTTGGAGTAGTCGGGATTGGGCCTCGGCGGCTAGGCTTAGCTCGCTTTGAGCACCGGTCAACCACTCAGCGCCGACGAGCTGCGGTCGAGCTTCCTCGACTTCTTTCTCGCGCGCGATCACAGGCTCGCCGGCTCGGCCAGCCTGGTGCCCGAGCACCCCGCCGCGCCGCTGTTCACCAACGCCGGCATGGTCCAGTTCCTGCCGGTGTTCTTCGGCGAAGAGCCGGCCCCATCGCCGCGCGCCACATCGGCGCAGAAGTGCCTGCGCGTACGCGGCAAGCACGACGACATCGAGGTCGTCGGACGCAGCACGCGCCATCTGACGTTCTTCGAGATGCTCGGGAACTTCAGCTTCGGCGACTATTTCAAGGAAGGGGCGATCCAGTACGCATGGGAGTTTCTGACCGAGACGCTGGGGCTTGAGGGCGAGCGTCTGTGGGCCACCGTGCATTACGACGACGACGAAGCGGCACAACTGTGGCAAGAGCTCGTGGGCCTGCCGGCCGAGCGCATCCAGAGGATGGGCGAGGACAACTTCTGGGAGATGGGCGCCACCGGGCCCTGCGGGCCCTCTTCGGAGATCTTCTACGACATGGGTGCAGAGGCCGGGGGGGAGGGCGGGCCGGCCCACGGCGGCGAGAGCCGCTACGTGGAGATATGGAACCTGGTCTTCATGGAATCCAATCGCATGCAGGACGGCGGCCTCGTGGCGCTGCCAAGGCGCAACATCGACACCGGCGCCGGCTTGGAGCGGATCCTGCCGATCCTGCAGGGGACCTCCTCGGTGTTCGACACCGACGTGCTGCGCAGGCTCATCGGCGCGGCGGAGGAGCTGGCTGGGCTACCCTACGGCCGCGACCAGGAGGACGACGTGAGCCTGCGGATCGTGGCCGACCATGCGCGCGCAGTGACGTTCATGCTCGCCGACGGCGTGGTCCCGTCGAACCTGGAGCGCGGCTACGTGCTGCGCAGGATCATCCGCCGCGCGATTCGCCACGGTCAGCGTGTGGGCGCACGCGAGGGGCTGATGGCCGCGATGGCGGCCGCCGTCACCGAGGTGATGGGCCACGCATATCCCGAGCTTGAGCGCTCGCTTGGCATGGTCAGCGACATTTTGGAGCGTGAGGAGCATCGTTTCGTTGAGACCCTCAGTCTGGGGTTGGGCATGTTGGAGGATTTGATTGGCGATGGCGTGGCCGTCATCTCCGGGGGCGACGCTTTCAAGTTGCACGACACCTACGGGTTTCCGGTCGAGTTGACCGCCGAAATCGCCGCGGAGCGCAAAGTCGGGCTCGACCTGGAGGGCTTCGAGCGGGCGATGGGCCACCAGCGCGAGCTTGCGCGCAGCGCCGCCGCGGGCGGGAGCGGCGACGAGCTGCAAAGCCAGGCCGCGGGGCGCCTTGTCAGCGAGCTCGACGGGCTCGCGCCCACCAAGTTCCTCGGCTATGAGCAGTTGGAGACGAAGAGCAGGCTGTTGCGGGTTTTGCAGGTGGAGAGCGAGGATCCCGCTCAGCCGACGCTCGAAGTGTTCGCCGAGCAGACGCCCTTCTATGCCGAAAGCGGTGGGCAGGTGGGAGACACTGGCACGATCGAGAGCGAGACGGGCACGGCGCGCGTGCTCGACACCGACAAGCCGCTCGAGGGCGTCATTCGCCATCGCGTCCGCTTGGAACGCGGCACGCTCGTGGAGGGCCAGGAGGCGACCTTGCGCGTGGACGAGAGCCGGCGCGATGCGATCAGGCGCAGCCATACCGCCACGCATCTGCTGCACTGGGCGCTGCGCGCCACCTTTGGCTCGCAGCTGCAGCAGCAGGGGTCGCTGGTCGAACCCGACTATCTGCGCTTCGACTTCAACCATCATTCCCAGCTCAGCGACGAGGAGATCGCGCGGATCGAAGAGCTCGTGATAGGCGACATCCTCGCCGACGAGCCTGTGCAGACCACCGAGGAGACGCTCGCGGCCGCGCGCGCGGAGGGGGCGATGTCGTTCTTCGGCGACAAGTACGGCGAGATCGTGCGCGTGGTGCGAGCGGGGGGGCATTCGGTGGAGCTGTGCGGCGGCACCCACGTGGCCGCGCTCGGGCGCATCGGCGGCTTCGTCGTGCGCAGCGAGTCCTCCGTCGGCGCCAACCTGCGCCGCATCGAGGCGCTGACGGGCAGGGCGGCGCACGAGGACCACCGCCGGGCGCGCGGCCTTCTGCACAGCGCGGCCGAGTCGCTGCAGGTCGCGCCGGACTCCGTGCCGCAGGCCATCGCCCGCCTGCAAACGTCGCTCAGCCAAGAGGAACGCCAGCGCAAGGCGCTGGCCGCCAAGGCCGACCGTGAACTGGCCGGCTCGCTCGCCGCCGCCGTCGTCGAGGGGGTCGTGGTGGCGCGGCTGGACGAGCGCGACCAGCAGGCGCTGCGCGCAATCGCGGCCGAGCTCGTCGCTCGCGCGGGGGTCCGCGCGGTTGGGCTGATCGGCTCACCCGACGGCGAGGCCGTCGCGCTCGCGGTGGCCTTCTCGGGCGAGGGCGGCGACGCACCCGGCGTTGTGCGTGCCGTGGCCAAGCTAGTCGGTGGTGGCGGCGGCGGCAAGGACCGGCGCCTGGCGGTCGGCGGCGGACGCGACGTGGACGCGATCGACGGCGCGCTCGAGCGATTGCGCGAAGCGCTGAACGCACACGCGGGCGGGTAGGTAGACGACCGTTCGTGCTGGTCAGCTCGAGCGATGATGACGGGGGGACGGACGTGCTGGCTGCTAATACAACCTACAAGTTATATTCGATTTCTGTGTCGTGCGGCATCGTGGCTGGGCCGAGCGCCGCGGAACGGCCGCCCCAAACCCACTGAGTCGTGAGCCCTCAGCTTCCCGTCAGGTCGCGCTTGCGAAAGACCCCAATCGCCGCCAGCGCACAGCCCAGCGCGATCGCGAGCATTACGCTCGCGGCGCCCGCGCGAAACGATTGCGCCGGCACGAGCCCGACGTGCGCAAAAGGGGTCAGTTCCAGCGCCCATTTCGGGACGCTCAGCAGCGCCCCTGTCAGTTGCCAGAGGAACGCGACTGTCACCAGCCCGTAGGAGATCGCGCCGCTTGCGCGCGGCACCAGGGCAAACAGCAGCGCCGCTATCCCGAGGAACAGCAGCGTGACCGGCATGCAGTTGGCGCCGGCCTCGAGCATCCGCGCCGGCGAGATGGCCTCGCCCTGTGAGGCTGCTCCTGCCCAGCTGAAGAGGCCGGCCGCCAGCGCCAGTGCAAGCGACGCGGCCGCCGCGAACATCAGCCGGCCGCCCAGCCAGTGGCCGCGGCTCACCGGCAAAGCCAGCAGCGTCTCCAGCCGCTCGTCGGCCTCCTCGTGGCGCGCGGCCGCGACCTGCGCACACGCGAACAGGCTCAGGATCAGGATGAAGAAGATGAACACAAAAGCCATGTAGCCGGCGGGGGTGGTGATCGAGCCGCCGCCGAGCTTGGCGATTTCCCGCTCCATGCTCGCCGAGACCTCAGCGGAGGAGATGCTGGTGGAGACCGCTCCCAGGATGAAGGCGAAGACACCGATGCTGAGCAGCCACGCGAGGATCGTGGGGCGCTCGGAGCGCAGGCCTTGAGCGAGCGGCGAAGAGAGGAGCCGCATGCGTGGCGCCGCATTGTCGTGCGCAGGCAGCACCCCCGTGCCGATGTCGCGGACAGCGTAGAGCTTTGCGGCGGCGGCGAGCAACAGCACGGTTGCCGCAAGGGGCAGCAGCAGCGCGAGAGGCTGCTCGCTCGACGTGAAGGGCCGCAGCTCCTCGGCCCAGCCGAGCGGCGTCAGCCAGCGCAGCCAGCTTGCGCCGCTGGAGGTGTCTGCCACGACGCGCAGCAGCAGCGACAGCCCGACGAGGCCATTGCCGATCTCAAGGGCCATGCGCCGCGTTGGGGCAAGCTGGCTGACAAGCGCACCGACGGCCACGTACACCGGTATGACAGACGCGGTGGCCAATGCCAGGTAGGCCGATCCGCCGGCGGGCAGGCCGCCGAGCATGAAGCCCACCGCCTCGGCCAGCCACAGCAACAGCACGCCCGCGGCAATCGCGCTCAGCGCAGCCAGGTACGCCGTGCGCCGCGTCAACAGGGCCGCCAGCACGAGCTCCATGCGCCCGGTGTCCTCCTCGCCGCGCAGCGCACGCACGGACGCGAAGATGCCGAAGACCGCGGCTGCGATCGCCAGCGTGCCGCCTACGCGCCACGCGCTGTAGCCGCCGACCGTCACCGGATCGTATGGGTAGCCGTAGAACAGGCGCAGGGCATCGTTGTCGGCGAAGCTGCGCGCGAATGCGAGCCGGTCGACTTGCGTCGGGTAGGCGTGCGCGAAGCCGGCGGGCTGGATGTAGGCGTAGATCAGGAACAGGTAGGCGAAGGCGATAGTACGCGTGCGCGCATCGCGAAACGCGCGTCGAGCCAGAGCGAGACCGCGTGAGAAGCGACCGTCGATGGGCACACGCGCCGTGTGAGGGGCTGACGCCGGCGCCGCCGTGCTAACCACTGGGCTCGGAGCCGTCGTAGTGGTGCAGGAAGATCTCCTCGAGCGACGGCTCGCGACTGTTCAGTGTCGCGATCGGATGGCCCCCGGCGCCCGCCTCGGCGAGCGCTGAGATCAGGGGGGCGATGTCGCCGGAGACCTCGAAGCGCAGCGCGTTCGGGCCCGCGCTCTGCGCTTGCACGCCCGGCAGCGGCTCGATCTGCGGTGCGGGGCCCGAGAACGTGACCTCGACCGTCTGCGCGGCCAGGTGGCGCAACTGCTCAAGCGTGCCCTCGTCGACGAGCCGGCCCTCCCTGAGGATGCCCACGCGGTCGCACAGCGCCTCGACCTCGCTGAGGATGTGCGAGGAGAGAAAGACCGTCTGGCCGCGCTGGCGCGCCTCCTTGATGCAGTCGCGGAAGACGACCTCCATCAGCGGGTCCAGGCCGCTGGTCGGCTCGTCGAGCAGCAGCAGATCGGCGCGCGAGGCCAGCGCTGCGATCAGCTGCACCTTCTGGCGGTTGCCCTTCGACAGCGCCCTGATCTTCTTGTTCGGCTCCAGCTGGAAACGCTCCACGAGCTGTTCGCGGTAGGGGGCGTCCGCGGTTCCGTGCAGGCGGGCAAGGAACTCGAACGTCTCGGCCCCAGTCAGCGCGGGCCACAGGAACGGCTCGCCGGCGACATAGGCGACGCGCCGATGCGCCTGCACGGGGTCGCGCCAAGCGTCGACGCCGAAGACCTCGGCGTGCCCGCCACTGGGGCGGTGCAGGCCGAGCAGGAGCCGGATCGTGGTGGGCTTGCCCGAGCCGTTGGGGCCGAGATAGCCGTAGACCTCGCCGCGGTTGACCGTCAGGTTGAGGGAGTCCAGCGCAAGGGTGGCGCCGTAGCGCTTGGTCAGGGCGTCAGTGCGGATGGCCCACCCCGCGCGGATTGCGCCAACGGGAGGCTCCTGCGTGTCGGGACTTAGCTGCATAGCTTGCACAGCAAAGCATCTGAGGATCCGGTGTCCCCGGCATCCGGGGTTTTCCCCTACAAGACCGCGGAGTCGCCCTACTGTTTGGAGTGGCCACGCCCTCCGGTGAACCGTTTGCCTTGGCCGGACGTAGCCATCGAGACCGTCATCGACCGCGGCCTGCAGTCGGACCGGCGCCAACTTGCCAAAGCGATGCGCGCCGCCGAAACGGTTCTCGTCGCACAGTCGGCGAGCTCAATCGAGATCGAACTGACGGAGGCTAAACCCCTCTGTGCGGTCATCGCTGTCGGCATGACCAGCTTGCGGGGAGAGGAGACGCGCGAAGCTACTTGGTCGCAGGCCACCGCGCTTACCCCATCAGCAGCCTGACGTACGTTCTCAGCAGGGCGCCGTGCTTTGAGCTGAAGCTCAGCTTCACCTTCGCGTTGATGCGTTGATGAGGATTCTTTGCGAGCACGCGTAGGCCCCTGCCGGTGAGCGTCACGCCGATCGTTGCAGTCCCCGCGCGCGCGACATGCCCGACAGAGCGCTTAATATTTTTGCCAGTGGCCAACAGCGTGCCCGCGGAGGGGACGGTGACGCGGATGCTCGCATGCGAGGCGTTGACACTGTGGCCGATGACATGGATCGCCGACTTGCAGCCGCTAACGCCGATCGGCGTAGACTGGTGAATCGTCACGCCGTTCTGAGCCACGAAGGTTGTCGGCATCCTCAGGCTGGCCGTGCACAGGTTGCCGTTCGCCGCAAGCGCCGAGTCGGGGCCCTCGGGCAGCGTTAGTTCGAACGTGCCGACCGGCGCGTCCGGGACGGTCCTGAATGTGCTGCTCGTAATCCCGGCTTTATTGATGAACGTTTCGCCATGCAGGTCTAGCGTTACCCCATATCCGGAGAGCACGACTATCAGTTCTGGGAACTTCGCGCCGCCATGACTGACGAAGTAGGCAGGGCCGGCCAGGGGGACCGGGACCAGCGGAGTCGTGGCGATAGCCGAGCCGACCCGAGAGGCCGCCGGGCACGTCGCCGGGTTGGCGTCAAACGTGCTGTCGGGGCAGGCCTTCTGCAACGTCGTCAGGCGCGAGGGAAGCTGCTTGGGCAGATCGACCTTGACCGACTTGATGTTCGCCTGCGAGCCGAACGGGGCCTTGGGATAGGTAAGTTTGACATCCAGGCTCGCGCCATCGATACGCGAGGTTCTGCCTGCGGTTGACACTTTGAAGCCGGGTTTGAAGCCGAGCGTTGCGCAGTTTGTTACCTCGAAGGGTACGTGCAGAGCACTGGTGGCCCCCTGGCTGCTCGTGAGGTCTCCTCCGATGCTCATCGGTTGACAATCGGTGGGGTTGAACGTGAAGTTCGGCCGGTTGATAGTAACATTCACGTGCTTGATCTCCAGAGGGATGCCGTCGATGATCTGCGGGATCGCATACGGACCTGTGCTGTCGCTTGTGATCGTCAATGCCGCCGTCACGGGATCGACTTCGATCTTCGCTCGCACCACCACCTCGCCAAGGTCAAACGGTCCAGCCTTTGCGGGGTTGACGATCGACAGACCGAACGGCGCGCCCCGGTATGGTCCGGTGATGTAGACCTTGCCTCCCTTGACGGTGTACGGGTTGCCGCCCATACCAACGCTGACCGTGGTTTCGCCGATCAGGCTTTCCTGGCCGCAGGTCCCTGCGTTGCCTTCCGCTTCGCCGCACAGCTTCACACCGGTCAGCAGGCCGGACAGGCCCGGCGGCATTTTCAACTGGATCGCGTCGAGGTTCTGGTTGCCGTCTTCGCGCGACATCGTCATATCGAACTGTGTGAACGCGCCCGCTTGGATGTTCAGGCTCCCGGTCGTCAGTTCGGGCGCGAACGGCAGCGGTGCGCTGCAGGGGGTGTGGTTGGGGCCGCTTGTGATGAGGAATTCCGAGGAGGAGTTGGCCGTCGCGTTGCTCGACCACGGGACGATCGAGGCCGTCGTCGTGTAGCTGCCGCATTGCGCGGGCGTTCCAAGCGGTGCTCTGGAGCCGCCGAAGAAGTGCACGACGAGGTCTTCGAAGGGCAGCTCGGGCGTGTTCTTGAAAATGGAGACGAGCTGCCCGGTCACGGGGTCGGGTTTGACTTCGCCGGCGAGCTTGATGATCACTCCGGAGTAGGGGTCTTTGGCGACGAGGTACAGCGCCACCAGGCTGCCGAAGGGGTTTGCGTTCTGCTGGGCGAGGTAGGCCGCGCCGACGAGCGGGTGCGGCAGCAGCGGCGTGTGGATTTCAAGCGTAGCGACCTTCGCCGATTCCGGGCATTCCTGTTCGGAGGCGCTTTCCAAGGCGACCTGTTCGAGGCTGCACGCCGACAGGCCGTCGGCGCCGGCGGGGTTCAGCGCAACCCCGGCGGGGAGTGTCACCGTCGTGTTCCTGACCGAGGACTCCGCGAGACCTTCGGGGTTGAGGCTCGCTTCCTGGGGGACATGGACGTTCACCGATAGGCCGGTAGGGGTGCTGGCTTCCTGGCCGTCGGGGGAGACCTTGATCGACGGTTCGAAGTTCAGCCTGTTGCAGCCGTTCATGAGCGACGGTTCGCCGGCGCTGTTTGCGAACGTGTATTCGGTGCTTGTGAAATGACCGATTTCGCTCCAGGGATCGGCTTCGATCGTCGTTTTCGGAGCGCCTTCGCACGCCGTCGGCATGATCAGCAGCGGCTGCGCTGCTTCCTCGACCGGACAGGAGGGTTCGGGTTCGCGGGCTCCGGCCTGCCAAACCGAAGTGTTCTGCAGGCACGCGTAGTTGCGGGCGTCGTTGTGCCGCGGGTCGCTGGGGACGCCCCAGAACGTCACGACGCTGCCGATGAAGGCAGTGCCCTCCGTGATGTTCGGGACGGTGACGACAACTCCGTAGTCCCCGCCGGTACGCACCGATGTGTCGAGGATCACCGGACCGTACGACGTTAGGAAAGCGAACTTTGCCGGCTCGCCGACGGACGGTTCGATGCTGAACAACCCCCCCGAAGCCACGTACGGCACGTTCGCCCGCTTGTTCGGGTTGACGGCGATCGGAGTCGCGACGCCCACGACTGTATTGTTAGGACATTCTCCTTTGCCGGACACCATGTCCAGAAACTGCTCGGTGCTGCACTTGGGCAGCGCAGTCGGGTTGCCAATCAGACCGGGCGGCAGGTTGAAGCGTAGGTCCTTGGTGAGTGCGGCCGGCCGTATTACAGAGGTCGCTTGTTCTGCTTCGGTAATTTCGAATACAGGCGCTGTCTGAGCGTTGAACATCAGCGTGCTGGTCAACTGGAATGGGTGGGAGCCAGCTTGGGTATCGGGCGCGCCGTCTTCCTGTTCGGGGTTGAGCGCGTAGGACTGGACCCCGTAATTCTCTTCTGAGGCTTCGAGCGAGAGCCTGCTGCGCGACTGTGCCGTGACCGAACCTGCGCCGGAGACGCTGGCTTCGTTTTCGCCTTTTCCGGCGCCCGGCGTCACATTGACGTCGATGTCGAACATGATCGAATCGTAGGGACGTATCGGGACGATGTACGTGCACTTCACCGTCTGGGCTTCGATCGAGCACAGCGACTTGCCCAGCGCCCGTTGCAGCTCACCTTCGAGTTCCCGTTGGAAGAAGGGAGCGTTGTTGTCGCCTTCGGGGTGTACCGCGGTGGGCGTCACGCCGGCCGGGAGCTTGTCGACGATCGTCACCAGGCGCCCGCTTTCCCCAGACACGAATTCACCGACATTTTCGCCAATGCTTCCGGGCGTACCTGTATCGCCCACGTCCTGGATGTCCAGGAGGACGCTGGAGGTAGTGCCTTTCGGGCTCTTGGGCGCCGACAGCGTGGCGATGTGCCACCACGGCGCGTCCGCCTGCGCAACGCCGCCCATCGCCAGAAGAGCGGAGGCGGCGAGCAAGCATAGTATGAACGCCTGCTTGGCTGGTTTTCTGATCAGCATCACTTGCCCCTCCCACTCTTCCGCACGTGAGCGAGCGTCGACTTGCGCCCCTTCTTTGTCTTTTTCGACTTCGACTTGACTCGCTTACCCCGCTTCTTCTTCTTCTTCGGTTTGGCCTTGTGCTTTTTTACGACGCTCTTTTTAGCTTCTTCGACGACGTTTCCAGTCCCCGAGAAGGTGACACTGGGCGTGGGACCAAAGATCGCTGGTTGCGGCGAGGGCGCGGCCTTGCACGAATCCCCGGAGTCACACGGTGGCGGCAAGATCGGCGCCGTGCGGCACGGCACGGCTGCGCTACAGACGTGGGCGTCGTACAGGGCATAGGAGGTTTCTTGGTCTTCGGGCACCAATTGGCTGGCTGTAACGAAGAACACGTCGTCGCCGGTTTCGCTGGCGTCCATGAACTCCGATTCGGTCGCTGACTGGCCTGAGGAGATGAGACCCACGCAACCATCGATGTGCGCGTCGAACAGCGAGCTTTCAGTGTTGCAATCGCCGGCGCCGACCGGCTCGTACTCGTACACGTCGGTGAGGCCGTTGGTGTCCTGCGGAACCAACGGGTCCGTGCTCTCGAAGAACAGGCGGCCACTGTCGAGCAACGAGCGAGGCTGATAAGACGCGTTGTAGTTGTTCACGTGCCAGGCAGGCGCAAGCGCGCCGGTGAGCCAATGGCCGCGTTCTTTTTCTCTACCATTGTTCTCTCCCGTCCAGCTCTGGGTGTAGTCGAGCAAAGTGGATTTGGTCGCAAACCCCCTAAATTGCTCCAGAAGTCCATGGGGGCGCGCTCCGCTGGGATCGCAGGAAACGCATGCCAGACTGTTTTTGTCGAGGTCGTACAGATAAGCCTCCTCGTCCGGCATCCCGCTGACAGCGTCGCGATTGTCATATCCGGTCAACGGATTATTCGACATAAACGACAAATAATTGCCGTCTGGCGACACTCGTGTAACTAGCGATTCGACTTCTGCAAAAGTGCTTTCGGGTCGCCAATCTTTTTCATCTTCTTTTGAAAGGGTCGCAATGAAGCTCGTGCTCCAGCTTCCCTTTTCCTCGTGTAGCACATAGAGGTTGTTACCGCCCTTTGTCGCGCCCTTTGCCAGTACGCCCGTCGCGATGAAGTACACTGTCGAGCCGTCTTCACTGGTGCCCGCCAGCGAATTCGCGACGCCGGCGCTGTGTTCGCCGTCGAGGTGATCCGCGGTCAAATTTACCGTCTTATCCACAGCGGGTTCGAACAAATAGAGTTCGCCCTTCATTTCGACATTCGAGCCTGCGTATTCTTTTTCGACTGTTGGTTTTTCGATATAGAAGATTCTCGAGCCGTCGCTGCTCATGGCCTGGAATCGTGTGACAGCTCCTTGCCCAAATGGATAAGTCTTTTTTTCAACCATATCGCGCACGTAATAGGAGGTAATACCATTGTTGGTGTAGTGAAAGACGACCCAGCGACCGTTTTGCGAAAAGGCGCTCGGATTGGGACCGTCGTTACTGCTAGGGTAGGCGCCGCTCCCAGTGCCGGCGCTAAACCTGGCTCCGGGCTCTGTTTGTCCTCCGGGAAGGATATTTACCAACTGGAGCCTGCCCTCGTTCCACTCATATATGTTCCGTTCCAAACCGCCTGACGTTTCCTCTCTTACCGCATCCGGGGTCAGCGCCAAGCCACTGCCAAACAGAACGTGGGAGACGTCCGACGTCGCTGCCAAAAACTGCATTTGTTCTTGTTCCCAACCAGGCCCGGAGGTGGGGCCAAAATGCGTTCCAGCCGGAACATTGGTCGGATTCACCAATGGAAGGAACAATTCCTGTTCGTTGTCGCGTAGGTACAACGTTTTTTCGGTTATGCCTACGGCCTGTGGCGCCAGACTGAACCCCGGTTCGAAGAGGCCCATGGAAAGATTGGGTGTAAACCGATAGAAGAATTCCGTGCCGTTGGCCATTTCGCCACCGCTGGTCCCTTCCGGGGTAAGTGTCTGCGCCGGAGAGATATCGCGAGTCGTCCAGCCTCCCGTTGCGTTACGTCGGGATATGAGCGACGCGGCCGACGCGGCGTGGATGTTCTGACCAACGTGTCCGTCGATGCCTTCCCCGATCGGCGCGCTCGCGGTGTAGAAGATGCCGCTGCCGTCGCTCGCGGCCTGCGCCAGCTCGTCGTTTTCGATCAACGCGCCGTGCTTGTCCGGCGGGGAGACCAATTCCCACTCGCGACCGTCCGGCAGCTGTGCGGCGCCGCCGACCGTCTGCTGTGTCGTGAAGGTGTGGTCCGTGCCCTCCGCCGTACCGACTTCGTTGGTCGCAACGAGCCGGTAGTGATAGAGCCTTCCGGGTTCCAATTCCTCGAGTTCGTGGAGGACCGCAAGGCTGACGGTCCCTTCGCCCACGTTGCCGGCGATCACATGACCGTACATGGTGCTGGTCCCATATTCCAGCCGATAGGTCGTGGCGGCCCCAAGCGGATCGATCTGCGCGTGGATGTCCGCGCTCGTAGCGGTGACTTCGGTGGCCCACGCGGCTTCGATCTGCGCCGGCGGGTCCTCCTGAAACGTCTCTTCCGGACCTGTGATCGTGCCGTTCGCGTTGCTGGCGACCACCCTCCAGTGATACGTAGCACCCGGCGTCAACCCGCTCGCTTTCACGCTCACCGGTTCGTCGGCAAAGCTCGGGGCAAGCGTCAGTGTGGATGTGCTTGTCGCTTCGGCGTAGCCACCTGTTTCGAACCTTGCCTGCGTTACGTATTCGATGTGGTATTTGGTTTCGCCACCCTCGGGGTTCAAGGACCCCGCAAACGTCGCCGCACCTCGCGGTTCTGGCGTCGCGACCAAAGCCGACGACGGTTCCAACAACGGCCCGGGAGCAGGGGGCTGAAACTTCCATACACCAATCTGTTCGTATTCGTCGTTGAAACTCTCGTTGGAGAATTCATCCGCGCCGTATATCAACACCTCGTTCAGGGCGAGGTCGGGTGCCATTGCCGCACTCGTCGCCACGAGGGGAGGGGTACCGAAACTGTAGAGCTCTTCCCCAGAAGGAGTGTACTTCGAGATACGAGTTTCGCCTAGGGACGATTTGGGCTCAAATTGACCGCCGGCGTCCGATACGAGCACATCCCCGGATTTTTCCGCTACCAAAGCCTGCACGTCGTTGCCGGCTTCGTCAATTTTCACCGAAAGTTCCGTACCGGACGGACCAAGCTCATGCACGCCGGGCAAGCCGTTGATACTCACGAACAGATCGCCCGCTGAATTGACCGCCAGCGCCGATACAAACTTGTCTTCGGCGGTCGACGATGCAAACTGTGTCGATAGCGAGATGTTTTCCTTCCAGGCCCCGCCGGGAAGGAAAACATCCACCCGTTCGCGATCGGCTACATACACGTCGCCTTCAGGCCCAACGGCGATACGGGACCGGCTCCGAGAGCCTTCCGAGAATTCGCCATTTCCAGTCCCGGAAGCTCCTTCCTGGCATTCTTCGCCGGCGATACAGACATCGGTGCCGTTCTTGTTCACGTGCCCGCCAAACATCAGAAGAAATTCACCAGTCGCACTGAACTTTTGCACCCGGTGATTACATGGGTCATCGACGTAGACATCCCCCTGCGAAGAGCTCAAGGCATCGTTGTCGACCGCCACGGCTTCGGGGATGCAGAATTCGCCCGCTCCATGAGCTTCGCCTCCGTAGTTGCCCTGTCTACACGACGTGGTGCAGACCTGCGATTCGGACGCGCCGGTGGCAACACCTCCTCCCCAGGCGAGGAGAAACGCACCGGACTGATTGAACACATCGATTCGTACGTTGGCGTTATCCGCAACGTAGACATCCCCGCTTTGTTCGTCGATGGCCATGCCAGAGGCGATGTAGGGGGCCTCTCCAACCTGCCCCGCTTCCGAGCCAACGGCCCCAAACAACCAGGACCCATCCGCCAGCGCCGTCCCCGCCCCATTAACCAGCGACACCCCAAGCGCACACACGCACAGCGACAACCCAAGCGCCAAGCGGCGTATACCCGCCGAAACGGTCATCTCACTAAACACTAAAACCCCTCCTTAACCAGCGAGACGACGGCCGGCAGGCCACGACCTCAACCCATTGCTCTGTGACGACATTCTCCTCCTGCGTGATCCACGCCACGGCCCGTTCGCCCGCCATCCTCTTGAGCAACTACGGTGTGACTCGTGGCGCCATCATGCAGTTCATATGTGAGCATGTCTAGTCCAGTGCTCGACTGTTCTTGGTCGCGACTAGGGGTCCTCCGAGAGCGGACTTCACCGCAATTACGCTCACTGCGGCAGTGCCGCAGCTCGCCCCCGTGGGCTGATCTCCGACTTGAAGGTCAATGACCTCGCCCGCGCATCGCCCGGTCTCGCCTTGCCGGAGGAAGAGCGGACCGCTGAGCGCCGGCCGTTAGTCTTTAAGCAGAACATTCGCGCTCGTGACTAGTCGTGAATTGCCACACAGAGAACCGGCGCAGGTGTAGGCTTGACACGACGGCCAAACGGAGGAGCGATGATGTCAGCGTCGTTGAACGACAGAAGCACCGCGGCGATGCGCTCGCCGGTCAACTGGGCGCTGCTTGGGCTCTTGATCCAGCGACCCGGCTACGGCTATGAGCTCGTGCAGCGTTTCGAGCGCACATACGGCGGCACGATCGAACTTTCGAGCCGCTCGCAGATCTACACGGCGCTCGACAGTCTCGCGCGTCGCGGCCTGATCGAGCACCAGAACGCGCGCGTCGCGGATCCCGTGCGCCAGCCAAAGCTCCACTACCTGGCCACGCAGGAGGGGATCGGCGCCTATGAGCGCTGGCTGATCGAGAAGGTGAGTGACGACGAGCGCCGCTCGCGCATGATTGCGCATCACTTCGCGGCGCTGGCGCCCGAGCACGCGCTGCGCCTGCTCGGGCACTGTGCGGAGGTCTGCCTGGACGCCGCGGGCAGGCTTGCGGCAGACGACGAGGAGCACCGTTCCCAGCACCCTGGGGCGCTTGCCGAGAGGCTCGCCGGCGAAGAGGAGCGGCTGCGGGCCGGGGCGATACTGAACTGGATCGAGTACGCGCGCAGCGAGCTGCGCGCCGCCGCGAGCAGGACGCGTCGGTGAGCTTGCTCAGAATGGAGCACGTACGGCTGCTCGATTGCGAGAGCCCGGGGCGTCTGCTGCTCGAGAACATCTGCATGGAGGTCGACGTCGGCGAGCTCGTCGCGATCTGGGGCAAACGCAGGTCGGGACGCAGCAGTCTGCTGCATCTCGCCTGCGGCATGGCCCAGCCCGACGGGGGCGTTGTGCGCTTCGACGGTCGCGAGTTGCGCGGTCCGAAAGCAATCGGCGACGGGATCGCTTACTGCGCCGGCGGATTTCATCTTGGCACCGCCTGGCCTGTGCAGCGCGAGCTCGTGGAGGTGCAGCTGGCGCGCGGCGTCCCCCGCCGGCATGCGCGTCGACGCGCGCTTACCGCGCTCGAGCGCGCCGGCGCAGAGGACCTTGCCGGGCGTCTGCTGCGAACGCTCCGCGGCGCCGAGCAGGTGCGCGCAATGCTCGCGCTGGCACTGACGAGCGAGCCTCGGCTGCTGCTCGTCGACGATGTCGTGGCAGGCGTGGAGCTGGTGGAGCGCGGCGCGATCCTACGGCTGCTGCGCTCGCTTGCAGAGGATGGCCTGGCCGTACTGACCAGCACGGACGAGACTCCGGCGCTCGCTGGCGCCCACCGCGCACTGACCCTCTCGGAGGGTCGCCTGCACGGCCGCTTGGCGCCTGAGCTCGCCGAGGTCGTGCCGCTGCAAGCGTCCGCAAGAGCCTGATGTCAAAGGATCCGGCCGCGGAGCTCGCGAGGAGTTCGCGCGCAAGCGTCTGGCAGGCACGCAAACCACGGCCACCACGCCCGCGGGCCCTGGTTGGACCCTATACCCTGTTCTGGTTCTACGTTCGCTGGCTCCGACGGCACCTGGTGCAGGAGCTGCTAGCCGGAATCGGTGTCGCGATCGCGGTCGCACTCGTGTTTGCGACC
>Ga0210395_10001881_pt1 | contig 16321 bp, 14 predicted proteins | sample IncBWH4OmetaG_FD_150861 | JGI IMG/M metagenome (GOLD analysis project Ga0210395, IMG submission 150861) | Forest soil microbial communities from Barre Woods Harvard Forest LTER site, Petersham, Massachusetts, United States - Inc-BW-H-4-O ... | reverse complement strand
CACCCGAGCTGTGAAAGGCACGCATTGGCAAGGGAGTTCCCTCTGAACTCCTGATTTGTTGCGGCGCTCGCGGCAATCCATTTGGTTTTGGACAGATTCAGGAGGCCACGTCAATTCCGGACGGCTTCATCCCCGCCAACGTAGAGGTTCGACCGGGCGCGTACACTGGGGATTGTGGAAGCGGAGAAACGAGCCTAGAAGGGGGCGCCGTACTGGCCGCGAAAAAGACGCGTCTGCCAGGTATGGCAGTTGCCGGCCGGCTGCGAGCAGTTCGTAGTGCCGGTTTGATTCGTGTCGTAATATTCCCCCACCCCGTAAAAAGTCAAATTGTCTGACGAGTCAATGACGGTGGCGGCGTATTCGCCCCAACGATCGGAGTTCTCTTCATCGCCCGTCCCTTGCACGATGAGCGTGGGCGGGTCGAAGGTGGAAGCTGTCCAGGGGAGCACGTCAAAGTTAATCGCGGGGTGGTTCTGCGTCTGGCAGGAGGCGCAATACGCTCCTGACGTGGTATAGGCAATGCCCAGGTTTCCGTTCTGGTCGAGAGCCGCGCTGGGCATGAAGTAAAACAGAACGCCATTGGGATCCTGCAAGTCCGGAGGCCCGGAGGTATTGCCGCTATTTACCAGCACGGATGCGGTTCCGTTCGAAACCTGCAAAATGTAATAGCGGATGCCGGTGCGCTGATTGCTCGCGCTTTCCATCACCACATGGGAAGCGGTCAAATACTCGCCGTTGGGCCCGCTCGACGAAGATAGGTGGTTGTAGGTCAGCCGGTTCGCCATGCGGTCGCCCAAGGAATCCACGCACGGCGTACCATAGTCGCCGCAGGTCCGCTTGCCGTACCCCCCGATGTCGTTCGTATTGGTGCTGGGTTCAGGAATACAGAAAGTGTTGACTTCGTCCCCTCCGTGCGAGGTGTTGTAGCAACCCGGCGTGTACGGGCTCACCGCGAGAAAAGTGGGTCCAGAGAGTCCGTTCGTTCCCCATGTGAACAGCGCGAGTTGATTCGACGTGCAGGGCGTAGTCTGGCTGGTGCACCGTTCCAGGCCCTTCCAACCTTGCTGGGTATTGCTGGGATTCACAATGGACACGAAATATTCGGCCTCGCCGCTGGTGGGGCCGGTGGCGCTGTCGATATCCGCGACATCGACAGAGTGGATAAGACTTGGTCTCTGCGTCGAGGGCACTGTGTAGGTGTAGCAGGTCATCGGCTTGGATGCCTTGCCCTGCGCCATATCCGCGCGGTCCAATTGACACGCTTCAAAGCCAGTTTCGGTATAGCCGGCTGTCGGGTCCTGCAAATCAAAGGTGATGTAGAAGCCATTCGACCAGGTCCCGATTCTGGGCCAGTCGGGAAAGTAGTAAGTGCAGGGGCTCGAATTCGGGACACATGGGATTACCGAGCCCATCTTATACTCGTAAGCGTACCACTGGGTGCTGGAGCTGGACAGGTCGCTGCCCGAGCTTACGGCGATGCACCAGGCATAGGAATTGGTGCTGACCCGCCGGCTGATGACGAACGCGTTATCCAGACGATCGTAGATGATCTGCACGTTCCCGGTACCATTCTGGCATTCCGCTTGCGTCGAGCTGGACCACAAGCCTGCCACGCTGCGCGGCACCGCCGTGGTTCCACCTTTGAAGGTAAAGATGGGCTGACCCGTTACTTTGTCAAAAGCCTGAACGAACTGGCCATTGACCCACTCCAGAACTTGCGCATTTTCGCCACTCACGGTTGGGCCCACCGCAATATTGGCGTCGATGTTGTAATAATTCGCGTCGTAGAATTGATACTTGCCGCCAATATTCTGCTGCGCGTCCACGCCTTCCGTCTGGTCTCCATCCCACGATCCTTGGGTGCAGGAGGACGATTGACAAATCGCCAAAACACTCGTCGAGGTCGTGGTAAACTCCGCTACTTGCGCAGCGGTGTAGGGACCGGCAATCTTGCCCTGCTGGCAATCCCCGGAAGAGCAAGTGATTGCAAATGAGGGGGTTGCCAGCAAGACGACAGTCAGAGCCCAATTCTTAAAGCCTATCATTCCCACCTGTTTTCTGGTTAAATCGGAGAAATTCTACCCAAACACGGTCACTAGCAATCTTCGTACCGGATCCCTGGCCCTATCAGCCTTTTTTGCAATCACCTAAGTGCGGTCGAGGGGGAGTGATGTAAACCCTTGCACATACTAGGAAGGGGAATGGTCGACAAACTCGAATCTCCTTCCGCCAAAACTGGCACGAATTATAGCTACAGGTCTGCGAGTTGGCAACGGAAAGTTTCCGCGGGTTTTGCTGCATGTCGCCGGTCTACATGCACAATCCTTCAGGACGTCGCGTCCCGGGGCGGCAGCTCAGGCGGCGGTGGCTGAGGGGTGGTAGACCCGCTGGCACATACCAATTGAAAGTCAGCGCGACCGGCACCGCCGGTACGAATGGTGGCAGCACCGCGCCTCATCCACTTGACCTTACCCTAGACTTCAACTAGGGGGACTACTCGCGGAAAGGCGCCCGGAATCACCGAACTGCTGACCAAAGTGCAGACCGCCTTTAAGTCCGCGTTCGACGTTGACCCGCGAACCATACTCGGCAAGTTAAAAAGTACCACATCTCCAGTGAGTGCAATTTCGCGGCTCGCTTGGTTGCGCGGCTGGGAAAATTCTAACCTGATTGACTCGGCGACTTTCAAGTCTATTGAAGATTTCGCGCTAGCAGGGGCGGTCGCAACTGTCGACGCTACAATAATGGCAAAGTGGTAAACTGGGTTTCGCCAGACGAGGTTTGCAGACCTGCCCCCGGCCTAGTGAGTTGTTCCACGGCCCTTGGGCTGGTACACTTCCGCAGGAGACAGGCGTCCAAAGCCAGAATTCGTTTGTGGCTGATCATTGGGTGGGGTGAAACGATTTGGCCGTACGTCCGTTAGTTGAACACGACATCCCACAGGTGGCGGATCTGTTCTGGAATGTCATGCGCGGCCGCAAAGGCTCCGCTCCGCCTGCAGTTCAGTCTTTTTTCCAAGAGCTTTACTTCACGAACCCCTGGATCGACAGCACGATTCCTTCACTCGTTTACGAAGGCAAGAGCGGTGGAATTGTCGGATTCTTAGGCGTGATCGTACGAAAGATGACGGTATGCGGCGAACCCATTCGGGTCGCCTTTGGCGGCAATTTTGTAGTTGATCCCGAGGTCCGGTCCAGCCTCGCGGGCTTGCGCCTGTTGGGAACGTATATGGCCGGAGGCCAGGATCTTTCGCAGACGGATTCCGCAAACGACGTATCTCGAAATTTGCTGGAACGACTCGGCTTCCGCACGATCGTGCCCTTGAGCATTCATTGGGCGCGCCCGCTGCGGCCGTGTCACTATGCCGTTCATGCCGTGTCCCACTTAGCCGGACCGGTGCTTTCTGCCAGCTTGAACTTTGCCTCGAAACCCGTTTGTAGTGTCGTAGACAGCATAGCCGCACGACTCCCTTCCAGTCCATTCCGTCAGACCGAGTCCTCTCTGCACGCCGCAGAACTTGATGTCGAAACGCTCCTTCACTGCCTGACCGAATTCCGCGGTGGCTATTCGCTCTGGCCTGAGTACGACGTCCATTCGCTGAAATGGCTTCTGAGTTTCATGGAGCGGATGCCAGCTCGCGGAGATCTCCGGAAGATTGTTTTGCGCGATGACAGCCAGAAGATCCTCGGCTGGTATATCTATTACGTGAAACCGGGCGCGGTGGGTAAAGTAGTGCAGGTCGGCGGTGAGCGGCAATTCACCAAGGACATTCTCGATCATCTTTTCTCGGATGCGTTGAATCATGGAGTCGTTGGCCTTCATGGGGTAGTGCCGAGCCGCCTGATGGGGGACTACTCGGAGAAGAACTGCTTCTTCGCCTGCCGCGGCGGCTGGACGGTCTCACATTCCCGCAAGCCCGAACTCCTCGAACTCCTGAATCGCGGTGATGCTTTCCTCTCGCGTCTTGATGGCGAATGGTGTTTGGGTTTTGGCGGGTGATCTCACAGGCTTCGCTCGCAGGACGGACGATGTTACCTGTCACGCTTAAGCTTGAACCTATTCTGTCGTCAGGCGTGGCCTTGTGTAATCAGTGACTTAAGTTGAACGCGCAACATTTCCCCGTGACTAGTGTTTCTTCTCCCAGCGCGACACTTGGTGCAAGGGATCACAAACCAACTAAGGAGAATTACAGAGATGACAGAGCGCACGAAAATCATGTTGATGGGCGCGACCCTGATGGCGATGCTTTTGCCATCCATGGCGCAGAATGCCACCACGCCGTCGCAAACCTCAGTTCCATCGCAAGGCGGAGTTCCGACACAGAGTTCCACTCCGACCCAGACCACAACGCCAGCGAAGTCCAGTCCGCCGACGATTCAGCAGCGCAAAGAGAACCAGCAAGACCGCATCGCCAACGGCGTGTCCGACGGACAGTTGACCGCCGGTGAGTCGTCCAACTTGGAAAAGAAGGAATCGCAACTGAACCAGGAAGAGCGTGACATGAAGGCCCAGGACAATGGCCATCTCACCTCGGCCGACCGCACTGTCCTGAATCAGCAGCAGAACCAGCTTTCCAACCAGATTTACAAGGACAAGCACAATTCCGCTGTACAGAAGGAGAACCCACAGGGCACGGCCCCCACGACCAAAATTGGCAAGCGAGTAGAAAACCAGCAGGACCGTATTGGTCAAGGTATCCAGAGCGGCCAGTTAACTGCTGGTGAATCCGCCAACTTGGAGAAGCAGGAATCGGCCCTCAACAAGGAAATGGCTGCCGAGAAGCAGCTCAATGGCGGCAAACTGACGAACCAGGAGAAGGCCCAGGTGAATCGCCAGCAGAACCACCTCTCCAAGGAGATTTACAAGGATAAGCACAACGCCAAGCGGCAAGCGCACTAAAGCTAAGCTGGCTCAAGTTGATAGGTCGCGCGCCCTCGATTCATCGGGGGCGTTTTTTTCTCCATGCCAGTCGGACCCTCACGACCGCCACTAGCCAAGCCTAGGTTTACTTGAACCTCCGAGCAGGCACGCGGCGAGTTGCCCTACTGAGGCAGGGCGGTTCCCAGGCGAGGCTGCCCTCTTCTCATCATGGCGAGCTTCCACAGCGCTATGCGGCAGACTTTAAGCGCTGGAGGTCGCCGTACAACTCATCAATGCGCGTCTGCCTCTGCAGATACTCGCGATGTTCCGCATCTGTCGCCCCACCGAAAGTTTCCTTTCCTAGCGCGTCGATCTGCTTTTTGATGAGCTGACTGATTTCGCTCCGGAGTTGTGTCGGATCGCGGTCCATAACGCACCCTGCTTGGACGATGTAACCAGACGAAAAGTTGTCTACAGATACCACGAGTTCTACGACAGTTCCATACCATCCGCACGGTTCCATCGGCTGCCAGGCGTTCGACGTACCCTGGCCTTGTCATCGGAGCGAAATGGTATCCATCCGTATCGCGGCCCCACGCAAGTCGAAAGACGGCTCGAGTGGGCCACCCTTTGATACGTGGAATCTATCGAGTTCTAATATCGTCGATGGAGATCAATCGTCGTCAGGATCGGTGGGCGGAGTTTTATCTTCCAGGAAATACTTAGCATCCTTGGCCGCCGGGATCGTCTGAAACGTCAATGGAGTCTGAGTGAAGTCGAAGCAATCCGAAAGATCGCCGGTGTTGGTGGTGGCGTCAGCGTAGGCAGGCGAAGCTCCGGGCGCAATATTGCCCACACCGAAGGTTGCCTCGATGAATTTCAGAATGCTCCCGAAATCGTTTACCTGGTGAGAAATATAAGCTGGCTTTGCGTACGGCGAGACCACGATCAAGGGCACGCGGAGACCATATTCATAGGAGTTGATGATGGCTGGCGGTGCGACGTGGTCGTACCAGCCTCCCCAGTCGTCCCACGAAATAATGATGGCAGTGTTAGACCAGTACTGGCTGTTGCCGATGGCGTTCACCACTGACGCCACCCACGCTGGCCCTGAGCCGTTATTAATTCCTGCATGATCAGATTCTTGCCCCGAGGGGATGACCCAGCTCACGCTGGCAAGCTGACCATTCGCAATATCGGTCAAGACTTGTGTGTTTTTCAAAATCACGTTGTTGGTCCAATCGGGGCCCGTACAGGAGGTCCCGTTCGGCGGGTCAACGTTTGGGACACACAAATGTTGAATCGCATTCGGTCCGGTCCAGATCGAACCCGCCGAGGGGGCGTAATATCGCCAACTGATCTTGGCGGCATCGAAAATGTCAGTCAACGTCGGATGATCAAAGCAGGGATACATCTCCGTCGCCTCGCTGCCGCTGGGGTCAATCATCTTAACGAATTCGGCCGCAGGTGCCGTACACCCGGTGTCGACTAACGCACTTGCGACCCCTAGCGGATTCTCGGCGTTGAACAAATCACTCTTTTGCTCACCCGGCGGGGTCGGCGCCGAAGTGCCGGAAATGATGAATTGATGGGCCGGGAAACTGGGTCCCTGGTTGGTCTGGAACATTTTGTCACCGAAAGTATAGGTCTCCGCGAGTTGGAAATAGGGCGCTACATCGCTGGCTTGGACATACTGGTACCAGGGGTTGGGTGGAGCACAAGTTGGCGGACCGCCCCCATTGCAGAACACCGTAACTAGATTGGCCCCGTTCATCTTGCCGTTGTCGTACGCGTCCAGGAATGCGGTGTGACTGTGGTCCAAGTCGTAGTCGGTGCTCAAAGTGGTAGGGGTCAGCGTAATCTTGTTGCCCTTGGAATCCATCCCAGAACTCGCGATGTCCGCGCCCCGGGACATCAACACGGGATCATGGAACAGGTTGTCGGGCGTGCGGTTTTCCTGGAAGATGATGACCACGTGCTGGATCTTGGCTGCGGGTGGCGGAGGCGGAGTTGAGTTCGATGTTCCTCCGCAACCACCCATCATCGCCAGCACGCCCATGATGCAAAGCAACAGCCCGCAGAGCAATATCGTTCCGGGTTGACCTGACATTTTTCGCATAGCCGCACTTCCTCACTTGTGGTGGATGCTGCTATAAACCCCGGTTCCCGTAATTCCACTCGTGGAGGTACTTAGGACGCACATTCAATGGCTTTGAGTTGTATCGGACTGCCCACGTCGCGGAGTGAAGCCCAGTTAGGATTGTAGCCTCAGATTGCGTTCCAACCTCAGGCGCGCCATCCGCTGCTGCCCTGTCAGTGGACGGCGTGTCCCGTGGCCAGCTCAAGCCATCTTTTGACTTGAGTGGGGCAATGATACCGGTGCAGTGCCCCGTTTGCGACCGTTATTCACGTAAGCCTTCAGAGCTTCCGCGCCTGACAGCGTTGCGACCGGCTCGAACAACTTGAGGCTAAAGTCGGGGTGAAGCAAGTTCAGGCCGCGTTGGGTTGTTGAAATTATGCGGGCGCTGGTCATGAGAGGCGTTCAAGCCCCCGCTGGCCTCAGCGCCCGGCTCGGAGGTAGGCCAGCGAAATCGAGGCAACGAAATGGAGAACGTCAGGCGGTAACGTTATCGACGCATGCGCATCGAAGATACCCGGCTGCTGCCACGCTACCGCGACCATCCAAAGGGATGGACAAGGATAGCCTCCGCGCCTGACAGTGTTGCGACCGGCTCGAACAACTTGAGGTTGAAGTCGGGGTGAAGCATCTTCAGGCCGGGCGTGTAGAAGTTGCCTTTGCCTCCCCCCGACCCTGCCTTCACTTCAGGCCGAGGGCGTAAACATTGCCGTCCAGCGAGCCGACATACACAACTCCATTGGAGACCGCAGGCGAGGAAGACCCTGCATAGCCTGTGGAGTAGCTCCACAGCTTGGTACCGGTCTTGGCCTTCAACGCGTATACGTTGCCGTCGTCTGAGGCGACATACACCACTCCATTCGCCACCGCGGGCGAGGAATCCACGACGTTGCCGGTGGCGTAGCTCCACAGCTTGGCGCCGGTGCTGGCGTTCAGCGCGTACACGTTATGGTCCCACGAGCCGACATATACGACCCCATTGGCCACGGCGGGCGAGGAATCCACGACGTTGCCGGTGGCGTAGCTCCACAGCAAGGTCCCAGTGCTGGCGTTCAGCGCGTACACGTTATGGTCCCACGAGCCGACATATACGACCCCATTGGCCACGGCGGGCGAGGAATCCACGACGTTGCCGGTGGTATAGCTCCACAGCTTGGCGCCGGTGCTGGCGTTTAGCGCGTAGACGTTGTGGTCGAACGAGCCGAAATAAACCACCCCATTGGCCACGGCGGGCGAGGAAACCACGCCGCCGCCGGCGCCGTAGCTCCACAGCAGGGCGCCGGTGCTGGCGTTCAGCGCGTACACGGTGCCGGCGTCCGTGCCGATATACACCACCCCATTCGCCACGGCGGGCGAGGATTCCACCGGGTATCCGGTGATGTAGCTCCACAGCTTGGCGCCGGTGCCGGCGTTCAGAGCGTACACCACGCCGGTGCTGCCATACGACCCGACATAAACCACCCCATTCACCACCGCGGGCGAGGAAAGCACCTGGCCGCGGATGTTGTAACTCCACAACTTGTGCCCGGTCTTGGCCTCCAGCGCATACAATCTGTGGTCCGTGTTCATTGAGCCGATATAAACGACCCCATTCGCCGCGGCGGGCGAGGAAAGCATAGCGCCGACGGTATAATAGCTCCACAGCAAGCCGAGGTTCCCAACATTGTTGGCGTTAAGCACCTTCTCACAACGGTTCCAGCGCTGCATGTTGTACCTGTGAAACTCGGCCCAGCTGTTGTAGCACTTGCCCGCTGGCTCCTGGCTCCATGCCACGGAGACGAAGCACGCACACAAAATCAATACCAAGGTACGAATGTGTTTCATGACGATCCTCCACGCAATAAACTTGTCGGACGGAAAATATGTTTCCCGGAAATTCTGGTCGTTTCGCCTCAGGGAGTGCTGCGTCCCACGGCGGGAACTGCTCTTCGGGGAGGCTTGACGTAGCAATATTCCAACTAACAGGCCGTCATGTCAGTGAGACTGGTCACACCTTGACGTGAGGCGATCGCCAAGGCCCACAGCACCAACCTGGAGGTTCCTGTCGAAACTTCGCATAACACTTGTCGAAGAATTTAAAGCTTTCGCGGCTGAGAGAGTTGCGACCGGCTCGAAAAGACTTGAGGTTAACGTCGGGGGAAGCATCTTCAGGCCGCGTTGATGTTGTGGGAATTATGCGGGCGAGGTTAGGCCAGCGAAATTGAGCTAGCGATATTTGAGAAAGATAAAAAGTCAAGCGGTGACGTTATCGACGCATACTTCGAAGATATCCGCTGCTGTCACCGCGACCATCCAAAAGAATGGACAAGGAGAATTCCGTGCCTCACACTGTTGCCACCGGCTCGAACAACTTGAGGTTGCACTCGGGGAGAAGCGTCTTCAGGCCGGGGCGCTCGGAACGGCCCTTGCCTGCTCCCCGCCTATCCTTCACTTCAGGCCGAAGGCGTACACTTTGTTGTCCGTCGAGCCGACATAAACCACTCCATTCGCCACCGCGGGCGAGGAAAGCACACTGCTGCGAGTGTTGTAGCTCCACAGCTTCGTACCGGTGCTGGCGTTCAGCGCGTACAAGTTGCCGCCATACGAGGCGACATAAACCACCCCATTCGCCACCGCGGGCGAGGAATACACATAGCTGCCGGTTTTGTAGCTCCACAGCTTGACGCTGGTGCTGGCGTTCAGCGCGTACACGTTGGAGCCCGAGCCGACATAAACCACACCATTCGCCACCGCGGGCGAGGAATTATATATTCCGGCCCCGGTGGTGTAGTTCCACAGTAGGGCTCCGGTGCTGGCGTTCAACGCGTAGACGATGCCGTGAATCGAGCCAACATAAACCACCCCTTCCGCCACCGCGGGTGAGGAATTCACTCCCCCGGACGTGACGTAGCTCCACAGCTTAGTGCCGGTACTGGCATCCAGCGCGTACACGTTGTGGTCAGACGAGCCGACATACACCACCCCATTCGCCACCGCGGGCGAGGAATACACTCCGGCGACCGTGAGGTAGCTCCACAGTTCGGTGCCGGTGCTGGCGTTCAGCGCGTACACGTTGTGGTCAGACGAGCCGACATACACTACCCCATTCGCCACCGCCGGCGAGGAACGCACAGCGTTGCCGGTTCTGTAGCTCCACAGCTTGGCCCCGGTGCTGGCGTTCAGCGCGTACACGTTGTGGTCCACCGAGCCGACATACACCACCCCATTGGCCACCGCGGGCGAGGACCACTCCACCGGGCCTCCGGCGGTGTAGCTCCACAGCTTGGCGCCGGTGCTAGCCTTTAGCGCGTACACGTTGTGGTCCACCGAGCCGACATAAACCACCCCATTCGCCACGGCGGGGGAGGAGGAATAAGCGCCGATGGTGTTGCTCCACAGCAAGCCGAGGTTCCCAACATTGTTGACGTTAAGCACCTTCTCACAGGGGTTCCAGCGCTCCATGTTGGGCATGTGGAACTCGGTCCAATTGCTGTAGCAGGTGGCAGATGCCACGGGCACGCAGCACGCCCATAAAATCAAAGTCGAGATAGTGAGGCGTTTCATGACGATCCTCCAAAGATAAATTTGTACGACGGGAAACCCATTCCCGGAAACTCGGATCGTTTCGCCTCAGCGGGTGCTGCGTCCCACGGTGGGAACTGCTCTTCGGGGGAGGCTTGACGTAGCAATAGTCCAGCTAACAGGCCGTGATGTCAGTGAGGCCGGTCACACCTTGGCATGAGGTGATCGCCAAGGGCCACGGTACAAAACTGGAGGCGGCATACTCATCCGAATCGTCAGTTCCGCCGCCACTTTTGTCATTGACCACATGCTTCAACATCGGATAACCTAGTATGGCTTACATTATCTGTAAGGTAATCGTCGATCTTCGACAACCCCATCCGGTTCGAGGAGGCCTCCAGAGTCCCGCCTCCAAAGATGCCCGTTCAGTTCCAAAACCGGACACGACCCCCGCCGTAACTCCTATGTTGTCTAGATTTTGCGCGTAACTCCTGTAAACTCAAAGATCTAGCATGTAGTCGTAAAATAAAGCCTGTGTTTTCAAGATTTTGCAAAATAAAGGGGGGAGGGGGTACCTAGTACTAAACAGTAAACTCCGTCCCATTGTGGGAAATGCGTTGCTGTCACAAAGTGAAGTGGCCCGCGAAGTGAACGAGATGATTTGGCTCCGTCAATCGTTGTCGGGAGCCGATTTAACAAAGCCCGTCATACAGCTACTCGGGTCTAGAAAGCAGGTTGTAGGATACTTGGCACCTGTGATCGGCACAAAGGTGCGCGGCGTTTGGCTCCAGTCGAAGAAGTCGTAAAGCGAGTAGTTGTTGGGGGCAGCTGCCGTGTCCTGAACGAAAGAATCGGCATACGGCCACTGCGAAGGCCCAATCGTGCCCAGGGAATTTCCATTAGTCCCAAAGGCGTATTCGATAAAGTTCAGCATGCTGCCAAAGTCGTGGCAGTAGAAGTTGGGGCAAGTGGGATTCGAAGGCGGTCCGGAAATATAGGCTTGCTTGGCGTACGGCGATATCACAACTAAAGGCACGCGGAATCCGTAAACGTACTGTTGACCGTTTTTGCCGGCAGCGCCGACATAACCAGGGTTTCCACCGCCGATGGTCGCGATCGGGTTCACGTCGTCGTAGAAGCCTCCCCAATCGTCCCAGACAAGGAGGACGACCGTATTGGCCCAATAATTACATTGCACCGGGAGTTTGTTGCCCGCGTTATCGTACCCGCCAATGGCATTCACGATTGCCGCTACCCAGGAAGGACCGCCATCTTTACTGGCGCCGCCGGGATGGTCTGACCAACTGCCATCGGGAATCACCCAATTCACCTGCTGGAGCTGGCAGGACTGGGTGCTGGTTCCGTTCACGCCGAGATCGGTCAAGACCTGCGCTGGGGTTGTTTGCACCTCACCGTTACTGAACGCGGGTCCTTCGCAATGGGCTGTCGATCCGAAACCACTGGATTGGCATATGTGGTCAATGGAGTTTGGCGCGGTCCATCTTGAATCCTCTTCCCAGCCGTAATAGCGCCAAGTGATGCCTGCCGGCTCCAGCACCTCCGGCAGAGTGCGATGTTCGTAACACGGAAACCCAGCATTGGCGCCTGCAGGATTCGGTGGAGTGTATCCGTTAGCAACAATTTGTCCCGAAGGAGACACCTCCAGCACAAAACTGTTCAAATCGGAAATGCACCCGTAGCGGTTGAACGAGGCAGAATTCAGACCGGGATGTTCGTCCGCAAAATAGTCGTAATAGGCTGTCGGGTAGGCGATTGGTGCCGCGGTTCCGGAGAAAAGAAATTGATGGGCGGAATAGCTCGGTCCCTGATTGGTTTGGAACATGTAATTGGCGAACCCGTACTGCTCGGCGAGTTGAAAGTATGGATCCAGGATGCCATGAACCCCATCGAACGTTGTATTCGGAACATAGCTATACTGCGGGCAAGATTGATAGTTGGTATCAGAACACGGGGGAAGAACGCACCCTGCCTTCGGGCCAGGCGGAATATCGCACGCACCGTCCATTTTGCCCCCGTCGTACATGGGAACCCACGCAGTATGTACGTGAGCCGGATCGGTACAAATATCGATCGGTAAAGGTGTGAGCGGAATTGCGGTTCCGTGACAACTGCCACTGCTAACCAGGTGCGCGCCGTTTTTAATCAGGTTCTGATCCGCCCCGAACAAATTGGTCGGGGTTCGATTCTCCTGGATGATCATAACCACGTGCTGAACAGGAGTGTTCTGTTTTGGCGGTGGCGGCGGAGGTGGGTTCGTCGACGAAGCCCCCCCACCGCAGCCGCCCATCAGGGCCAGCATGCCAACGGCGCAAAGGAGCAGCCCACTGAGCAATATTATTCCTGGTCGACCTAAGATTTTTCGCACGAACGTATCCTCCACTGCCTGCTACAAACCCTGTTTACCGTAATTCCACTCGCAAGGGAAGTATCTAAGACGCATTTTTCGGTGGCTGGGTTGGATCAAACCCGCCCCGGAGAACACTTCTTGTTGGGTCACGGCACGGAACTTCCACATAGAAATTCCCCACAATTCGTGCGTCCTGAGAAGATAAACTGCTCAATTTGAAAAATGGGAGGTCCATCGTCATTGCTGCGGGCTGTGTTATAGTTGCGCTGGGCGTGAGCGGTTCTCTCAATCTCCAGGCTCCGCCCGGTTTTTGATTGCCGAAATCCTTCGTGACAAGGTTATTGGCAACTCCGCTTCACGTAGTGTCCTACTCATGAGTGCCGATGCTCGAATCCAACCCGCTTCCATCCCGAGATCGCCGAAGGCGCTGAAATTGCGTGAGGCTCGCTTTGAGGATTATCCCCTCCTAGCCGCGTTGGCGTCCAAGTACCATCTGTACTTCGAGAGCTATCCGGAATGGACGCATCTCTGGACCGACAATCCCGCCTACCGTGAAATCAAAGGCAAGGTTCCGATGGGATGGGTGCTGGCGGACGGCGAGGGAGGGATCTCTGGTTATCTCGGCAATATTCCGCTGAATTATGAGCTCGAAGGTAAGAGGCTGCTCGCGGTAGCGACCCGAGCCTGGGTGGTGGATACGGCTTGTCGACCGTACTCGCCGCTGCTTTTGGGAACGTTTTTCCAACAGCCCAATGTGGACCTGTTCCTGAACACGACTGTAAGCGCGGAGGCCGCAGCTGCCTACAGTATTTTTCGGGGCGTGCGCGTGCCCGTGGGCGCATGGGATCGGGCTCTGTATTGGATTACCCATTGCCAAGGTTTCACCGAGAGTTTTTTGCGCAGAAAGGGCGTGGCGCTAGCCAAGCCGCTGAGCTATCCACTTTCGGTGGGGTTATTTCTTCGCGATCAGGTCAGGAGAAGTCGCTTCCAGGGAATCAGCACCGCAGTCACGGTGGTCTCGTGCGCCTCCTTCGATGATCGCTTCGAGGCTTTTTGGGCGGATCTGAGGAAGAAGAAATCCAATCTGCTGCTCGGAGTTCGCAGCCGCGACGCACTGGAGTGGCACTTCAAGTTTGCTCTGCAGCAAAATGCGGCATGGATTTACATAGTAGAGGGCAACTCTGGGTTGGCAGCGTACTCAGTGTTTTTGCGTCAGGATAGTTTGGAAACCGGGCTCACGCGCATACGCCTGGCCGATTTTCAATGTCTGGAGCAGGAAAGGGTGCCCGACGTGCTCATGGCCACGCTGCAGGCGGCTATGGATCGTTGCCGGCAAGAGTCCATCCACATGCTCGAACTGATTGGCGTTCCCCCGCCGTTGGGGAAAAAACTGGAACGTCTTTCTCCCCACCGGCGTCGGTTGCCCACCTGGATGTCCTATTACAAACCGAATAACCCTTCGCTGGCCGAGACTCTCAAAAACGCAGCCGTCTGGGAGACCTCGCTGTTCGATGGCGATTCCAGCTTGTGCTCGCTAACCGTGAGCTAATTTCAAGATTCGAAGTAGGACAAGCCTGGTGCCCCAAACTACCCAAAGTATTTCTTCGATGGATCTTGTCCGCGGCACTGCGACTGATGAGTTTGCTCCGGTTACGTCTCAGAGGCTGCTGTTGCGTTGTGCCGGGTCAGCTCCGACCTTTTGCAGCAGGAGGCGGAGATCTTCCAAGGTCTGAGTGATTGCAGCGGTGGTAAAGAGGTCCGGATTGTACTGAGCGCGGCCAATCATCCCGCCCGCGCGATCGTTCAGCTCGAGGTACAGATCCCATCGGGCTCCGCCACTTTCGACATCCATATAGGTCATGCTCCATCCGGGCGGGAGGGGAGGCACGTCTGGCGCGACCGATAGCGCGACGGTAAAGAAAGGACTGCGGCTGGGATCGGGCCTGACCTGAAGTCTCTCGGCAATCAACTGGAGCGGCACGTCGTCGTTCGAGATAGCACTCAGGGTAACGTCGCGCATCTGGCCGACCAACGAGGAAAAGGAAGGATCGCCGGATAGATTCGCCCGCAACGCTACAGGGTTGAGGAAGTATCCCATGGATCGTTGGTACTCAATCTGTTTGCGGCCCGATGGTGCCAAGGTGCCTATGATGATGTCTTCCTGCCGCGTGTAGCGGTGCAGCAACGCTCCCAGTCCGGCGAGCAAGATCATGAAGAGGGTTGCACCTTCCCGCCGGCCCAGAGCTCTGAGAGACTCCGACAGCTCTTGAGTCAGCTTGAACGGATGCAGCGCACCACGAAAAGTTTGGTGAGGCGGCCGCGCATCGTTGTTGGGCCACCGCAAAATCGGCAACTTGCCAGCCAGTTGCGCTTGCCAGTAGGTCAATTGTTTCTCCATCGCCTCGCCAGTGATGCTTCGACGCTGCCAATCGGCGAAGTCTGCGTACTGACTCTCTAGCGGGGGCAAAGGTGAAGGCTTGCCCGCCGCAAAACTTTCATAGAGAGCCGTCAGCTCGGAGGGGAAAATATCGAAAACCGTGATTCCATCAACAATGGTCTGGTGGGCGGTCAAATACAGGCGGTGGTCGGCATCATCCATTGAGACGAGACGGGCGCGGAATAGCGGGCCGTGGTTCAAGTCGAAAGGCGCACTCGCGTCCTGCGTCGCCAAGTCCAGAGCTTTCTTTTCTCGGTCGCCTTCCGGCAGAGTTCGAAGATCTGTTAGAGGTAATTTGAAAGTTGCAGGAGCGGGGTGAACGATCTGGACGGGATGCCCCTCAACTGCTTCAAAGGTCGTACGCCAAATCTCGTGGCGCCTGACGATTTCCGCGAGGCTTGCTTCGAGTGCCGCAGGGTCGCACGAGCCGTGGCGATGAATGGTGATGGATTCGTTGTGAAGTGGCGCCAGGCTGCCCGCAGTTTGGTCGAGACGCCAAACTTGCTCTTGTGCAAACGACAAGGGCGTCGGAATTTCTCGCGCACGGCGCTTCGGTTCAGATACAGCAGCAGCGGATGTAAGGCCACCCCGCCTCTGTATCTCGAGCAGTCTCTGCTTCGCCTCGGAAAGGCGCGCGTTTTTTAATTCCAAGATTCAGGTCCTGCCTTCAACTCGCGGCGCGAGACACCTCAAACTTCACCGGCAAAGCGGTGAGGCCCCGAAGCCCCAGATTATTTCGCCAGACCAGCGGGCCCGGCTGCAACTCGAGACCCGGCAAACGGCGAACCATGGCCTCAAATGCTTCCTGCCCTTCCACGCGCGCCAGCGCCGCACCGAAGCAGAAATGAGCAGCGTATCCAAAGGCGAGGTGGCGGTTATCGGTGCGGGCAACATCAAAACGGTCGGGATCAGGGAAGCGGTCGGGGTCGCGGTTCGCCGCTGCCATCACCGCCATGACCGCTTGTCCCTTGCGGATCGGTTTGCCTTCCCACTCGACATCTTCCGGAGCCAGACGTCC
>Ga0210395_10001880_pt1 | contig 16322 bp, 13 predicted proteins | sample IncBWH4OmetaG_FD_150861 | JGI IMG/M metagenome (GOLD analysis project Ga0210395, IMG submission 150861) | Forest soil microbial communities from Barre Woods Harvard Forest LTER site, Petersham, Massachusetts, United States - Inc-BW-H-4-O ... | reverse complement strand
AGCGACCGCAAGCGCAAAAGCCGGCGTCAGCGGCTCATTCAATACCAGATGTCCGGCGGCGACGCCGAACAGCGGGGTGAGAAAGGTAAACGCCGATAACCGGTTGGCCGAGTAGCGGAGCACCAGCGCGAACCAGATGACGAAGCTGACGCTGACCACCCATACGGCCTGGTAGACGAATGCCCCGATCGCCAATGCCGACGGCATTTTGTCGATGTGCTCGCCCAAGGCAAAAGCACCAAGCGCCAGCAGCGGTGCCGAGACCACGAGCTGATAAAGCGCCGTCTTCTCGGCGCTGACGCGGCTCAATCGGCTGGCCTTGATGACGATCGTCGTCGCGCCCCAGGCGGCTGCGCCGCCCAGCGCCATCAGGTCGCCGAGCATCTGATGCGGATCAGCAGCCGGAGTCGGCAGGCCGAACGCGATGACAATGCCGACGAAAGAGATGAGCAGACCGGTCCATTGCGACGGATAAAAATGATCGCCGGGTATGAAAAGCCGCGAACCGATCACAACGAAGAACGGAGCCGTGTAGAGAAACAGCACGGTGCGGGTCGCGGTCGTCCAGACGAGTCCGCGATAGACCAAGAGGAACTCAATCGCGAACAGAACACCGGCGGCAATGCCGGCGACCAACGTGCCGTCGTGCTTGAACAACGGGATGCCGCGCAAGCGCGCGTAGGCGGCGACGCATAGTGCCGCCGCAGCCGAGCGGCCCGCCGCCTGGATCAGCGGCGGAATATCGTCGATCGCCAGCTTGATCGCGACCTGATTGAAGCCCCAGGTCAGACAAAGCGCGATGGTCACCGCGATGGCAAGCGCGTCGAGCGGGCGAGATTGCGGGGAATACAACACTGAAGTTCAGTTCAACTTCCGGATATTGGGCGTCGGCTGGCGCCGCCGTACCAAGCGACGACGGCCGGAGAAAAGCAACCCTTCAGCGCTCGCGGCAATGCGAGCAAATGCCGGCGATCTCGATCACCGGACTTTTCGGCGCAAAGCCCGCGGCCCGGCAGGAACTTTTCAGCGTCTCGGCGACGGCGCCGCCGGGCGCTTCGCCGACCGTGCCGCAATTTTCGCAGATCAGGAACACGACCGGATCGCTGTCGGCATGAGGATGTACACAAGCGACAAAAGCATTCCGGCTCTCGATCCGGTGCACCAGACCATTGTCGCGCAAGAAATCGAGCGCGCGATACACCGTGATGGGCGCCGGCCGCGGGCGATGCCCCAACCGTTCCATGATCTCATAAGCGCCGAGCGGCTTATGGCTGGCGAGCAGCGCCTCCAACACCTGCCGGCGTATCGGCGTCAGCCGCTGTGCGCGTTCAGCGCAAAGTTCTTCCGCGTGCGTAATGGCGGCGTTGGCGCAGCTATCGTGATCGTGATCCGGCGCCGGAAAAATCACTGCCGATTTTGTCATCTGGGAGCCATGAACTGGCCGGACCATGCTGTATGCATTTCGGCTATTGTAGCGACTTGCGCAGTATCGCGAAAACGTGACGGAGCCCCGATTTTGGCCCCTTTTGATATTGCGCCGCAGCAAAAAGCGTCACACATTGCCGCCGCCTTGCGCACGCGCCTTGCACGCTTCAGCTCTTGCGCCCATCGGGACACGCTTTAGCGGTACCGCCTTGAATTGGGGATGACCATGCTCAAAGGAAAGACTGCACTGGTGACCGGCTCGACGTCGGGAATCGGACTGGCCTACGCGCGCGCCCTGGCCGCGGAGGGCGCCAATATCACCATCAACGGCTTCGGCGATGCCGCCGCGATCGAGAAGGAGCGCGCTGGCATCGAAAAGGATTTCACCGTCAAGGCGAGCTATTCGCCGGCCGACATGACCAAGCCGGGCGAGATCGCCGACATGGTGCGCACCACCGAGAAGACGTTCGGCTCGCTCGACATCCTCATCAACAATGCCGGCATCCAGCACGTGGCGCCGATCGAGGAATTCCCGATCGAGAAATGGAATCAGATCATCGCCATCAATCTGTCGTCGGCGTTTCACACCATTCGCGCGGCGGTGCCCGGCATGAAGTCGCGCAAATGGGGCCGCATCGTCAACACCGCGTCGGCGCATTCGCTGGTCGCCTCGCCGTTCAAGTCCGCCTACGTATCGGCCAAGCACGGCCTCGCCGGCCTCACCAAGACGGTGGCGCTGGAAGTCGCAACCTTCGGCATCACCGCCAATTGCATCAGCCCCGGCTATGTGTGGACGCCGCTGGTCGAGCAGCAAATTCCCGACACCATGAAGGCGCGCGGCATGACCGCAGAGCAGGTCAAGCGCGACGTGCTTTTGGCTGCGCAGCCGACCAAGGAATTCGTCACGGTCGAAGAAGTGGCGGCGCTGGCGGTCTATCTGTGCTCCGACGCGGCAAAAGCGATCACCGGCGCCAACCTGTCGATCGATGGCGGCTGGACCGCCGAATGAGCCGTTGTCGGCGCGCACTGTGTAGCTTCGCAGTCGTGAGGCGCCGATGGCGGTGAAGAATCTTATCACGTCGCTGTTGCCTGCACGCGGCCCCGATGCGGCCGGCGCACCCAAGACCAAGCACATCAATCTCGCGCTGCAGGGCGGCGGCGCGCACGGCGCATTCACGGGCGGCGTGCTCGAACATTTACTCGGCGACGAGCGGCTGATTGTCGAAGGCGTATCCGGCACCTCGTCCGGCGCCGTCAACGCCGTGATGTTGGCCGACGGCATGGCGCGCGGCGGCCGGGCTGAAGCGCAGAAGCGATTGACCGATTTCTGGCGCGCGGTCTCCTCGACCGGCGATCTGCCGGCGGTGCAGCGGGCGGTGGTGGAACGGTTTTTGTCGTTCACGCCGCTAGAAGGCTCGCCGGTGCAGGCGTGGCTCGATATCATGTCGCGCTATTTCTCGCCGTATGATTTCAATCCGCTCAACATCAATCCGCTCAGGGATCTGTTCGAGCGCTTTGTCGATTTCAAAGCCGTGCAGGCGTTCAACGGCCTGCAAGTCTTTATTTCGGCGACCAACGTGCAGACCGGCCGCGTGCGGATTTTCCCGCGTGAGAAGATCACCGCCGATGCGGTCATGGCGTCGGCCTGTCTGCCGGAGCTGTTCCATGCCGTCGAGATCGACGGCGTACCCTATTGGGACGGCGGCTATCTCGGCAATCCGGTGATCTTTCCGTTCTTTGGCACGACGCAGAGCGAGGATGTGCTGGTGGTGCAGATCAATCCGTTGATGCGGCAAAAGACCCCGACGTCAGCCGGCGAGATCATGAACCGGCTCAACGAAATCACCTTCAATTCGCCGCTGATCGCCGAATATCGCGCGATGGAATTCGTTGCCCGCTTGATCGATCAAGGCCGGTTGCCGCGCGGCACCGGGCCCGGTCAATACCGCCGCATCAATGTCCATCGCATCGTGCTCGATCGCTTCGGCAAGGAGCTCGATGCGTCCTCCAAGCTGACGACCGACTATGATTTCTTCGAAGTGCTGCGCGTCAACGGCAAACGCGCGGCGCGACGGTTCCTGGACGATCATTTCGACGATATCGGCGTCAAAAGCACGGTGGATTTGCGGGCGGAAGCGCAGGCCGAGTGGGCGTGATATCGTCGCGTCATGCTTGAGATGCGTGGCTCAGATGACACCGCTCTGTTCCGCTGAGATCGGCGCCGCCCGGCTCGAAGTCTGCGTCGGCGATATCACCACGCTCAAGCTCGATGCGATCGTCAATGCGGCGAACGGTTCGCTGCTCGGCGGTGGTGGCGTCGACGGCGCCATCCATCGCGCCGCCGGACCGGAATTGCTGGCCGAATGCCGCACGCTCGGCGGCTGTGACACCGGCTGTGCCAAGATCACCCGCGGCTATCGGCTGCCGGCCAAGCATGTGATCCATGCCGTCGGGCCGGTATGGAGCGGCGGCCGCAGCGGCGAGGAGGAGTTGCTCGCATCGTGCTACCGCACCGCGCTTGATCTTGCTGCGGCACACCGGCTGCGCTCGCTGGCGTTTCCCGCGATCTCGACCGGCGTCTATCGCTTTCCGCCCGAGCGCGCCGCGCGCATTGCGGTGGCGACGGTCGCGGCCGAATTGGCCGGCTCGCCCGCCGGCGTCGGTCAGGTCGTGTTCTGCTGCTTTTCGCCAGAAGCGGCGGACCATCACATCGCCGCCGCCACCGACCTCGGGCTCGCATAAAAAGCTTCACGCTTGAGCGATTTGCAACGCTGCCCTGCATTCGAATCCATAGCTTAAATATAAGCTGACTTATATTATGCGGACATAGATAGTGGTGGACAACGCCCATGCTCCGACATTCGAAGAACCGGGAATTTGGCTTTATGCTCAATGACGTAGCCAGGCTGCTGCGGACCTATGCCGACCACAAGGCGGCGCAGTTCGGCATGACCCGGGCGCAATGGGCGGTGCTGGTGCGGCTCGACCGCTTCGAGGGCCTCAACCAGTCCGAGCTCGCCGAAATGCTCGACCTGCAGCCGATCACGCTGACGCGGCTGCTCGACAAGCTGTCCGACAGCGGCCTGATCGAGCGCCGGCCCGATCCGGACGACCGGCGTGCCAAGCGATTGTTCTTGACCGCCGCGGCGCGGCCGCTGCTGCGCCAGCTGAGTGTCCTCGGCGAAGAGACGATGGCGAGCACGCTGGAGGGCCTGGCGACAAAAGACGTCGAACAGATGATCGCGCGGCTCGCCATCGTCAAAGAAAATCTGCGCCGGCTGATCCATCAACGACATACGCCGTCAGGAGAGCGCCGTTATGGCTGAGCTTGCGCGCAAGCCAGTCGTGCCGGTTCGCGACGAGGCGCCTGAGGGCCCGCGGCCGCATACGGTTACGCCGATTGCGCCGGCGGACAAGCGCGGCAAAGACCGGATTTCGGCTCACGACAAAGTTCGTCGACTGAGCCGGCGCGACCGCATCCGGTGGGGTTTGTTTGCGCTCTTGCCGGCGGTGCTGCTCGCCGCCGGCTATTACTACGTCACCGGCGGTCAGGTGATGTCGACCGACGACGCCTATGTCCAAGCCGAGAAGGTCGGCATTTCCACCGATGTGTCGGGCATCGTCCGGGACGTAGCGGTGAAGGACAATCAGCAGGTCGAAACCGGCCAGGTTCTCTATCGGCTGGATCCGCGGCAATTCCAGATCGCGCTCGACAACGCCAAGGCCAATCTGGCGCAGGTCGCCATGTCGATCGAGGCGATGAAGCAGGATTACAAGCGGATGCTGAGCGACACCGCGGCGCAGCAGGCGCAGGTCGACCTCGATCAAACAAATTACGATCGCAACGCCATGCTGTTGAAGACCGCCACGATCTCGCAGGCGGTGTTCGATCAGGCGCGCTATACGCTTGAAAACGACAAGGGCAAGCTTGCGGCGCTGCAACAGCAGACCAAAGTGCAGCTCGCCAAGCTTGGCGGCGATCCGGATATCGCCACGACGGACCACCCGCAATACCGCCAGGCGCAGGCGCAGGTCGACGAAGCGCAGCGGCAACTCGACCACACCATCGTCGCCGCGCCGTTCGCCGGGATTGTCACCAATGTGCCGGCGATCGCACCGGGCAAATATCTCGCCGCTTCGACGACGGCGTTCTTCCTGGTCGACACCGATCACGTCTGGGTCGACGCCACGCCGAAAGAGACCGAGCTGACCTACGTGCGCCCGGGCCAGCCGGTGACCGTCACCGTCGACATGTATCCGGATCACGAATGGCATGGCGTGGTCGAGAGCGTGAGCCCGGCGGCGGCGCAGGAATTCTCGCTGCTGCCGGCGCAGAACACCAGCGGCAACTGGGTCAAGGTCGTGCAGCGGGTGCCGATGCGGGTGCGGCTCGACGCCAGCGACAAAAGTCTGCCGCCGCTACGCGCCGGCATGAGCGTCGAGGTCGACGTCGATACCGGCCATGCCCGCGGCCTGCCGCACTTCATCACCTCGCTGTTCCATCGTGCGCATCAGAGGTCGTGATGGGCGGCGAACTCCTGGCCAAAGGGGGTAATCGCGGCGCGCTGACCGCCTGTGTGATCCTGGCGACGCTGATGCAGGCGCTCGACACGACGATCGCCAATGTCGCGCTGCCCTACATGCAAGGCAGCGTCTCAGCGAGCCAGGATCAGATCGCCTGGGTGCTGACGTCGTACATTGTCGCCGCCGCAATCATGACCCCGCCCACCGGCTTTCTGGCCGGTCGCTTTGGGCTGAAGAATCTTTTCCTGGTCGCCATCGCCGGCTTCACCGTGGCGTCGATGCTGTGCGGCATGGCGCAGTCGCTGACCCAGATTGTGCTGTTCCGGGTTTTGCAGGGCGCATTCGGCGCGTCGCTGGTGCCGCTGTCGCAGACCGTCCTGCTGGGCAGCTATCCGCGCGAGCGCCAGGGGTTTGCGATGGCGTTGTTTGGCATCGGCGTCATGATCGGGCCGGTGCTCGGCCCCGTGCTCGGCGGCTGGCTCACCGAGAATTACAGCTGGCGCTGGGTGTTCTACATCAATCTGCCGATCGGCATTCTCGATCTGATCGGGATCATGATCTTCCTGCCGGAGTCGCCGCGCGATAGCAGCGCCAAACTCGACTGGTTCGGCTTCGGCACCTTGAGCGTCGCCATCGGCGCGCTGCAGATCATGCTCGATCGCGGCGAGCAAAAAGATTGGTTCGGCTCCGGCGAGATCATTATTGAAGGCGTCATTGCCGCGTCGGCGTTCTATCTGTTCCTGGTGCACACCTTCACGGCCGACAAGCCATTTGTGCGGCCGAGCATGTTCCGCGATCGCAATTTCACGGCGGGCGTGCTGTTCATCTCGATCGTCGGCCTCACCTATTACGCCTCGATGGCGCTGCAGCCGCCTTATCTGCAGGAGCTCATGGACTATCCGGTCGTCACCGCCGGCCTAGTCATGGGACCGCGCGGCATCGGCACCATGGCATCGATGCTGATCGTCGGCCGCCTGGTTGGCCGTACCGACACGCGCATTCTGCTTTTCATCGGGCTATGCCTGACCGCGTGGTCGTTCAATGCCATGACCGGTTGGACGCCGGACGTCTCACAGGAAGCGATCATCGGCGTCACCATGGTCCAGGGCTTCGGTCTCGGCTTCCTGTTCGTGCCGCTCAGCGCGGCGACGCTGTCGACGCTGCCACTTGCTGAACGCGCCGAAGGCGCCGGCCTGTTCAGCCTGTCGCGCAACATCGGCTCGAGCGTCGGCATTTCGATCGTGAACACCTTGCTGGTGCAAAACACCCAGGCCAATCACGCCGCCATCGTTCCGAGCGTCACCGCGGTCAATCGCGGCTTCGAAAATCCGCTGGTCGCCAACGCCTGGAATCCGCTGACAGCGGCCGGTCGCGCGGCGCTTGACGCGGTCATTACGCGGCAGGCGCAGATCATCGCCTATATCGATGACTACAAGCTGTTGATGATCGCGGCGCTTGCGGTCATCCCGCTGCTCATCGTTTTCAAGAAGCCGTCCGGCCCGCGCGCCGCGGAGCCGGTGGCGATAGTGGACTGATCGTCAAGCAACGCTGCCGGCCCCTCTCGTCTCAACAAAAAGGCGGCCAGACCGGCCGCCTTTCGTCTTCTCTCAGAGGTTCGCTGGCTACGCGACGATTATTCCGCGCCACCGGCCGCCGCTTCGCGCGGCTCCCCGCCTTCGGCTTTTTGCTTGGCTTCCAAGTCCTCGCCGGTTTCCTGATCGACGACCTTCATCGACAGGCGCACCTTGCCGCGCTCGTCGAAGCCGAGGAGCTTGACCTTCACCTTGTCGCCTTCCTTGACCACGTCGCTGGTCTTCTGCACCCGGCGCGGCGCCAGCTGGCTGATATGAACGAGCCCATCCTTGGCGCCGAAGAAATTCACGAACGCACCGAAGTCCATGACCTTGACGACGGTGCCTTCGTAGATGTGTCCGACCTCGGGCTCCGAAGCGATCGACTTGATCCAGTTGATCGCCGCCTTGATCGACTCGCCGTTGGCGGAGGCGACCTTGACGGTGCCGTCGTCGGAAATGTCGATCTTGGCGCCGGTCTTTTCCACGATCTCGCGGATGACCTTGCCGCCGGAGCCGATGACTTCGCGGATCTTGTCTACCGGGATCGACAGCACCTCGATGCGCGGGGCGTGCTCGCCGAGCTCGGCGCGGGCTTGGGTGATCGCCTTGCCCATCTCGCCGAGGATATGTAGGCGACCGTCCTTCGCCTGGCCGAGCGCGATGCGCATGATCTCTTCGGTGATGCCGGCAATCTTGATGTCCATCTGCAGCGAGGTGACGCCGCGTTCGGTGCCAGCGACCTTGAAGTCCATGTCGCCGAGATGATCTTCGTCGCCGAGAATGTCGGACAGGACGGCGAAGCGCTCGTCCTCCTTGATCAGCCCCATGGCGATGCCGGCGGTCGGCCGCTTGAGCGGCACGCCGGCATCCATCAGCGACAGCGATGTGCCGCACACCGTCGCCATCGAGGACGAGCCGTTGGATTCGGTGATCTCGGAGACGACGCGGATCGTGTACGGAAACTCGGTGTGCGGCGGCAGCACCGGATGGATGGCGCGCCAGGCGAGCTTGCCATGGCCGATTTCGCGCCGTCCGGGAGCGCCGAGGCGGCCGGTTTCGCCGACCGAGAAGGGTGGGAAGTTGTAGTGCAGCAGGAAGGACTCTTTGTACGTTCCCTGCAGCGCGTCGATGTATTGCTCGTCCTCGCCGGTGCCGAGCGTCGACACGACCAACGCCTGCGTTTCACCACGGGTGAACAACGCCGAGCCGTGGGTGCGCGGCAGCACGCCGACTTCGCACACGATCGGCCGCACCGTCTTGACGTCGCGGCCATCGATGCGATTGCCGGTGTCAAGGATGTTCCAGCGCACGATCTTGGCTTCGAGCTCCTTGAACACGTCGGCGACGGCGAGCTTTGGATATTTCGGGTTCTCCACGCCGGCCGGCAGGAAATGACCCATGACGCGCTCTTTGGCGGCGCCGACCGCCTTGTGGCGCTCCATCTTGTCGGGGATCGAGTACGCTGCGCGCAGCTCCTTCTCGACCAGGTCGAGCATCTCTCTCTGCAGGCCGGAATTGTCCGCCACGTTGAGCTCGCGCGGCTCCTTGGCGGCCTTCTCGGCGAGCTTGATGATGGCGTCGATCACCGGCTGGAAATGCCGGTGGCCGAACATCACCGCGCCCAGCATGATGTCTTCCGACAGCTCCTTTGCTTCCGACTCGACCATCAGTACCGCGTCCTGCGTGCCGGCGACGACCAGATCGAGCTGGCTCTCGGGCATCTCGTCGATCTGCGGATTGAGCACGTATTCGTTGTTGATGAAGCCGACACGGGCGGCGCCGATCGGTCCCATGAACGGCGCGCCTGAGAGCGTCAGCGCCGCGGATGCGGCCACCATCGCCACGATATCGGGATCATTCTCGAGATCATGCGACAGCACCGTCGCGATGACTTGTGTGTCGCAGCGCCAGCCGTCGGCAAACAGCGGGCGGACCGGGCGGTCGATCAGGCGGGAGACCAATGTCTCCTTTTCCGTCGGCCGCGCTTCGCGCTTGAAATAGCCGCCGGGAATGCGGCCGGCGGCGTAGTATCGTTCCTGGTAGTTGCAGGTCAGCGGCAGGAAGTCGATGCCTTCCTTCGGCTGCTTGGCCGCGACCACGGTCGCGATCACGGTGGTGTCGCCGTACGAAGCGAACACCGCTCCGTCGGCCTGGCGCGCCAGTCTGCCGGTCTCTAGCGTGAGCTTGCGGCCACCCCAGTCAAGTTGCACACGATGAATGTTGAACATTGCGATTGTCTTTCATGGTTTTCACGGAGATGCGAAAGCCATAAGCAAGACGGCGAGACGCTGTTGGCGCAGCCAAACTGCAATGCTCAACAGCATCCGGCGATCCTGCCATGGCCTTCGGACCTTCCTTTGATAGGGACGGACCTCTGGCCCGTCGTTCAATCGGCAGCTCTGCTGCCGCACATACCGGCGGGCGTCACACGCGCTCCGCCACGACGCGCACGGGATTGCCCGCGCGCAAGCTTCTTCAACGGCGAATGCCGAGCCGTTCAATCAACTCCTTGTAACGGCCTTCGTCGGTGCGCCGCAGATAGTCGAGAATCTGCCGGCGCTGCGACACGAGCTTTAGCAGCCCGCGGCGCGAATGGTTGTCCTTGATGTGGGACTTGAAGTGATCAGTCAGATTGTTGATGCGCTCCGAAAGAAGCGCAACCTGTACTTCCGGCGAACCCGTATCACCTGACTTGACGGCGTACGTCTTGATAACCTCCGCCTTACGCGCGGTCGTAATCGACATCGTCACCAACCTTTTTGTCTATCGGCGCGACCTGTCACGCCGTTCAAATTGAACACGCGCCTGGGGACGATCTCACCGCGGTCGATCTCGGCAATGGCCACGAGCTGTCCGCCCGAAGCGACCTGGACCGTGCCGCGGATGACGGCAGCGTCCCGTCCGCGCAACAAAACGACTTGACCCTTGTGGAGCCTCGCCGCATCTGCCGGGCTTACGGCCAGCGCCGGGATGTCGTCCAGCGCGGTCTCGACCGGCAGCAGCATATCGGCGAGATTTCCCTCGCCAGCGGCGGCTCTATGACACAAAGATTCAAGCCGTTCCAGCGAAATCATGTCGCCCTCGACGAAGGGACTGACGCACCTGCGCCTTAAGGCGGAAACATGGCCGAAACCGCCAAGCGCCCGGCCAAGGTCGCGGGCCAGCGCACGCACATAGGTGCCTTTGCCGCATTCGGCCGCCAGCACCGCATGATCCAGGTCGGGGGTTTCCAGGAGTTCGAGCCGGTTTATGGTTACCTGCCGCGGGGCGATCTCGACGGTTTCGCCGTCCCGCGCCAGGTCATAGGCCCGCTCGCCGTCGATCTTGATGGCCGAAAAGCGCGGCGGCACCTGCTCGATGGTGCCGACGAAACGCGGCAGCATGGCCTCGATTGCGGCCCGGTCGGGGCGGCCTTCGCTGACATTGACGACGCGGCCTTCGGCATCGTCGGTGTCGCGTTCCTCGCCGAAGCGAACGGTGAAGATATAGGTCTTGCGGCCGTCGACCACGAACGGGACGGTCTTGGTCGCTTCGCCAAGCGCGATCGGCAGACAGCCGGACGCCAGCGGATCGAGCGTACCGGCATGGCCGGCCCGCTTGGCCGAGAACAAGCGCTTGATGACCGCCACGGCATGGGTCGAGGTCATGCCGACCGGCTTGTCGAGCACCACCCAGCCGTGGACGTCGCGCTTGTTCTTCTTGGCTGCTCGGGCAGCCGGCTCGTTGCTCGTGGGAGCGTCGGAGAGCGGGGCGATTTGCACGTCGGATGCGGCGGCAACGTATGGTGACTTTTGCATCACTCTTCCTTCTTCTTTCCACCGAGGTCGCGCTGTACGTCGGGCGTTCGCAAAAGCTTCTCGATCCGTTCCGCTTCGTCGAATCGTTCGTCAATGCGAAAGCGAATTTCAGGCGCAAATTTTAAGTTAACGCGCCGCGCGATCTCGCCGCGCACATAGCGTTTGTGGCGATCAAGCGCTGCGAGCACGTCGTTCTCGTCGCGGCCGCCGAGCGGCATGATGTAGATGGTCGCCAGCCGCAAATCCGGACTCATGCGCACTTCCGGCACGGTGATGAGGTGCCCCTCGATCACCGGATCGTGCACGTCGCCGCGCGACAGCATGGCGGCAAGCTCGTGACGGATCAATTCGCCGACGCGCAATTGGCGCTGCGAGCCGCCGGCGGATTGAGCATGATGGTGATGGCGGGGCATCTCTTTACTGCTGTCAGGCGCGGGCTTGAACCGCGCATCGTTGCTGATGACTGTCAACGCTTTATCGGGACCGCCGGTCCAGCGGCATGATCGCCGGAGACCAGACGCGAATGTGAGACTTGAACTCACAAGGTCCGCTGCACGGTCTCCACGCGATAGCACTCGATGACGTCGCCGACTTTCATGTCATGATAGTTCTCGAACGCCATGCCGCATTCCTGGCCGGCCAGAACTTCGCGCGCGTCGTCCTTGAAACGCTTGAGCTGCGACAGCTTGCCCTGGTGGACGACGACGCTGTCGCGAATGAGCCGCACGTTGGCGCCGCGCTCGACCACGCCGTCGGTGACGCGGCAGCCGGCAACATTGCCGACCTTGGACACCTTGAAGATTTCGAGAATAGTCGCGTTGCCGAGCATGGTCTCGCGCATCGTCGGCGCCAACAGCCCCGACATCGCTTTCTTCACATCGTCGACCAGGTCGTAGATGATGTTGTAGTAGCGGATCTCGATGCCGGCATGTTCGGCGGCTTCGCGCGCCTCCTTGTGGGCGCGCACATTGAAGCCGATGACCGCGGCATCGGACGCTTCCGCCAAGGTGACGTCGGATTCGGTGATGCCGCCGGCGCCGGAGAAGATCACGCGGGCGACGACTTCGTCGGTCGACATCTTGTCCAAGGCGCCGACAATGGCCTCGATCGAGCCCTGCACGTCGCCCTTGATCACCAGCGGGAATTCCTTGCGGCCCGAGGTCTTGAGCTGATTCATCATCTGCTCGAGCGAGCCGCGCATGCCGGTCTGCCGCGCCGCGGCGACATCGCGCTTCTGCCGCGCGCGATAATCGGCGATCTCGCGGGCGCGAGCCTCGGTCTCGACTGCCGCCAGCCGGTCGCTGGCCTCGGGCGTGCCGTTGAAGCCCAGCACCTCGACCGGCATCGAAGGCCCGGCGGCGACCACCGAGTGCCCGGTATCCGACACCAGCGCGCGCACGCGGCCCCATTCCGAGCCGGCGACGACGATGTCGCCGGGGCGAAGCGTGCCGCGCTGGACCAGCACGGTCGCGACCGGGCCGCGGCCGCGGTCAAGCCGGGCTTCGATCACGGTGCCTTCGGCGGCGCGGTTCGGGTTGGCCTTGAGCTCGAGCACTTCGGCCTGCAGCGCGATGATGTCGAGCAGCCTGTCCAGATTGCGCTTTTCCTTGGCCGACACGTCGACTTCCAGCACCTCGCCGCCGAGCGACTCGACCTGGATTTCGTGCTGCAGCAACTCGGTGCGCACCCGCTCGGGCTTGGCGTCGGCCTTGTCGATCTTGTTGATGGCAACAATGATCGGCACTTTGGCCGCTTTGGCGTGATGGATGGCTTCGACCGTCTGCGGCATGACGCCGTCGTCGGCGGCAACCACCAGCACGACAATATCGGTGATCTTGGCGCCGCGTGCGCGCATGGCGGTAAAGGCGGCGTGGCCAGGCGTATCGATGAAGGTGATGCGCAGGCCCGACGGCGAGGTGACCTGATAAGCACCGATATGCTGGGTGATGCCGCCGGCCTCGGCGGCGGCGACGTCGGTCGAACGGATGGCATCAAGCAAAGACGTCTTGCCGTGATCGACGTGGCCCATGATGGTGACCACCGGAGCGCGCGGCTGCAGGCTGGCCGGATCGTCGGGGACGTCAAACATGCCCTCTTCGACGTCGGACTCGGCGACGCGGCGGACACTATGACCGAGCTCCTCGGCGATGAGCTGGGCGGTGTCGGCGTCGATCGTATCGGTGATCTTCGCCATGTGACCTTGCTGCATGAGGATGCGGATCACGTCGACGCCGCGCTCGGCCATGCGATTGGCGAGTTCCTGGATGGTGATGGTCTCCGGGATCGTCACTTCGCGCGCGATCTTTTCCTTGGGTTCGTCGCGATGACCGGACATGCGCTGCACGCGCCGGCGGAAGGAGGCGACCGAGCGCTCGCGCACTTCGTCGGCCGAAAGCGCGGTGACCACGGTCAATCGGCCGCGGCGCTTTTCGGCGCCGCCGCGCGGCGTCTTCGGCGCCGGCGCCGGGCGGGCCGGCGCGCCACCAGGGCCACGGCGGGCGCTGCGCGGTGCTTCTTCTTCATCGGCTTCGAGTACCGGTCGAGCGCCGGCCGGCTTTAGCGGCGATGGTTCCGTGCCGAAGCGCTTCTTGGCAACCTCGTCGGCCTTGCGCTTGGTCTCCTCGTCGTGCTTGCGGCGATCTTCTTCATCGCGCTTGCGCGCTTCCGCCTTCATCCGCTCGGTCTTGTCGGCTTCCTCCCGCGTCTGGCGGATGCGCGCCTCTTCTTCGGCGATCTTGCGCTCTTCCGCCTCGCGCAAGCGCGCGTCGGCAAGCGCGTGAGCGCGGGCGCTGCGTTCCTCTTCGGTGAGGGTGCGCAGCACCACGCCGGAGGGTTTGGCGGGCGCAGCGGCTGGCGCCGTATTTGGCGCGGCGGGCGCGGCAGCCGGTGCTTTCGCGGTCGACGCGACGCGCTTCGGTGCGGCGGTGCTGGCGCGCTCTACGGGTGCTGCCGTCTCCGGCTTCCCCTCGCCCGGGCCGACGCGGCGCTTCACCTTCTCGACGACCACCGCTTTGCTGCGGCCATGGCTGAAGCTCTGGCGCACGACGCCCTGCTCGACGCCGCCGCGCTTGAGCGTCAGCGTCTTGGTCGAAGACACGCTCAGCTTCTCGCCACTATTCTTGCTCGTCTCGCTCATACGCGTCGTGTCTCCGGCCGGTTAGTACGGCACAGCCTTTCCGGCCTGATGATGCTGATCGCCGGCGCGGAACCGTTCCAGGCGCCGGCAACGCGCTAAAAAGGTTTCGCTCACAGAACCGGCGAGCAGGGCAGCATGTACCACATTTGGGCGGTTCAATGCCAAATCCAATTGGGCGCCGTTAAGGAATCCGATCACAACCGGCGGTGCGTCCGGCCGCCAGCGGCGCCATGCGGCGTCCAGCTTGCGGATGCCGTCGGAAGCGGCCGTGGAGGCATGCAGAAGCGCGGTAACATCGTCGTGTTCGAGGGCGGCTTCGGTCTTGGCGAAGCCGGTCGCGACCGAACCCGCCTTGCCGGCGATGGCCAGGGCGTCGAAGACCGCCCGTTCCAGGAGCCGCTCGGTACGCTCGACCAGATCGGGTGGCACGCGGACATCCCGCTTGAACCCGCGGGCGAACGCCTTGCGCTTGACCGCCGCGGCCAGCGCGCCGCGGGCGGCGGTGACCCAGATGCCCCGGCCCGGCAACTTGCCCTTGATATCGGCAACCACTTGGCCGTCCGGCCCGACGACGAACCGGATCAGTTCGGACACCGGCTGCACCACGCGCGTGGCCGCGCATAGACGCGTGTGTTCGGCCGTGCGCGGTCCACGGTCAAGCGGCGCGGCGAGTTCGGTTTCTTGCGTTCCGGCGATCATCCGTGCGCTTCGTTCCTTTTTTGGTGGAGCATGATCTGTTCGGAAAACCGGTTTCCACCCCGGATCAAGTCCGGGGCAGGCATTTTCGGGATCGTGCTCTAAGCCTGCACTTCCTGCGCCGGCGCTTCCTCGGCCGGCGGCGGCGCAAGATCGGCTTCACTGACCCAGCCGGCCTTCACCCGCGCTTGCATCACCAAGCTTTCGGCGTCCTCGCGCGCCAGCTCGAAACCGTCGAGAATGCCGGCTTCCCGTACCGTCTCGCCGTCCTTGCGCTCGGTCCAGCCGGCGAGGTCGTCGGTCGCGCAACCAGCCAGGTCCTCGACCGTCTTGATGCCGTTCTCGCCGAAGCGGACCAGCATCGCCGTGGTGACGCCCGGCACCTCTTTCAGCTCATCGGCGACGCCGAGCTCCGTGCGTTTGGCGTCGAGCTCGGCCTCGATCTTGGCCAGATAATCGCGCGCCCGCGTCTGCAGCTCGGCCGCGGTATCCTCGTCGAAGCCTTCGATGCCGGCGACTTCTTTGATGTCGACCATCGCCAGCTCCTCGACCGAAGTGAAGCCTTCCGACGCCAGCAATTGTCCGATCACCTCGTCGACATTGAGCGAGTCGATGAACATGCGGGTGCGATTTTCGAACTCGGCCTGCCGGCGCTCCGACTCTTCCTGCTCGGTGAGAATGTCGATGTCCCAGCCGGTGAGCTGCGAGGCGAGACGCACATTCTGGCCGCGCCGGCCGATGGCGAGCGAGAGCTGCTGATCGGGCACCACCACCTCGATGCGTTCGCGCTCCTCGTCGAGCACCACCTTGGCGACTTCCGCCGGCGCCAGCGCGTTGACCACGAACGTGGCGATGTCGTGCGACCAGGGAATAATGTCGATCTTTTCGCCTTGCAGCTCGTTGACCACGGCCTGCACGCGCGAGCCGCGCATGCCGACGCAGGCGCCGACCGGATCGACCGAAGAATCGCGCGAGACCACCGCGATCTTGGCGCGCGAGCCCGGATCGCGGGCCACCGCTTTCACTTCGACGATGCCGTCATAGATCTCCGGCACTTCCTGCGTGAACAGTTTCGACATGAATTGCGGATGCGTGCGTGACAGGAAGATCTGCGGCCCGCGCTGCTCGCGGCGGACGTCGTAGATATAGGCGCGGATGCGATCGCCGTTG
>Ga0210395_10001879_pt1 | contig 16327 bp, 16 predicted proteins | sample IncBWH4OmetaG_FD_150861 | JGI IMG/M metagenome (GOLD analysis project Ga0210395, IMG submission 150861) | Forest soil microbial communities from Barre Woods Harvard Forest LTER site, Petersham, Massachusetts, United States - Inc-BW-H-4-O ... | reverse complement strand
GACACCGCGAGCAAGGGGATCGTGCGGGACGGCGTCGCGCGCGAAGGTGCGATCCTTGCGATCGAGGAGCAAGGTGTGCGCTTCCGCTCCTATGTGGACGGCGCCGAGCGCTTCCTGGCTCCCGAGGACTCGATGGCCGTGCAGGCCTCGCTTCACTCGGATATCGCGCTCGTGTTCGACGAGTGCACCCCTTTCCACGTCGACCGCGACTACACAGAGCGCTCGACCGAACGCACCCATCGTTGGTTGACACGCTGTCTGGATTGGCACGCCGAGCACGGGCCAGGCGACCAGCTCGTCTATGGGATCGTGCAAGGGGGTGTGTACGAGGACATGCGCCGAGCCTCCGCCCGCACGGTCGTAGCAAGCGGTTGCGATGGTGTGGCGATCGGGGGCTCGCTCGGCGCCGAGAAGGCGCAGATGTACGAGGTCGTCGGCTACGCCGTCGCTGAATTGGGCGGCGAGCACGAGCAGCTCCCTCGGCACCTGCTCGGAATCGGCGATGTGGACGACCTGATACGTGGGGTCGAGCTGGGCATAGACACGTTCGATTGCGCGATGCCAACGCGTCTAGGACGCCACGGGACGGCGCTGGTCCAAGACCCGGGCTCACGCTGGAGGGTCGATCTGACGAAAAGCGAGTGGCGCACATCCGAGCAGCCACTGATGGAGGGCTGCGCCTGTCACGCCTGCAAACGCGGTCTCTCGCGCGCCTACCTCTCCTACCTTGCGCGCTCCTCGGAGCTGACGGGCATGCGCCTGCTGACCGAACACAACCTGGCTTTCTTGGCGCGGCTAATGGCCGATCTGCGCCAGGGAATACTCGACGGGAGGCTCGCCGAAGTGGCGAATTCGCTACGCGGCGCCGAGTACCGTCGCAGTCGTGCTCTACGCTGACAATTGTGTTCCGGTGTGGTGTAAGGGCAACATGGGCGACCGTCACTCGTCAGATGACGGTTCGAGTCCGGTCGCCGGAGCCATTGGTTGAAAGGCGACGGTCGAGACTGCTAGCCTGTGCGTACGAGTGACGGTAGCCCCGCTCGAAAGGGCGGCAGTTCTTTACAGCCTCGCCTTTTCCGCAGCTACTTCGTGTTGTCTTCGACGAGCTGCTTCAGCGCTTCGGCCGATTCCTGGGTGCGTTCGTAGAACACGTTGCGCAGTTTGATCGTCGTCGAGGGTGCGGAGCTGAGCACGAGAATCAGCGCAATCACGCCGACGAGCGCGAGCAACGCCATCAGGCCCAGGGCGAGCCGGCGCAGTCCCGAGCCGCGGCGGCGCGCGGGCGCCGAGGCAGCCACGGGGGCCGCTTCGCGTGCGGGTCCGCGGCGGGGCTGGCGCGGGACGATCGCTTCGCGTCCTTCGGAGGGACTGTGCGTGCGTGTCGCGCTCGCGAGCACGCTCGTCGCCTCGGTAGCGTGTCTGGCGCGGGTCGGGGCGCGATGCTCGGTGGGGGAGATGCCGAGCAGCCCGTCTGAGATCGCGCGCCCCATCTCGCGCGCGCTCCCGTAGCGCTCGCGGGGATCGAGCGCCAACGCGACCGCGACCGCCTCCGCCAGCTCGGGCGTGACCGCTGCCACGAGCGTGTCGAGCATCGCGGGCTCTTCCTGCTGCTGTTTGAGCGCCAGCTCGGTCAGGGAGGCGGCTTCATAGGGCAGGCGCCCTGAGATCAGCTGGTAGGTGACGACGCCGAGCGCGTAGAGGTCGGCTCGCGCCCCTGCTTCCTCACCGCGAGCCTGCTCGGGCGCGAGGTAAGCGGCAGTGCCGAGCACCGAGCCGACCTGGGTGATGCTCGACTGCTCGGTCGCCTTGGCGATGCCGAAGTCGGCGAGCTTGACCTCCCCGTCACGCGAGCGCAACAGATTCCCGGGCTTGACGTCGCGATGCACAACGCCATGGCGGTGGGCGTAGTGCAGCCCCTCGCAGGCCTGTTCGATGATCGCCACAGCTTCATCGACCTCGATCCAGCCGTCGTCGCGCAGAATCTCCGCGCACGATTGCCCCTCGATGTACTCCATCACGATGAAGTACTGCCCGCTGCGCTCATCCTGCCCGGAGTCGAACACCTGCACGATATTGGGATGGATGAGGCGTGCTGCGGCCTGCGCCTCGCGCTGAAAGCGAGACACGAAGGTGGGATCCTCGGCCAGGTGCTCGGCCAACAGCTTCACGGCCACGCGCCGCTCCAGGCGCTTGTCGAAGGCCAGGTGCACGGTCGACATGCCGCCGAAGCCAAGACGGCTCTGCAGCTGGTAGCGCCCGGCGATCTCCGGCTCGCTCATTGGTCTCCGCCCGCGCTTGCCCCACCCGAGTTGGACCCCCCGTTGCCGGCATTTTCGTTGCGTTCTTTGGCCCCCACGCCCGCCCCCTGTTCGCCGGAGCCTTCTTCGGGAGCTTCCACGCCGCCACCGGTGCTCGGCGGTGTGCTCGCGGGTGGCGTCGTCGCGGTGTTGGTAGGCGTTGTGGGAGTCGTAGCAGTTTCGGTGCTGGTGGTCGTTTCGGTGCTAGTCGTACCGGTAGTAGGCGTGCTTTTCGTCTGGGTGGAGGTTGTGGAGGTTTCCGTCGCGGTCGGTTCGTCGCACATCGCAAGCGCCTGTTTACGCAGGTTCTTAATGCCTTCTTCCAGGCGCCTGTGCAGCCCTTTGTCGATCGTGGCGGGAAGCGCGAGAAAGTCCTCCTCGGTCTTGCCAAGAGCGGCTTCGGTTTTTGCGCAGCTCCCGTTCCCAGCTTCGGCGGCTTTGGCGACCGCTTCGAAGTCTTCCTTAAGCGGCCCGGCGCTGGCGCTCGGGATCAGCCCGGCGCCTGTGCTTCCACAGGAAACGAGCAGGGCGGTCGCGGCGCCGAGCAGCGCCACCGTCACAAGGCGTATGAGTATTCGCGTATCCAGGGTCATTGACCGTACTCCAGGCGCTCCGCAAGCGAGTTTGGCAGACGCGCTGCCCTGATGGCCGCGGCGGCGCCGGCGACGTCGTAGCTGGTGCGCCGGTACGAAGCTTCGTACCCGTCCAGGTCCAGCAGCAACCATGCGGCGCGGCGGTCGCCGTCGCGTGGCTGCCCGACGCTGCCGGGGTTCAGCATCCATTCGCCGCTTGCGAGGTCGAGCGCAGTCCCTTCGCGACAGGGTTCGCCGCTCGCCGCCTCGCCACTCTGGCGCGTGAACGCGGAGGCGACATGGGAATGGCCGATCAGGCAGATGCGGTTGGGGTCGCGGTCCAGGCACAGCTCCGCAAGCAGCGCCGAGAGCACGTACTCCCACACGGGATCGCGCGGGCTCGCGTGATAGAGCCCGATCGCTCCATCTCTCGCGTTCTCCTGGCTCTGGGGGCGCAGGCCGGCAAGAAACGATTGATTCGCGGGCGCGATCACCTCGCGCGTCCACTGCGCCGCGATCGCCGCGCCACGGGAGAACTCGTCAAGAGGAAGCTCGCCGACGACCGCCATGTCGTGATTGCCGGCCAGGCAGACCGCCACATGGCGGCGAGCCAGCTGCACGCAGGCGTCAGGGTCGGCGCCGTAGCCGACGATGTCCCCAAGACACCAAAGCTCGGCGGCCTCGCTGCCGGCGACATCCTCCAGCACCGCTTCAAATGCCTGCCGGTTGGCATGAATGTCCGAGATGACCGCGACCTTCATCGGCCAGCACCCGACATACCGGGCTCTGTGCCCCGCGCGTGGCGCGGGGCTGCGGGCGGTGCGCACCTCGCGGGCGCACGGCGGGCCACTACTCGTCGTCTTCCCCGGCCTCGGCGCCGCCATACTCGGGCAGGTTCTTGATGCCCTCGCGGGTGCGCCACTTCGAGTAGTTGTCCTCCATCGCGTCGATCAGCTCGCGCATGAAGCGCGGCGAGAGGTTCACACGCGAGACGACGACGCCCGGAACCTCCTCTGACTCGACCTCATGGTCGACCCTCGCAAAGGTCACGGTGAACTCGTAGTCGGAGTGGCTGACGTTCGCGAAGTTCGCGTATACCCCCCCCATGATCTCGGGAGAGAGATGAATGTTTATGTGGCGCTCGGCGCCTGGATTCTCATCGTTCACAGAGCTAGTATCGCAACCCTCCCCCCGGAAGTGCTCGAGGCCGACTCGGCGTACCGAGACGGCGCCCGGAGTTGGCCCTGTCGGGCACTCCGATCGGGGTGCCCGAGCGCGGGCGCATAAGATCATCGCCCGTGAGCTCCACGACCACCGAGACAGGTCTGCGCGAGGCCGTGCTGGCCCTCGCCGGCGAGCACGGCGGCGGTGCGGCCTCGCGGCAGGCGATTACGCTCGAGCGCCCGCCGCGAGCGGACTTCGGCGACTACTCGACGAACGCCGCGCTGCTGCTAGCGCCGGCCGCGGGCGCCCAGCCGCGTGAGCTTGCCCAGCGGCTGGGTGAGACGCTGGTGGAGCGGCTGGGCGAGCAGTTGCAGCGCTTCGAGGTGGCGGGTCCGGGCTTCCTCAACCTGTTCCTCTCCGATGCCTGGCACCGCGCCGCGCTCGTGGAGCTGCTGGCCGCGGGGGAGAGCTTCGGGCGCGCAGAAGCGGGGCCCGGCGAGCGGATCATCGTCGAGTTCGTCTCGGCCAACCCGACCGGCCCGATGCATGTGGGCCACGCACGCAACGCGGCTTACGGCGATGCCCTGGCGAGAGTACTCGCGTTCCACGGCAATCGCGTAGAGCGCGAGTTCTACGTCAACGACGCCGGCTCCCAGGTGCTCAAGCTGGGCGAGTCGATCGCTGCGCTCGCGCGCGGCGAGCAGGTCCCGGAGGACGGCTACCACGGCGATTACGTGACCGGCCTGGTGGCAAAGCTAGCGAACGCGTCGGCAATGGAACCGGCCGAGCTCGGTCGCGCGGCCGTAGCGGTGATGATGGGCCAGATCGCCGTTTCGTTGAGCGAGTTTCGCGTCGAATTCGACTCCTGGAGCTATGAGAGCGCCCTGCACGAGGGCGATCGGAGTCCGGTCGCGCACACGCTGTCGATCCTCGAAGCGCAGGGCCACACCTATCGCAGCGAGGGCGCGCTGTGGCTGCGCAGCACCGACTACGGCGACGACAAGGACCGTGTCCTGTTGCGCTCGAACGGCGAACACACCTACTTCGCCTCGGACATCGCCTACCACCAGGACAAGCGCGAGCGCGGCTTCGACCGCCAGATCGACGTGTGGGGCGCCGACCACCACGGCTATGTGGCCCGCATGAAGGCCGCATACGAGGCGCTGGGCGGCGACCCCGAGCACCTGGAGATGCTGATCATGCAGCTGGTTCATCTCGTGCGTCGCGGCGAGCGAGCGCAGATGTCCAAGCGCGCCGGAGAATTCGTCACGCTCGAGGACCTGCTGCGAGAGATCGGCGTCGACGCCGCACGCTGGTTCTTGCTCTCGCGCTCGCACGACACGACGATCGACCTCGACCTCGACCTGGCGCGCGAACAGTCCAGCGAGAACCCGGTCTACTACGTGCAGTACGCGCACGCGCGCATAGTCTCGATGCTGGCCAAGGCGGGAGCCGAGCAGGTGGAGAGAGCGCGCGCGCGAGTGGGGCAGGACCGCGAGGGCCTGCACCCCGCCGAGCGCGCCCTGATCAAGAAGCTGCTCGCCTTCCCGGGCGAGGTGCAAGAGGCGGCCATGCGCCGCGCCCCGCACCGCATAGCCGCCTACGCGCTGGAGCTGGCCCAGCAGTTCACCGCGTTCTACCGCGACTGCCGTGTGCTAGGCGCCGAGTCCCCGGCGCTCGAAGCCCAGCGCCTGGCGCTGTGCGTCGCCTCCCGCCAGACGATCGCCAGCTCGCTGGATCTGCTCGGGGTGGATGCGCCGGAGGAGATGTAGACGGCGAGCACGTCAGGTGGTGGAGTGCAGGAGCCGGCTACAGCGCAGGGAGCGGGCTACAGACGGGGGGCGTGCTGAGTGTAGGGGGTGGGCTACAGACGGGGAGCGTGCTGAGTGTAGGGGGTGGGCTACAGACGGGGGGCGTGCTGAGTGTAGGAAGCGGGCCACAGACTTCGGGGGCGTGCTGAGTTCGTCGCGATCGTCGTCTCCAACGCGGGTGTCTGCTAAAGCGCTCAGTCGAAACGATCGAGGTCGGCGTCCAGACGTGCCGCATCGCCGGCGCTCAACTTGGGCGAGGCGGCACCGGCCCCGGACTGCTCGCGGGCGTGGCGACGCCAGTTCGGCAGCAACAGCGCGAGCAGCCCGATCAGCGCGAGCACAACGGCGAGGGGCACGAGATAGGCGGCCAGGTCAAAGCCTTTGGCACTGGGCAAAGCAAGCACCGAGCTGCCGTACTGGCCCACGAGTTCGCTCTTGATCTGGCTTTCGCTCTTGCCTTCGGCGATCAGCCCGCGGATATAGGCGCGCTCGCGCTGAGACTGAGGCGATTCGGCCACATTCAAGGGAATCTTGCAGGTAACGCACATCACCTGCCGTTCGATCGCGGGCATGCTCACGCGTGGTGCAGCCCCACTCGCGGAGGCGACGAAAATGGACAAGGTCGCCGATGCCACAACGAGCACGCGCGTGGTCGACGGGATGGCAGCATGACGCGGGCCCCGCCCCAGCTTCGACCACGGGAACGCCCAATCCCAACCCCTCATACGCTCTCCGCCAAAGCGATCGCGTGGTTCAAAAACGCTTCGTCGATTTCCCCGCGCGAGATCGCCACCACATCCCCGGCGGAGTCGATCACGAACGTCTCAGGAATCTGGGTGGTCCCATACGCCTGGGCGAATTCGCCCGTCGTGTCGCGCAGGTTGGGATAGGTGAGGCTGTAGCGCCTGGCGAATTCAAGGGAGTCGGGCGAGGAATCTCGGAAGGTCACGCCGAGCACGGTCCCCCCGCGCCGCGCCAGCGCGCGCTGGGCACGCTCCAAGATCGGCGCCTCTTCCTGGCAGGGAGTGCACCAGGAGGCCCAGAAGTTCAAGACGACGACATGCCCGCGGAAGGAGCCGAGCGTGCGCTCGCCGGCGCCGGAGAGCAGCGGCATGCTGGTCGTGGCAGCCGGCGCCGTGGGATGGCGCCCTTGCTTAATCGCTTCGTCGAGCGTGCGTTTGGAGCCCTGGGCCATGACCCCGTACACGAGCAGCCCGACCAGCGCGGCGCCGGCCACACCGACCAGCAGAGGCATGAGAGAACGTTTGGCCATCGGCAAGGAAGCGTAGTGCCCGGACGGGGCAAGCCGCGTAATATCTGCCTTGGTGCGGTGGTAGCTCAGTTGGTAGAGCGCGAGCTTCCCAAGCTCGAGGTCGCGGGTTCGAGGCCCGTCCGCCGCTTCCTCTTGGCGGAGCCGATTTTGGCTCTATGTAAGAGGATTCTCGGTGGCAGCGAGGAGTCTGCTGTGCGGGCAGACGCGGGCGTTCGCGGCTAAGACGGACACGAATCTGTGGCCCCCTTGTGGCCACGGGAGAGTCGTGGCAGGTTGCCCGGTGTATCGGCACTACGCCCGTATAGGCCACGGGGTTCTTGCGGCGGACAGGTTGAGATGGGCGGGGGGAGTATGGCTGCGCTCATCGATGGATGAGCCGATGAGCAAGGAGAGGGACTCACATTCGACCCGGCTATTGACCACTCGTGAGGCAGCGGCTGAATTGGGTGTCCACGAGCGCACGCTGCGCCGCTATATGTCCTCGGGTCTGCTTGCCTACCAGCGGCTCCCCGGTGGCCACTACCGAATACCAGAGGAGTCGATCCGCAACCTGTGGGCTGGAGAAGATTCGCCCAATCTGGACCGCCGTAGAAGACCGCAAAGAACTGACCGGCCATCAGCCGGCGTCTCAAGCTCGGGCGAGACGAGCGTTCGACGCTCCCGTCGGCATCTGGATGATGAACGTGCGGACTCCTATGACCTCTCGCCCGAGACTCTCGCGGCGTTGCGTGCTCGGACGGTCGGCGATGGCTAGACCCTGGAAGAAGCACGGCAGATGGCCCCACGTCGCCAAGAGTGGCACCAGGACGTATTTCGTGGGCTTCTACGACCACGAGGGCTTACAGCGCACGCGTTCCTTTGCGGTCGCGAAGGCGGCTCGTCAATGGATGGACGACTACGTTACTGCCGAGCGACGGGGCCAGGACAGCCTGCGCCGCTTCCTGCTGGATCTCGACGCGCGGGAGGCCAACGCGGCAAGCGACTCGCGGACGATTGGCGAGATTGTCCAGCTCTACTTCGCCTTCAACGCTCCCGACACAGCAGACGGCCTTGCGAACTCGACATTCCGCACCTACTCCTGGTCGGCGAAACGGCACCTGCTCGGGCATGAAGGCATGGTCAAAGGAAAGCGACTGGCTCCGGCCAAGTACGCGGTGAGGCTGGCTGCGGAACCTGCGGAGCTCTTCAATCACGCTGCCGCGCCGCGCGCGCTACGCGAGGCGATGAAGCATGAGCGCGTCGGGCAGTCCGCCCGTGCTCACGCGTGGCGGGTGCTTTCGGCAGTGCTCTCCTGGGCTGCGCAGTCGGATCTGGTGTCGGAGATCCAGACCAACGGCTGTCTGCTTGCCAACGAGAAGGTTGGCAACCGACGGAAGTCCGTACGCGGCAAGCACGGTCGCGGGACCGTCAGGCGTCGCGGCGAGGAGATCCAAAGCTGGGCGCTCTCGCCGATGGCGGTCGAGTTGATCCGCGTGAGGATGCTCGTGCGGGCCGCCGGGGCTCGCAGACCGCTTCTCGCCTGTCGCGACGCGATGCTGGTCTCGATTCAGTTTGGGCTCGGGCTGCGCAACCAGGAGGTCTACGGGATACGTTGGTCCGCGCTAGACCACGAGCGTGCCCAGATAATCGAGGTCTTGAGCTGGAACGAATTGGACGCGTTGGGGAAGACCGAGCACGCTACCGGCCGCTCCGTCAAGGTGCCCTCACTCCTGCGAGAGGACCTTTTGTGGTGGCGAGCTCGCTTGCGGGAGTTCGGGTATCCAAGTCGTGGAGTCGACTTCGTCATCCCCGGCGATCTGGCCGGCAAGGACTATGGTGTTCGCGACGCAAGGACGGGTGCCTGTCATGTGACCGGCAACCAAGCCCAGAAGTGGGGGCCTCGGTATCTGACGCCAGCCGTCAACTTGGTAGCCGATAGTCAGGCTGGGTACGCCAACCTGCGGGGTGCCACGCCGTATGGGTTCAGGCGCGGCGGGATCTCGATGCGGCTCCGCGGGGAAGACGCGCAGTCTGTGGCCGACCAGTGCGGTACCAGCCTGGAAATGCTGTCACAGCACTACAGCTACGAGATCGACAACCTCGGGTATCTCGGCCCGCGGTCGGCCGATGAGCAGTGGCGCGAGGCACGAGCTGCTGTTCGGAACGCGGAAGACGACTGAGCGACAGCGACGCCTCAAGTGCGCCATTAGGCCGGGGAGTTGTGCGCGCTTGCATCAGCGGGTTCTCGCCGAGCAGATACAGGCGAGTCCTAACGAGAACCGCGCCGCTCAATAGGTCAAAGTCCCTCGCGTCTGGAACTGGACTACGTCGCTTTCGCGGTTCAATACGCCGTAAAAGCCGAGGCTGCCGTGTGTGTGTATGTAGTGGTGGGTGCCGCTGGTGATGTCTGCGATCCCGGAGAAGCTTACGTACGGGTAGCGCCCCTGATGCCAATTTGCCGAGCCTTGGCCGCTGATTGCCCCGGAGCGGGTGTAGAACACGAAACGGCCAGCAAATTTCGCACCAATATCGAGCCATGCGTGCATGACGCCAGGCAGTGAACCATTCGCCTTTCCTTCCTCGTACAGCGTTGAGCCATTGGCGTGAACGAGGTGCAGAGTGGCATTATCGTTGCCGCTCGCCACACGCGCGGCATGTGCATGTGCCTGGTTTTTCGCGTCGGCAGACGCATAATTCAGAATCACGCTGCATGCTGAGAGGGCGGTGAGGACGATCAGCTTGGAGCAGAAGCGGCGTAGCCACGCGGGGCGTGCGTTGTCAAGCAGCCGAGCCATTCGGTCTTACTTCTTGATCGCCCATAATTCCAAAGCTCTGTAAGCGCTCCAAGAAATGCTCGAGACGCTTCCGCATCTTCGATAGACAATCGAGCTCTCCGTGGAGCCGCGTGGTCGTGGCTTCGTCGATCGTCTCACGCGCCAGTGTTTCCCACTCGTCTGCCTCATCTGCCACTAGGGAGGTGTCCTCGGTTGCGTAGCGGCGCAAGATGTCCACACATGCCTGTTCTTGTATCGCAATGCTACGAAGCAGATGCGGGGCGTCCTGGGGTCTTGCGAGCGCCAGCTTGAGGTAGAGCTCCTCTCGTTGAGGCTGCCCGCCGCTGCACGGCCTGGCGTGCCACTCAGTCAACGCCTCGTCGCCAGCTTGCGTGATCTGGTGGATCTTTTGCTTGCGCCCTCCTTGGCGAGGGGGTAGACACTCCGCCCAGCCCGCCTCCCTGAGGGTTTCAAGCATGTCGTAGACCTGCCCTCGGTTGATTTCCCACCCGGGTCCGAAAAGCTCACCGAAGCGGGCCACAAGCTCGTAGCCATGGCTCGGCTTCCTCGCTAGCAAGCCAAGAATCGCGTATCGAGTTTCAGGGACCATGCCAAAGATTTGGGGGGTCGGCCGGCAGCTCCTCCCGCGTAGACTACATAGCCGCGAGGCGCCGCCATGCTGCAACCAATGGAACTATCATGACATTCTGTAGCCTCGCGGGTATCGTGGGGTAGCGATGGTGCTTGAGCTAGAGGGCGTAGGCAAGATCTTCACGCGAGGCAAGCGCTTGATCGTAGCCCTCGATCGGGTGTCACTGATCTGCAAAGACGGCGACTGCGTCGCAATCTACGGGACGAGCCGCTCGGGTAAGTCCACGCTGCTGCGGCTCGCCGCCGGCACGGAGGCGCCCACGTCGGGGTCGGTTCTCTATGACGGGCGGGATCTGCGTTCTCTCAGCGAGCGGCAGCACTCAAGCCTACTTCGCTCGACGGTCGCTTGGGTGCCGGCCGCACTCGATTTTCAGCCGGGTCTAAACGTCCTTGAACAGGTCGCTCTCTCGCACTATTTGGAATTGCGTGACTATGCTCACTCCTTGCGCGCGGCTCGCGAAGCGCTATCCACGGCGGGTATCGAGCATTGTGCGGACGCGAAGCCTTCCGAGCTCTCAGACGGTGAGCTTCGGCTGACGGGGATCGCGCAGGCGATCGTCAAGCGGCCATGCCTCTTGCTGGCTGATGAGCCTGCGACGAACCTCGATCCCGTGGAGCGCGACCGCGTGCTCGACCTGCTGCGCGCTTGTGCGCAGGAGCATGGTGCGGCGGTGCTGTTCAGCGCCACCCACGCCGACGAGACACTGCGCTCCACATGGCTCGTACGGCTCGATGCCGGGCGCCTGACTGCGCCTTCCGAGCCGCCGCTGCGCGGCGAGGTCATCGACTTCCCTTCGCGCAAGGAGGCAAACGGTCAATCACATGCTTGAGTTCGAGGGCGTATGCAAGTATTACCGAACCCCGGGGGAGGTCGTGGTCGCTCTGCACGAGGTCACGTTCACCGTGTCATCGGGGGAGGTGGTGGCGGTGATGGGGCCGAGCGGATCCGGGAAGAGCACGCTGCTGCTTCTGATCGGAGCCCTGATTCGTCCAGACGAGGGCAATATCCGCTTTCGAGGCCGCGACTTGGCCTTGATGTCCGAGCGCGAAAGCGCCCACTACCGCCGTAGTAGCGTCGGGTTCATTTATCAGGACTACAATCTCTTCCCCGGCATGAGCGCCGCCGATAACGTGGCGCTCCCCTTGCGCCTGAATGGTGTCGGTTGGGGTGAATCCTACGAGCAAGCGAGCGCTCTGCTCGACCGGATGGGACTTTCGCACCGTGCTCGCTTCCTGCCCTCGCGTCTCTCTGGCGGAGAGCGCCAGCGCGTGGCGGTGGCCCGTGCACTGGCGGTCAAGCCGAGCCTCGTGCTCGCGGATGAGCCCACCGGCAACCTCGACACAGCGCGCGGCGAGGAGGTGCTATCCGCACTTCGCGAGCTCGCGCACAGCCAAGACACGGCTGTGATTTTGGTGACCCATGACGCGCACGCGACCGACTACGCGGATCGCGTGTGTGAGCTCAAGGACGGTGGCCTGCACGAGCGCGTCGACGATAAGTCACTTACGACTGGCTAGCTCGTGAGCTTCCTGAAGATGTTGTGTCGCCTCTACTGGTGGCGGCTGCGTTCCCAGCCGGTTCAGGAGGCGCTCGCGGTCATTGGCATCGCGGTGGGAGTGGCTCTCATCTTTGCAGTGGAGATCGCCAACACCTCCGTGCCGGCGTCGGTGCGTGACCTCGTGCACGGGATTGCCGGCCCGGCCAGCCTTGAAATCGCAGCTCGTACACCCGAAGGCTTCGACGAACGACTCATATCCAAGGTCGAACAAGCCCCCGGAATCTTCGGCACCTCCGGCGTTCTCGACGCGCACGTAACGATGATCGGCCCACACGGTCGCAGCGCTCTGACTTTGTTTGGGGTCGATCCGGCGATCTCAGCCATCGGCGGACCGCTCGCGCACCAGTTCCCGACGCGGGCGCTCGAAAGTGGCGTTCCCGTGGGGGTGCAGGACCCTGGACTCGTTGGGCGGCTACACGGCGCGCATGTGGACACGATCGCCCTGCCTGAAGGTGCCGCACATGCGCTTGGTGCGTCCCCCGGTCAGTTCCTGCTGGTTGACGCGGATGGGCGCCAGGTCGTTGTCCTCTGCGGTGCGGTGTTGAGCGCCCAGCAATTCGGAGCGGCTGCCGAAAGTCCGGTCGCGATCACGCAGCTGTCTGCGGCGCAGAGGATCACCGGCCTCCCTCGCCGCCTGAACCGTATTCTGGTCCTGCCAGAGCGAGGTCAGGAAGCTACGGCGAGGAGAGCTTTGACTACGCTGGTTGGCAGGACGCTCGATGTCCGCTCGAGCGGTAGTGAAGTCACTTTGCTCGAGCAGGCGACACGCTCATCCAACCAGACCGCCGCGGTCTTCACGGCCTTGAGCGTGGTCGTGGGACTGCTGTTTGCCTATAACGCGATGCTGCTCACGCTACCTGCGCGGCGACGGTGGATCTCGCGTTTGCGGGACATGGGGGCGTATCGTCACGAGCTTGTCTCCCTAGTGGCCTTCGAAATCCTCATTCTGGGCGTAGTGGCATCGCTGGTTGGGCTGGCGCTCGGGGATCTGCTCTCAGGGACTGTCTTTGGGGGAGTGCCGCGCTATCTGGTGGCGGGCTTCCCGATCGGCACTGAGCGCGTGATCACACCGGTCGCGGTCTTCGCCTCGGTCGGTGGAGGGATGCTGGCTACGGTCGTCGCGGCCGCGGGTCCGGCGTTCGGCGCACTGCGAGGGCGCCCACTGGAAAAGGCGGACGAATCCGAGCAAAGCTCGCTATCTCTCGGATGGCTCTCAGGACCGGTGGGGCTCGCTACAGGAATCGCGATGATCGTCGCCGCTATCGCAGTCGCCATACTGGTTCGCGGCAGCGGGCCGGTCGCGATCGTCGCGTTGGCGGTCGGCCTTGGTTTCGTGATCGCGCCGGTGGTACCGTGGCTGATCGGGCGAAGCGAGCGCCTCGCGACCCGTCTTCGCAGCACCTCGGGTTACATTGCCACGGTAGAGCTGAGGACCGCGCCGACGCGCGCGATCGCTCTCGCGGCAACTAGCGCCATCGCCGTATATGCGATCGTTGCGCTGGGGGGAGCCGCCAACGACATCCGTCGTGGAGCCGCGAACGCGAGCCAGAACATAGCCGGTGACGCCGCTGTGCTGGTGGCTCCCGCGCCCTTTCAGGACGATCCGTTTCCGGTCGAGCCGTTCCCAGCGGCGCCAACTATTACACGACTTCGCTCGATAAACGCGGTTAGTCACGTTGACGCGCTGAGGGGTTCCTTCCTCGATGTAAGACGGCGCCGTCTCCTCGCGATTGCCATGCCACCAGGCGATCCCACGCCTGTCTTTCCGTCACAGATCGTCGAAGGCTCGGAGACCCAGGCTGCGGCGCTCAACAATACTGGCTGGGCTGCGCTCTCAGCAACTGTCGCCAATGAATGGCACCTTCATCTTGGTGCTCCGTTTGTACTGCCTACTCCATCTGGATATGCACGGTTCCGGCTGGCCGTGACAATCAGTAATTTCGGTTGGCCTTCCGGAGCACTGATTATCAGCGACTCTGATTACGTACGGTTGTGGCGTACCGAGAGCGCGACATTCCTACGCGTCTCATTTCAGAAAGGCATTACCGAAGAGCAGGGTCTTCACTATGTGCGCGCCGCTCTGTCCGGTACCGGACTAACAGCCAGCACTACTCGACAAGCTGAGGCCGTTATCCGATCCGTCACAAATCAGGGATTGTCACAGCTAAGCCAGATCTCGACGCTGATTCTTGTAGCGGCCATTCTTGCTGTGATTGCCACCATGGCGGGATCGATCTGGCAGAGGCGCCCCCGTCTGGCCAACCTGAAGCGGCTTGGCATGTATCGGGCGGAGCTAGTACGTACCATCTACCTGGAGACGGGGGTTGTCGTCGTGATCGGCTGCCTGATCGGAATGGTCTTCGGGCTCTGTGGACAGCCGCTGGCGACCGAGTACGTGCGGCAGAGCACCGGATTCCCAGAGATTTTCTCGCCGGCGATATGGCTTGGCATACGCACGCTCGCCATGGCAGTGGTCCTCGCTATGCTGGCGGCAGGACTGCTTGGCTACGTTGTGACTCGCAAGTCAGTTATCTGGAAATCCGCTGCATGAGCGTTGAGGCAGCGAAGCCGTCGAGCTGGAAGTCTCGGCTACGAACCGATAGTCTTTTGGATCTGTGGGACTATGCTGGGGCCAGGCCCAGTAAGCAGACCCGCTCGAAGGTTCTGCGGGCGGCCGAGGTCGCCGCCCGAGGGGGGTCTGGTAAGCCAGACTCTCGCACCGCTGTTGCCGCACAGGCGGTGGAAACCCTCCATCTCGCTAGCCTTGCGCACGACGATGTCGTCGACGCTGGCGAGATGAGGCGCGGCGCCGCAAGTCTGCCAGCGTTTTTCGGGGCTCCCCTAGCTGCGGCGGCTGGCGCCGTTTTCTTTGGTCGCGCGTTGAACCAGATCGTTTGTTGCGGCGAGGAGGCGGTGATGCTTGCTACGGAGACCGCTATGCGAATGTGCGAGGGCCAGATGCGCGAGTTGCGCGCTCTGCACGATGTTGGCCGATCTCAGGTGGAATATTTCGAGGCGATCGAAGGTAAGACGGCTGGCATGTTCTGGCTGGCGGCGAACCTCGGAGGCCTTCTCGGCGGAGCGGACCCGAAGGTAATGAGTGCGTTGGCACGGTACGGCGAAAGCCTGGGAATCGCCTTTCAGATCATCGACGATCTTCTGGATCTCACAGGAGATCCAGAAGATACGGGAAAGTCTCACGGCAACGACCTGCAGAACGGCAATTACACACTGCCGGTGATCTATGCCCTCGAAGAGTGCCCTCGACTGTCTGAGCTTCTGCGGGAAGAAGCGACGATTGAGACTGTAATCGGTCCAATACGCGACACCCACGCGATCGGGCGCGCCGGCGCCGAGGCAGGACGTTGGATCGAAAAGGCTAAGCGAGCGGCATGTCTGCTGCCGGCAGCTCGCGGACTGCTTGAGATCGCGGACGTGGAGCTCGGGGCTCTAGACGACGCGGTATGACACCCGCACCATCCGTCCCTGTCTTGGATGAGGCTGATGTCGTCGTCGTAGGCGGGGGTCCCGGGGGGGCGATCGCCGCGTTTACGCTGGCATCTAAGGGGCACGATGTAATGCTCATCGATAAGCAGTCTTTTCCCCGAGAGAAGGCGTGCGGCGATGGCTTGAGCTCCTCGGCCGTGTCCTTTCTAGGCCAGCTTGGGCTGGACGAGATCCTCGCCGGTGCGCAGCAGATCGAGGATACGCGCCTTGTCGTCGACTGGAGACGAGAGCGGAAGCGGAGCCTTTCGCGCGCTCCCCGCCGCCCGCAACGCCGCCCGCAAGGTTGCTGCCTTCCTCGACGAACGTTCGATGATGCCCTCGTCGACTCTGCGAGGAGGGCCGGTGCCCGCCTTCTGAATGCAATGGTGACCGAGCCGATTCTCAGGGAGGGCAAAGCGGTCGGCGTAACGTTGATCCACAATGGCGTGCAGACGAGCGTATCGGCTCCGTACATCGTCGCCGCCGACGGGGCCACCTCGCGTTTGCGTCGCCTGATGGCGTTTCCGTCGCGACCCGCGGCGGCATTATCGTACGCGGTGCGCAGATATGTGCTCACCCAGGAGCCGCTTGAGCCTATATTTGACCTCTACGCGCCGGTCACCAACCCGTTCGCCGGATACGGATGGGTGTTCCCTGTCTCCCAGCATGTCGCGAACATCGGCATCGGATACGTGACCGCCCGAGGTCTACCGCGACCTCGCTCCATCACAGATCTGCTCGATTCCTTCCTTGCATCGCTC
>Ga0210395_10001877_pt1 | contig 16337 bp, 13 predicted proteins | sample IncBWH4OmetaG_FD_150861 | JGI IMG/M metagenome (GOLD analysis project Ga0210395, IMG submission 150861) | Forest soil microbial communities from Barre Woods Harvard Forest LTER site, Petersham, Massachusetts, United States - Inc-BW-H-4-O ... | reverse complement strand
TTTTTACCGTGGCGCGGCTGATTATTCCGATTCCGCCGGTCCTCCGGCTTGGTGTGCCCGGGATTGAGACGGTCGTCTGGACCGTGATTGCCCTGGCGGCCATCCTGCCGAATATTCTTCTGGATTGGCGAGCCATTGTGCCGCGGCCAATGCCCAAGCCTGTGGCGGCCGACTGATCTCGCTTTAGGATCGGCCTTGCAATGACTTATTCGTAGCGCAGGGCTTCGATCGGATTGAGCCTCGCCGCCTTGATGGCCGGTAGCATGCCGCTGATGATGCCGACGAAGCTGAGGATGGCCGTCGACCAGATCAGCGTGGCGGAGTCGATGTAGAGGTGAATATCGCCTTCGCTGGCGTTGTCTTCAAACGCGCTCCACAGGGTGAGGGATCCCACGGACCACGAAACCAGATAGGCGAGCACCACGCCCAACAGGCCGCCCATCGCGGTAATCACCAGCGCTTCCGCCAGGAACTGGAACAGAATGTGCCAGCGGTGCGCGCCCAGAGCTTTCTCCACGCCGATTTCGCGGGTGCGTTGCGTCACGCTCACCAGCATGATGTTCATCAGGCCGACGCCCCCGATACCCAGCGTGAGCATTCCGATGAAGCCGAGCAGAATCTTGATCCCGGTCGAGATCACATTCAAATCAGCCAGGTCGGCGAACACGTCGAACACGAAAATGGCGCGATGATCTTTAGGATCAAAGTTGTGGTGAAAGGCCATAGAATCACGTACAGCCTTCACGACTTTGGCGTGATCGCCTTCATATTCCATGACGACCGAGCTTAGATAATACGTATTGGTCAGATCGCTCATAGCGCTATAGGGAACGTAGACGTGCTCGTTGATGTTGTCGTCCCCGTTCTGCACTTGATGCTTTAGCACGCCCACGATCTGATAGGAAATGCCGTCGAGGCGGAGGTTTTCGCCGAGCGCGTTCTGGCCAGAGAAGAGTTTTTTCTTGGCGTCAGAGCCGATTACGGCGACGCGCGTATGCGTGAAGTCGTCGCCTTCGCTGAAGAACGTGCCTTCCGCGATATCCAGTTTGCGCATGCGGCCATACGAGGCATACACTCCGCTGACGCCGTAGGTCGAACTGCGTGTGCCATAGGCGACTGCACAATTCTTGAAGGCCTCGGGCGAAACGCGTTTCAGTAATGGAACTTCGGCGCGGATGTAGTCGAGATCGTTGACCGTGAGCCGAACCTGCGTTCCAGCCTTTGTGCCTCCAGCCTGCAACTCAGTGCGCCCGGGAAAGATGAGGACGAGATCGGTGCCGAAGGAACGGAACGCGGCCCAGAGTCCGCGCTCGAAGCCGGTGCCGTAGGCGAGCAGGAGCACGACCGTCGCGATCCCCCAGGCCATGCCGAGCATGGTGAGAACACTGCGGCGCCGGTTGTGGCGCAGCGCGTTGTAGGCTTGGGTCGCGAGATCGACGATCATGAAAAGCAGCTCCTAGCTTCGAACCTTCTGGCGCACCGTCGAACACGGTTTAGCTAGAAGCTAGAAGCTATTTTCTTTACTCCTGCCGCAAGGCTTCTACCGGCGGTAGCAATGCAGCTTTCCGCGCGGGGTACAGGCCCGCGGCGATGCCCGCTATGGCCAACGACCCAATTGCTGCAATCGCCGACGCTGGAATAATGCGCGGCGTGTCAAAGCCCTCGGGCGACGGTAGCATGGCCAGAAGGGTTACGAATCCGGTGGCAATGGCCAGTCCGATGCCGCCGCTGAACGCCGTGAGAAATGCGCCTTCGATGAAAAACTGGGTCAGGATGGCGCGATAAGTTGCACCGAGCGCCTTGCGCAGGCCAATCTCTTTGGTTCGCTCGGTCACCGAAACCAGCATGATGTTGATGATGCCGATCGCGCCCAGTCCCAGCGTCACCACGCCGACCACGCCCAGGAACCAGTCCATGGCATCGAAAATTCTGCCCACGCGTTTCATGTTCTCAATCGTGTCCCAGTCTTCGAAGGCATCGACCAGCTTGGGATTGAAACCGTGGCGGCGCGCAATAATGCGATGAATCTCGTCTTTGGCCTCGGCGTGTAGATCCTTGGTGACGGGCTGATAGTTGAGGAACGAGATTGCGTCCTCGGAATTTGCCTTGATCAAGGGAAACAGGTCGCGCATGGTTTCGATCGGGATGAAGACGCGCGAGTTGGTGCCGTTATTGCCGTCGTGTCCGACTTTCGCGACCACGCCCACCACATCGAAATTAATTCCATTGAGCAAAATGGTTGAGCCGACGGCAGGCCGTCCCGGAAACATGTTCTTGAGCAGTTCCCATCCCACTACGGCCACGCGCCGCCGCTCGGTGTTGTCCTGGTTGTTGAACCAGCGGCCGGGCTCGATGGGGACGTTGCGAATCCGGTTGTAATCGGAGGCCACGCCGAAAACCTGGCCGTTGGTCGAGCCATAATCGCTGACCGCGCGAATGTCCTCGCGATTCAGCACCGGCGAGAGCGCGCCCACGAACTGCGCCTCATCGCGGACCGCCAGATAATCCTTGTAGGTAAAGTAATAAGTCTGCCCGGACTGCGTGCTGCCCTCGACGGCGGGAATGCGTCCGGGAAACATAAACATAATGTTTTGTCCGAGAGTGGCGAGTTCTTTCTCCTGGCCGCTGCGGAAGCCCTCACCCAGGCCCACCAAGAGCAGCAACGATCCTACGCCCCAGGCGATGCCGAACATGGTGAGGAACGAGCGCAGCTTGTGCGCCCAGAGGGTCGACAGCGATTGCCGGACGATGTCAAGAAGCATGCGCATAGGGAATTGAATAATGCCCCCACGCCTCCGGGGAGGGGCGTGGGAGCACCCGGGTAACGTTCAGGCGAGGGGTCTCAAATCCCGCCCAACATCTGATCAGATATACGCAGCCGGGTCCGGTAAAGTTCCCTGCTGGCATGTACAGACTTAGACCCCGGAGAGGGCAAAAAGGTTAGCCGTGAACGCTCTGTGGAATGTCGAGATTCGTAAAGGACTTACGTGTTCGATTTTGGACAATGATCTACGCGGATTGTCATCCTGAACGAAAGGTGCGCCGCGCGATACGCGCGGCGCACTCGAAGTCGAAGGACCCCCCGGTTGCTTGCACCGAGAAGATCACGTCCGGCAGTTTCTAACGATGCCCTCGTTTGTGGAGTGACTCCCTTAAATGCGCGTGCTGCGGTTGAGGGACAAGGGATCCTTCGACTGCGGCTGATCTTCGCGCTGGGCGCGAAGATCAGTCCTCGCTCAGGATGACAAGGGCTAATTACTCACTGGATAATGGAACGTAAAGGGGTGCTCAGTTCAGGCAGAGGATTAACTCGCATGGAAAGGTGAGCATGCCGGCGGCGAGATGCGGGTCGTCGAAAGTCACATAGAGAAGAGGAGCGTGGCCGCCGCGACCCTGAACGTCGATGTCGCGTGCCGCACCGTGACGGATGCGGAGCACATGCGTCGATTCGTCAAACAAGAATCCCGATCTGGTTGCGGACAGAGTTTTTGTTCGTGTGAGCGGCCGCCCGCTGGCACGCACCGATTCGGGCACGAAATCGAGACGCAACACGTTGGTTGATTCCGCATCGAACGTCGAATAGGTTACCGAGCCTAAACCGGGCAAGCTTCACTCGACGAACAGCCGAGGCCGACTGTCCCGCACTCACGAAAAGATTCAGTTCGAAACTCCGCTCCCAGCCGCAGGCTGCGCCTGCGTCATACTCTTCGCTGGTTCCGAAGACGGCACTCCGTTCGTCGGAGTCCCCGGCTGCTGCGGAGCATATTTGGAAGCGCACTTAGCCTGCAGTTGTTTGGCATGAAAAGTTCCGTCGCGGTCGAAGCGCCCATCCGCCAGCGCCTGCGAGTCGTCTTTGAAAGTATCCGGCGGCGCTTCGGTCCCGGTATAGTCCACGTGCAACGTCTGATCTTCTTCCATCAGCACAAACTGCACATGCGTTCCCACCCGCTTGATCGAGCCCGGCTGGACGTTTCCCGCAACTCGCAACCTCTTCGCGTAGGCACCGTCGCCCATCTTGTGCAATTCTTTGATGGTGACGTAATAACTCTTGCTGTCCTGCACCCCGGTATAGGCCAGGTAGCCGAGCAGCAGCACAATCACCGCCGTCGCTCCCCCGAACGTCAGATAAGTCTTGAATTGGCTCGACATAGAAGTGTTTGCAATCGCCCTCTGGGGATGCTCCCCACTCAAACTCTACGCGTGGACGGGGGCAGAATCAAGATTCGCGCAGGACAGGGTGCTGGCCCAATTGGACGGCCAAACGAGTTGCTTCGTGATCCTTCGTGGCCTTAACGAGTTGATGGCGGGTCGCCCACTCAAGCCCGGTTTTGATCTGGCGGAGGCATCTACGAAATAGATGGTACCCCGCCGCTCGGTCGACTACAATTCTCCTCGTATTCGGCGCGCATTGCTGCACCTCATCATGACTCTACGAGCCGCTCGCACACGTGTCCCGTTGCTGGTGGCAGCAGTTATCTTGTATTGCACTGCCGCACTGGCTGACACTCATTGCCGCGCAGTTGCTCCGCATGAGCCCACGCCCGCCGAAAAAGCCCTCCTTGGCGGCCAGGCTGCAGAGGCAGAGACACTTTATCGCGACGCGCTCAGCAAGACTCCTCATGATCCCGCCCTGGTTGTGGGCCTTGTCCACTCTTTGCTGCGGCAACAGAAAGTCACTGACGCAGAGTCTGCCGTAAATACCGAACTTGCCACGGCGCCCGATTCCGTCCCCTTGCTGACTGTGCTCGGCGAGGTTCAATACCGCGAAGGCAAAATTGCCGAGGCCGCAGGTACCGCCGATAAGGCCTATGTGGCCGACCGCTGCAATGCCCGCGTTTACCTGCTCCGCAGCCGCATTCTTCGTATCAATTCTATGTATGCGTCTGAGAGCAAGGCGCTCGCCATCGCCCACCAGTTGAGCCCTTCGGACCCGGAGATCAACAACGCGTGGTCGCGAACCATTCCGATCTCACAGCATATCGAGGAACAGAGAAAGATCCTGGCGGCCACCGACGCCAAAGACGAAGCACACGACCATGCCGAGAAATATCTCGCGTTCCTGGAAATGCAGGAGAAGGGCGGCGACAAGAATTGTTCCGTGACTTCCGGCGCTTCGTCCGCAGAAATCCCCATCGTTGCCATCATGTCCGACGAAAAGGAAGTCTGCAATTCGCAGGGCCGTTGCGGCACCATGCCCAAACACATTCAAGGCTGGGGGCTTCACGTTTTTCTCAACAATCGAGAGGCCAGCCTTGAAGTCGATACGGGCGCCTCAGGCCTGCTGATCAGCCGCGCTGTGGCGGAGCGCGCGGGATTAAAAACGGCCTCCCGCACGCAACTCTACGGCATCGGGGATGAAGGCGCTCAAGGTGGATTTATCGCTCCGGTTGACGCGATCAAGATCGGCTCGCTTGAATTCCACAACTGTATGGTCACAGTCACTGACCGAAAAGACGTCCTCGGCATTGACGGGTTAATCGGCACCGACGTCTTCAGCAACTATCTCATTACTCTCGACTACCCCATAAACAAGATGTTTCTTGCTCCGCTTCCGCAGCGCCCCAATGACAATGCCGGCCCGGCTACACTCAATACGGACTCAGGTGATCAAGGCGGGAGTTCAACTAAGAACGCGTCGAGTCTGCAAGACCGCTATATCGACCCTTCCATGAAGGGCTACGTCCCTTTTTTCCGCGTCGGACACGACATCGTTATCCCCGTCGCCCTGAATCACAAAGTAGAGCACCTCTTCCTGGTCGATACCGGAAATTTCAGTTCCAGCATTTCGCCGGAAGCCGCCCGCGAAGTAACCAAGGTCAAAGGCGGCGAGCCCGTCACCATCAAAGGACTCAGTGGTAACGTGGCCAAGGTCTCATCGGGAGACGTAGTTCTTTTCCAGTTCGCAGGCATTCAGCAACAAAACAATAACCTGATTTCCTACGATACTTCCCATCTCACTCGGTACGCCGGCTTCGAGATCTCAGGTTTTCTCGGCAGCACCATCCTTAACGAACTCACCATGACCATTGACTACCGCGATGGCATCATCAAGTTCGACTATGACATTCGCCACGGTCACCATAACTACTAGAAGCCATCTCATCCAGGGCAGGGCCTGGGGGAAATTACCGGGACAGACGAGTGGACGGGCCTCGTGGACTGCACACAGTTTCCTCATCTAGCAAGCTCTACGCGTCGACGGGGGCAGAATCAAGATTCGGGCAGGATGGGGTTCTGGCCCAATTGGACGGCCAAACGAGTTGCTTCGTGATCCTTCGAGTGCTCGCGCCGTTGATGGTTTTTTCATCGTCCTGCCGGCAGCATGCCCGCTCTACGCTCCCTGCGCCTTGGTCGTCGCAAACGCTCCCGGCGGAGGCGGTTGATTGATCAGCATCCAGAACATCCCAATCTGCCGCACCGTCTCGCTGAACTGCTCGAAGTCCACCGGCTTCTGGGCGTAGGCGTTCACCCCCAGCTTATAGCCTTCAATCAGGTCCCGTTCCTCTTTGGACGAAGTCAACACAACCACCGGAATCGCCCTGGTTCGTTCGTCGCCCCGGATGGCCTTCAGCACTTCCAAGCCACTGACTTTGGGAAGTTTCAGATCGAGCAGCACCAGCCGCGGAACCTGGGAGGGCGGCCGATCTTTAAAGGCGCCCCGGCAAAAGAGAAAGTCCAGAGCTTCGGCCCCATCCTCCGCTACCTGAATTTCGTTGGCAATTTTGTAACGGCGCAAGGCGCGGATCGTCAATTCCGCGTCCTCCGGACTATCCTCGACCAGCAGAATCTCAACTTCGTGCGACATGCATCTCCTCCTCGTGAATCGCCGGTTCAGGCTGCTCGCGCACTTTGATCTCGGGTGTGCCTACCGTGAAGAAAAAAGTCGCTCCCTGATCGACCGCTGCTTCCGCCCAAATTCGTCCGCCATGTTTCCGAATAATGCGCTGCACAATCGCCAGCCCGACTCCCGTACCTTCGAAATCGCGGGCCTTGTGCAACCGCTGAAAGACTCCAAAAAGCTTGTCGGCGTACTGCATCTCGAACCCAGCACCGTTGTCGCGGATAAAGATCACGCGCTCGCCGTTCTGCAGGCTCTGTCCCACCTGAATCACGGCATGCTGCTGCCGCCGTGTGTACTTCACCGCATTGGAGAGCAGATTCGCGAACACCTGTTTCATCAATCCAGGATCGCATTCCGCGCTGAACAACTCTCCGATCTGCCACACCACATCGCGGCCCGCAGACTCCGTCGCAAGCTCCTCGACCACCTGCGCAACCAGCGAACCCAGCGCCGTTTCCTGAAATGTCAGTGCCTTCCGTCCGATCTGCGACAACGCGAGCAAGTCGTCCACCAGGCGTCCCATCCTTCGAGCACTGTCTACGATTGTTGTCAGGCAGCGAAGACCTTCCGTATCCAGGCGCGGCCCGTAGTCTTGCGCAAGCACACTGGAGTATCCCGCGATATGACGCAGCGGCGCCCTCAGATCGTGAGCTACCGAGTAAGCGAAACTCTCCAGTTCACTGTTGGTCTCCGACAACTCCGCCGTCCGGCGTTCCAGCCGTTCATTCGCCTGTTTCAAATTCTCTTCCGCCATATTGCGCTTACGGGCTTCCCAGTGAATCAAAAAACCCTTGACCAGCAGAAAGAGAATGGCCAAGGTATTTCCGCAAGCAATCAGCACCTTCATTTTCCGCGTGCTGGCCGCCGCCGTCTCCATTCGCGCGCTCAACAACTCCGCCTCGGTGTGGCGCATCTCGCCGATCTGCGCCCCGATCTTCCCCATCCACTTTCCACCGGTGTTGCCATAGGCCACTGCTTCTACCCCGGCTTGCAGCCCGCTTTGCTTGCGGATTTCAATCCCCGCGCTCAACTCCGCCAATCTGGCGGCGACCAAGGGGGCAAGGCGCAGGATCGCCTCCTGTTGCCTGCGATTGTCTATCGTCAGATTCTGAAGTTTTTCCATGTCCTGGCCGACCCGATCGAGTCCAGCCTGATACGGTTCTAGATAGGTTTCCTCGCCGGTGAGCAAGTAGCCTCGCTGCCCACTTTCAGCCAGGGTTATGTCGATGCGAATTTCCTGGAGTTGCTCGACGACAAGCAGCGAGTGCGTGACCCACTCCCGGTCGTTTTCATTGCGGACCTCGCCCCGGTAGGAAAGCGCGCCAATGCTGATCAGGATGATCAGGGCGCTCGCCGCAATCGCTTTGCTGGACCGGGTCATCGTAGGCCCGCTCCTGGGGGAAGCCTCTCGACGTACATCGGCCTCGCTGCACAAACACTTTAGCTGCCCCGCGGAATCCGCCTCCAGTCCGCTAGAATTAAAGGGAGTTTCTTATGATCCATCCCTGGCACGACGTAACTCCCGGCGACAAGCTCCCCCACGAGTTCGACTGCGTGGTCGAAATCCCCTTCGGCTCTAGCGTGAAGTACGAACTCGACAAGTCCAGCGGCCTGATCCGCCTCGACCGCATTCTCTACTCCGCCGTCTACTACCCTGCCAATTACGGATTCGTTCCCCAAACCCTCGCCGAAGACGATGACCCACTCGATGTATTGGTCCTGTGCCAGGAACCGGTCGTCCCCTTGACCATCATTCACGCCCGCACCATTGGCCTCATGACCATGATCGACGCCGGCAAACAGGACCACAAAATTATCGCCGTCGCCACGGAAGATCCCGAGTTCAACTCCTATCGGGAGGCCGCAGAGATGCCGCCACATCGCATGTTGATGCTGCGGCGCTTTTTTCAGGATTACAAGCAGCTCGAAGGCAAGGCCGTCGAGGTCGACGAGATACGCCCGGCCGGGGAAGCGTATCCCATCATCCTGGACGCGCTGCACCGCTACAGCGAACAACGCCGCAAAGGCTTCAAGGTCGCGAAGTAGCCATCACATTGCCTTGAAGACAAAGTTGATCTCTTTCGTCTCGTTCGCGCCGATCGTCACCGTCTGCGTCGAAGTACCCAGCTTTTCGTGCCATGCCTTGATCGTGTAAGTCCCCGCAGGCAGATTGCTCAGATCAAATCCCCCACCCTTCCCGGTCACCGCAAAATACGGATGCTTGAACACCGCAATATACCCATGCATCCAGGGATGCACATTGCACTTCACCGGAATCGCAATCTCCTCGCGCGCAAACGCTTCCTCCAGCTTCGACCCCGGCGGCTCCGCCTTATTCCACTCCCGATTATTCGCGGGCGTGGGATGAATGTTGTGCGAAGTCGCATCGTCGTTCACCAGTTGCAGCGTTTGATTCGCCCGCACCGCCAGCACGTGCGGCTGGTACATGCAGCCTTTCTGTTCCACCACCACCGGCTGCGTGGGCGCATCAAACGTCCGATCGCCCAACCCCTCCGACACAAACACGATCACGTTCTCCAGATCCCCTTTCGTATCGGTCACGACGTCCTGCGCCATCATCGCCGAGGGATGCTGCTTCGCGCACACCGGATCGGCTGCCATGCTGATCACCTTCCCCGCCGGCACCTTGCCCTCAAACCGTACACTCCCACGAACCGCAGCTCCCGTCGTGCTTGGGACCGGATTAGCCGGGGAAGGACTCGCTGGGGGAGGGCCGCCCGCTCTCACTGCACGCGGCGCCGAAAAGCACGCCGCCAAAGTAAGCAATAAGACTGAAAGCAATTTCTTCGGATTCATCACTTCACCCCAAGAATGGAATTCGCGAACTTGCTACTCGCCATACCCGCGCTGATACCCCGCTACAAACGACGCGCGATCCCGTTCGTTCGACCACCGCCCAATCGGAGGCAGCAGCGCCCGTCCGTCAGCGGCCGCGAGCCTGCCCACGTATAGTCCGTCGCGGAACGCCCCATCCACCGCCGTCTGTGCATCCGCGCTCTGAACCTGCCGCACCGCCCTTCCATTCGTAGCCAGCAGTGCGGTTGTTCCCAGACTCACTACCATCGCCAATCCGTAAGTAAAAAGCTTGTTCATGTTCTGCTCCTTTTTCGCGCGGCTCTCCCTCGGCTTGGCCGCACGCCATTGCGGTCGTCAAACCAATTCAGTTCGCAGGGATGGTCGACTCGAATTGCCGGATCGAATGATTGTGTCGAAATTATCGAATCCGAAATCTTGCGCTCGAGATGAATCGACAATAAGCGACACCAGCCCAGCGCTTGTCATCGCAGCGTCTTTCGTGCGTCATTTCATCGTCATCTTCTCGTCATCACCGTGTCAGCAACTTGCCACCACACTTCCTCGGTAACGCCACGCCGGCTACCGCCAACATTCCGCAATAAAAAAACACTTGACATAATGTACTAGCAGTGTAGTACACTGACACACATGGGAAGGAACCACACTCCCGCGCAGCCCCGGTTCTCCATCGACCTTCACAGCGGCGTCCCCGTCTACCGCCAGCTGATCGATCAGGTCCGCGGCGGCATCGCCTCCGGCTCACTGACCGCTGGCGACCAGCTGCCCACGGTCCGCCAGCTCGCCGTCGATCTCGAAATCAATCCCAACACCGTGATGCGGGCCTACCGTGAACTCGAACTCGGCGGCCTGCTCGAAACCCATCAAGGCACGGGAACTTTCATCGCGGACGTCAAGCTGCAAAAGAATTCCCCCGAGCGCGAACGCCAGCTCGGCCAGATGGCCGGAGAATTCGCCGCCCGCGCCGGCGCCGCCGGATTCACCCTCGAAGATCTGATCGATCGACTGCGCGATTTGTTGCCGGATTCCGCGCAGTCCCGTTCCCCGCAGTCTCGTCCGGCACAAAGGAGATAGTCATGGCAAGAATTCGCATCACCGAAGTCAGCGGCATCGCCCGCCTGCTGTTCGCCATCAGCCTGGTGATTGGGCTCGCCGTAGCCCGAGCTACCAACAATTCCGCTCCGGCCATCGTCGGAGCCCTGGTCGGCCTCTACTTTCTCTTCGCCATCAAAGTGGTGCAGCAGTGGGAGAAAGTCGCGGTCCTCCGCCTGGGCCGCTACGTCGGCCTGCGCAGCCCCGGCCTCTGCCACATCATTCCCATCATCGAAACTCTCAGCCCGTATGTGGACCAGCGCGTCCGCGTGGCCAGCGTTTCCGCCGAGTCCACGCTCACCCGCGACACCGTCCCTGTCAATGTCGACGCCATCGTTTTCTGGATGGTGTGGAACGCTGAGAAGTGCATTCTCGAAGTCGAAGACTTCATCGCGGCAATTAATATGAGCGCGCAAACCGCTCTCCGCGAATCCATCGGCCGCCACGAACTCGCGCAAATGATCACCGAGCGCGAAACCATGGGCCGCGAACTGCAGCGCATCCTCGACGAGAAAACCAATCCCTGGGGCATCACCGTGCAGTCCGTCGAAATTCGCGACGTGAAAATCCCCGCCGGTCTCGAAGACGCCATGTCCCGCCAGGCGCAAGCCCAGCGTGAACGCCAGGCCAGAATCATTCTCGGCCAGGCCGAACAGGAAATCTCCAACAGCTTCGTGCAAGCCGCAGCCGCCTACGCCGAAAATCCCGTGGCCCTGCACCTCCGCGCCATGAACATGCTCTATGAAGCCGTCAAAGAAAAAGGCGCGATGGTCATCGTCCCGTCAACCGCCGTAGAAACCATGGGCCTCGGCGGAACATTAGCAACAGCGTCGCTAGGAGGCGCCAAACCGTAGCGCCGGCGTCCCGCCGGCTGTCGCGAGAGCCTGCCCTGAGCTTGTCGAAGGGCCGTCTCGGCCTCGCACACCCCCGACGCTCACACAAAATCGGGAATGGCCCGGCTTAAGCCGGGCCATTAGAAACCGCATAAAGACCGGGCTTTAGCCCCGGAGGCAATCAAACCGAAAGGAGAAAGACAATGAAACCGCTCGCGATCAAAACTCTAGAATCCGACGACTTCGTCGTAATCCTCGCCCTGCTGCTCACGCTCGTGCTCTTTACAGCCGGCGTCGGCAAAACCCAACAACTGCAACAAGGCGTCAGCGTGCAACTAGCCGCAACCACAGGCGCTGGATCCGTGCCGGAAGCCGACAATGCGGACGCCTGGATCGTAACCGTAACCGAAAACAACAGTGTTTACTTTGGAATCGATCCGGTGACACAGCAAGGCTTGTTCGACGCCATGAAGATTCGCCCTCGCACCCGCGGGCAAGAACTCTTCGTCAAAGCCGACGCCCGAGCCTCATTTGCAACCGTAGCGCAAGTTCTCAAGGCTGCCCATGCGGATATGTTCGACAGAGCGGTCCTGCTGACTGGACAATCGCCCGGAGCACAACCCGGGACCATCGTCCCCCCCAAAGGACTACCAGTATGGTTTGGTTCTCCGTCGATGCCGGAAGCAGTCGTCGTGCAGATCGGTCCCGGCGAAGGATCTCCCACGTTGAAAATCGACAACCAGGAAGTTCCTCTCAAAGCGCTGCATCAAAAGTTAGAACAGCTTCTGCAAAACCACAAAGACCACGTGATTGTACTCAAAGCCGGGCAAGTGCCCTTCGCGGACGTAGCTCACGTGGTCGACGTTTGCAACATGTCGGGAGCGAAGCCGGTTTTGGCCGCGCCCGAACTCTGAGAAGTCGCGTGCGCTGAGACGAACTCAATACCCACCCCGAAATCACGGGGTGGGATGCCCCACGTCTCGCTTCTTTTGCGAGACGTGGGATTCGCCACTACCAGACGTGGCAAGCATTCTCCGCCACCATCGGCTGTCCCGCCTTGCAGTTCCATGCCTTCTGAAATTCTGGCATGTTCTGTACCACTCCATCCACGCGATATTTCCCCGGCGAATGCGAATTCGTACTGACCTGCATCCGCAAATATTCCGGCCGTTGCTTCTCGCACCACACTCGCCCGAATCCGAGGAAGAACCGCTGCTCCGGCGTGAACCCGTCGATGCTCTGTCCTTCCTTCCCGGTCTTGTCTTCTGCGATCAGCCGCTCCAGCGCCGCCAGTGCGATCCGCGCTCCGCCGTTGTCGGCGGTGTTCTCGCCCAGCGTAAGACGCCCGTTTAGCTTCATATTGTCGACGGCGACGAAGCCCGAATACTCATCGGCCACGCAACTCACGCGCTTCTCAAACTCCTTACCATCCTGCTCCGTCCACCAGTCGCGGAGGTTGCCCGTCGCATCCATCTTGCGTCCCTGATCGTCAAACCCATGCGTCAGCTCATGCCCAATCACCAGTCCGATGCCGCCAAAGTTGATCGCATCGTCCATGGACTTATCAAAAAACGGCGGCTGCAGAATCCCCGCCGGAAACACGATCTCGTTATACGACCCGCTGTAATACGCATTCACCTCCGGCGGAGTCATCCCCCACTCCTTGCGGTCCAGCGGCTTGTCGATCTTCGCGATCTGCCGTTTCGATTCGAACTCGCTGGCCCGTTGCACGTTCCCCAACAGATCATCCTTCTTGATCGTCACCGAACTGTAATCGCGATACGCGTCGGGATACCCAATCTTGTTGCGAATCGCCTCCAGCTTCACCTTCGCCTGCTTCTTGGTTTCGTCCGACATCCAGGAAAGGCTTTGAATATCCGCGCCCAGCGATTCCTCCAGCACGCCTACCATCTTCAGCATGCGCGCCTTGCCCTCGGCGCCGAAAGTCGCCTCCACATAGCGTTGCCCCAGAGCCTCGCCCAGCGACCCATCCACCAGATCGACACAGCGTTTCCAGCGGTCCTGAATCTGCTTCTGCCCGGTCAGCGCCTGCCGCATCTTGAAGTTGGCCTCCACAAACGGCTGTGACAGCCACGGAGCCGCCCCGCGCAGCACGTGCCAGCTCACATAAGTTTTTAGCGAATCCAGCGGCAGAGCCGCGATCACCCCATTCACCTGCCGGAAGAAATCCGGATTCGTCACATTCAGCGCCGTGAAATTCGGCGCGCCCACGGCCGCAAAGTAACGATTCAGAGAAAACTCCGGCGCCATCGCGACTGCCTCGTCGCGCGTCATCTTATGGTCCCGATTTTTCGGATCGCGCATCTTGGTGCGATCCATCGCATCCGCCGCCAGCAGCGTTTCCACCATCAGCACCGTCTGCGCCGATTCCGCCGCCTGCTTCGGCGTCTGCCCCGCCAACGTAAACACCTGCGTCACATACTCCGCCAGATGCTTCCGCATCTCAACTTTGTCGGCGTCGTCCTTGATGTAGTAATCGCGATCCGGCAGCGACAGCCCGCCCTGGCTGATGTACGCGATGACCTGGTCTGCATTGTGCAGATCAGAATTCGAATAAAAATTGAACAGCGGATTCGGCCCTGTCAGATGAATGTGCCCGATCTCCTCCATCAGCGCGCCCTTGTCCTTCACCGCCGCAATGCGATCGAGTTCCGGCTTAATCGGCGCGATCCCCTTCGCGTCGACCGCCTTCTCCTCCATGCACGATCCATACAAGTCGCCGATCTTCTGGTCGATGGCATTGCGCCCCGCCCCGCCCGCCGCGGCCTTCTCCAGAATTCCCCGCTCGATCGCGAGATTGCTCTCGTTGAGCTCGGAAAAACTCTGCCATGCCGGACGGTCGGCCGGAATCTCCGAATTCTTGATCCAGTTCCCGCACGCATACTGATAAAAATCCACGCACGGATCGACACTCTTGTCGATGTTGTCGAGACTGAATCCAGCGCCAGGCTTGGACGAAGACGCAGATTGCGAGAAACTGGCAGCAGTCACCAGCAACAAGAACAAAGGCAAAACACGCAGAGAGCGCATGGGGAATTTCTCCTTCAGCTACGATTCAAGGAATGTCATTGAATACAACGGCTGCGATTCTAAGCCGTATGTTCCACCATGAGCAACCCGCAAAACATAAACACTCTAATCGCGAAGCGTGCAACCATTCGTGTCCGGCGCCTGCCCTGAGCGGAGTCGAAGGGTGGTTAGCGCCCTGGTGGTCGTCCATCCCTGAGACGCGGTTATAATCGATACTCATTCAAGAGGCGTCCGATCATGACTTCCGCAAACGGCAAATCAAGCACCGCATACCCCATCCCCCAGCCCCGCGCAGAGTGGCTCACCCGCCGCAAGAAAGACAACTCGACCGGCAACTTCTCCCAGATGCACTACGCCCGCCAGGGCGTAATCACAGAAGAAATGGGATACATCGCGCACAAAGAAAAGCTGACACCCGAGCTCGTCCGCGACGAAGTTGCCCGCGGACGCATGATCATCCCCGCCAACATCAATCATCCCGAACTCGAGCCCATGGCGATCGGTGTGGCCAGCCTCTGCAAAATTAACGCCAACATCGGCAACTCGGCGGTTACCTCAGAAATTAAAGAAGAACTGAAAAAACTCCACACCGCAGTCCACTACGGCGCCGACACCGTCATGGACCTCTCCACCGGCGGCAACATCCACGAAATTCGCGAAGCCATCCTCCGCCACTCGCCCGTTCCCATCGGCACCGTGCCCATCTACGAAGCCATCGCCAGAGTAAAACGCGTCGAGGATTTGAACGCGAACGTCATGCTCGAAGTCATCGAAGAGCAGGCCGCCCAAGGCGTGGACTACATGACCATCCACGCCGGCGTGCTGATCCAATATCTCCCGCTGATTTCCAAGCGCATCACCGGCATCGTCAGCCGCGGCGGCGCCATCCTCGCCCAGTGGATGGCCTACAACCACAAACAGAATTTCCTCTACGAACACTTCGACGACATCGTCAAGATTTTCAAAAAATACGACGTCAGCTTTTCCCTGGGCGACGGCCTCCGCCCCGGCTGCGTCGCCGACGCCAGCGACGAAGCCCAATTCTCCGAACTCAAAACTCTAGGCGAACTAACAAAGAAAGCTTGGGCAGAAGATGTCCAGGTCATGATCGAAGGCCCCGGCCACGTCTCCATGGACAAGATCAAAGAGCAGGTCGATAAAGAAGTTGAATATTGTTACGAAGCCCCGTTCTACACTCTCGGCCCCCTCGTCACCGACATCGCTCCCGGCTACGACCACATCACCAGCGCAATCGGCGCAGCCATGATCGGATGGTACGGCGCCGCCATGCTCTGCTACGTCACGCCGAAAGAGCACCTCGGCCTGCCGAACGAGAAAGACGTGAAAGACGGCATCATCGCCTACAAGATTTCCGCCCACGCCGCCGACATCGCCCGCGGACGCCCCGGAGCCCGTGACCGCGACGACGCCCTAAGCTATGCCCGCTACAAATTCGATTGGGAAAAGCAGTTCGCACTCTCCCTCGACCCCGAAACCGCGCGTTCCATGCACGACGAAACTCTGCCCGACGACTTCTACAAAGAAGCAGCCTTCTGCTCCATGTGCGGCCCGAAATTCTGCTCGATGAATTATTCGTCGAAGGTCGACGAGTACAACAAGCAGGTGCACGGCATCGAGAAGAAGGATTATTCGGAGCTGGTGGATAGGCTGGTATCGATTAAGTA
>Ga0210395_10001876_pt1 | contig 16340 bp, 13 predicted proteins | sample IncBWH4OmetaG_FD_150861 | JGI IMG/M metagenome (GOLD analysis project Ga0210395, IMG submission 150861) | Forest soil microbial communities from Barre Woods Harvard Forest LTER site, Petersham, Massachusetts, United States - Inc-BW-H-4-O ... | reverse complement strand
ACGTCAACTCGTGGTCACCTGATTCCAGGAAATTTGCGTTTGTCAGCTATGAGTTGCTGCCGTAACCGTCTAACCTGATGGGGCGGCTCTGAGAAACGCCGGCCCATGATAAGATTAAAATCGACTTGGATGACGACCTTCATACTTTTCACCGTACGTTTTTGACCGAGCGCGGGAAGTATGAGGACGCTCTAACGCGGAAGTGGTGGAACTGGCAGACACACCATCTTGAGGGGGTGGCGCCGAAAGGCGTGGGGGTTCAAATCCCCCCTTCCGCACCAGTTTTGACAACGTTTCATGGATGAATCAAAGCGGTAAAGAGTTCTTCTGCCAGCTCTTGCAGATGAGGGAGCGGCAAAAGCCTCGGCTGGAAGCGACTCTCCAGACTTAACCCGCCAAGAACACTCCCCATTACGGCTAGACGTCGTTTAGGCGCGATCCGGGCGGTTTTGGACAGGCTCTTTCCGAACAAGAGTTCCACGAAATTCTCCGGAGAGCCCTATCTGTACTCGGGCTGCTGGTGCTTTCTGCTGTGCCGGATGCTAACGATTCTTATCCAGTCCTTAGCCAGTTCCAGCGGAAGCGGCAACGGGTACGGTGATCTCGAAGGAATCGGGCTGTGTCCAGACAGGCTTGCCGCTGCTGAGGTCAAGACGGTTCATTGTAGTCTTCAGATGGCGTCGATCCACTTCGACGAGGAGGTAGTGGTAGTTAATCTCCTTGCTCTGGAAGGGGTCAGTGGCAGCGCGTTCAATGGGATAGCCGTGAGCTCCTGCTCCCCCTAAAACAAAATATGTAACGCCGCCGTGCTCATGCCGTTCGTAATTGTGTACGTGGCCGGAGAACACTATGATCCGAGCCCGGAGGCGCTGCTGCCGCTCTTCCAACTCGTTCGCCAACGCATGCTCAGGAGAGCGAGATGAGTGTCCTCCTCCGAACTTTTTGGCGTCCGAGGAACTTGTGTAGGGAGGATGGTGGAGCACGACGAAGACGAAGTCGACATCCCCCGGCAGCGTGTCCAGAGCGTGCGATAACCATCGGCCCTGCGGCCCGGAGGTTTCGTCGAGTGAACTGTCGAGCACCAGCATCAAAGTGTTGGCCGCGCGCATGGAGTAATACCGGCTGTTCTTCAGGTCGGGGAAACGTTCGAAATAATTTGCCAGGGCGACCTTCTCGTCGCCATGCAGATCATGGTTGCCCAAGGCTGGGTAGACCGGAATCTTTTTCTCGCGCCAAACGCTGGTTTCACTGTCCCAAACCTTCCAGTCGTTCGCATCGTAGCCGTTGTAGACGATGTCTCCGCCGAAAGAGATAAACGCGGGTTTGACTTCTGCAATCGCCTGGACCAGAGCCTGGCGGGCCGAAGGGTTCGCCGCTTCCGTGTCTTTGGGATCGTGAAATCTCGAATCTCCATAGGCGACGAAACGGAATGGAGCGTCGACCTGCAATTGCAAGGCAACGGGTTGAGTTTCGGGGGCCTGCATCTGCGAATGGGAACGCGTGCAGGAGGCACAGCCGAGAAAAACCGCGACCACGAGCAATCTTTGAAAAATCTTCATTCACTTCCCCATGACCAGCACTTCAAACTGCCCCGACTCAGCGGTCGACAGAAACAACTGGTGCGTTTTCGGATCAAGCGCTGAAGTCTTGGCGCGAGGTAGGGTCTTCACGGTTTCGACAATTGAATATTTGTCCGGACTGTCCTGACGAATCACAGTGACGGTGCCTTCGCCGTTGGAATTGAAAATCAGCCGTGTGTCGACATCGAAGGCAGTTGCATCCACATGATCGCCTATGGGAAGGGTAGTGGTGATCCTGCCCGTGTCCGCGTCCATCACCGCCATGACCTTGCTTCGGCAGCCCAGAAACAATCTACGATTGGCGCGGTCAATTGCCATGCTGGAAGGCGAAGAACAAGGTGCTGTCGGCCAGCGCTGCTCGACTTTCAGCGTACGGGAGTTGATCTTGAGCACCAGGCTTTCGTCTTCAAGGTTATTGTAAACGTAGCCATTTCCGTCCGCGGCTGCGAATTCAGGACCACCTCCGAGGTCAATGGTGCCCGCCACCTTTCCGTCCTTGGCTTCGATCACGGTGGCACTTTTACTGCCACCGTTAAAGGCGAAGACCCTCGAGGTCGCCGGATCGTAGATGATCGCGTCCGGTTTTTTGCCAGTGGGGACCTCCGCGATTGTCTTCAGAGTTTTCAAGTCGAAGATCGTGACCGTCGAGGATTGCCCGTTGCTGACAAATCCACGCCCGAGGTCGGGAGCGATGGCTATGCCATGCACGCCCTGGGTGTTTTCTATTTTGCCGACAATCGCACCCGAGTCCACGTCGAGCACTTCGACCTGAGTTCCGTGAGAAACATACAAGCGGCGGGCGCCTTCATCAACCGTGAGATAGTCCCAGTTGCCCTGACCGGGTATGGGGATTTTCTTCGTGATTTGATAGTTGTCTGCGGCCCAGACCGGCGAGATCGCGAAGGCGAGCAAGATAGAGACGGCGTATCTTTTCAAAGCAGAACCTCACTATGCGAGTTTAATGGTCGTGCCTTAAGCCTGGCTGAATCTCTTACTTAAAACAGGAAGCGAAGCATGAATTGCAACTGACGGGGCAGGCCAGTCCCCGTGTTTGGCGAAGTGGCATTGTCGTTGTTGTTATTGAAATTGTTTGTCGTCGTGATCTGACCGAGGTTGCCCGCCGGTTGAAGTACCCATGCGGAACCCACCTGAACGTAGTTGAAAGCCAGATTGTTCAGATTTGGATCTCCAAGTTGTACGTGATTGAAAATGTTGAATGCCTGTACGCCGAACTCCACGGAAACGCGCTCGGTCACTTTGGTCGTCTTCATCAGCGACATGTCGATCTGCCAGGAGTCCAGCGCCCGAATGAGGCCATTGGGAGCGTCGCCGAACTGGCCCACCAGGCCATAAGAAGCATAGGGAACACCTAATTGATCTGTCCCTGCCGCGAGCGGCGGCGGAGCAAATGCGGCGGGATTGATCGGGATCGTATAGTTGTGCACGCCTCCCGGCAACAGCAAAGGAACTCCGGGAACAAGGTCCGGACGCTGGGTGGTTTGGTCATTGCCGTCCGGCAGTTGCGTGGGCGAGATGTTCATCGTGATCGTGAGAGGATGGCCGGTATGCCAAAGACCAACGCTGCTGAAGGTCCATCCGCCGACGAGTTTGTTCAGGACCCCTCCCTCATTCAGGTAGCGTTTACCAGTTCCAAATGGCAACTCGTAAACCACGTCGGCGGCGACGTTGTGGCGAATGTCGAAAACACTGGGTCCGTAGTCGCACGGCAGGCAATTCACGTTTTCCGGCCCGTTGGACTCGCCTCCACCCACCGATCCGTCGTTAATGGAATGCGACCAGGTATAGCCAGCCTGGAAAGAAAGACCGTTGGTAAAACGGCGTTGCAAGCTCAAAAGCAGAGCGTTGTAGCTGCTTGCGCCGATATCGGATTTGTAGTCCACCGACCCGTAGGGATCGCCTCCGGGATAGTACTGATCGAGCGTGCGGGTGCAATTTCCATTACTGTCGGGCTTAGTAATGCAAAAATTAACGCCTCCGCGAGAAAACAAACGTACACCGTGTGACCCAATATACTGCGCCGAAGCCAGGAAGTTGGACGGCAACTCGCGATCAATCGAAAGGCCCCAGGTTTCGACATACAGGTCACGGCGCCCATGGCGCTGCAAGGCGCGGGGTTGCTGAAGGTTGGCGACGTTGCTCCGCAAGCCACCCAGGTTTGGGACTGCCTGTTGATAGGCCGGCAAGAGCGGCGTGCCTGGGCCGGTTGGGTCAAGATTTACGAACGCCGTGTACCGATCGCTCTCCAGGCCCGCGTTAAGGTCATCGTTCTGGGCTGCACCGGTGTAAATTCCAAACCCCGCTCGAATGACGGTCTTGGCGTTAAAGACGCTGGGAGCCCAGGCAAAGCTGACGCGAGGATCGAAGTTGGTGTAGTCGGAGTTATACAGAGCCGGATTGGTAGGACATGGCGGTGTGTTGATCGGCGTGGGATAGGGGCCGTTCGTCGATCCTGGTCCCAGGCAAACGCCGTGAAACTGGGTGACATCGAAAACCGTGGTGCGATTGTCAGCTTCATTCGCGACCCCGTAATACTCCCAGCGCAATCCCATGTTGAGCGTCAAGGTCGGGGTGACTTTCCATTCATCCTGGAAGTAGGGTAGGTAAAAAGTGCGTCGAAATTTGTGGCAGCACCAAGAGGAGGTATAAGCAATTTGATAAAGCGACGCATTTACAAAGCCGGTGTCGAGGGCGCCGGAATTGTCGGAAAAGTAAAGATTGTTATCCGCGGTCTTCCCCTGATTTAGTCGAATCCGGCGAATCTCCATTCCTGTCTTGAAAGTGTGAGCCCCGTGAACCCAGGTGAGGTTATCGATTATGCCATACGTCGTACCCACTTCGTGATCCGCATTATCGTCGTTAATCTGCACCCAATTATTCGTATGAACGGAGTAGGGCAGAGGAGCCACCTGCGGATTTATGAACGGAGCGCGGTTTACATAAACTTTGACTTCGTTCACAACTGTTGTAGAAAGAGTCTGCTGCAGGGCAATGAAATAATTCGCCGGATGGTTAATTGTTTGAATCAGGTCATAGGGGACGCTAGCGCCGTTGGTACCACTGACCAGGCTGATGTCGCGCTGAGCCCGCCCGTATAGCAGCGTCTTGTCATTGATCTTGTAATCGATTCGCGCAAGCCACGTGTCTTCGTGGACCGTGGTGGGTGCAGGTGCCGTGAACTGATCGGAGTCGGGAAGCCCACTGCCAGTCTGGTCGATGAAGGCTCCATCCGGATAAACGAAGATGGGATTGCAGTTCCCGATAGAACCGGTGGAGGTCCTCCACGGGAAAGCCTGAAGTATGGAACACATCTGCGGCGATTGGGCCAGAGTTTGCCGTTGTATCGAAGGCGAAGGCACGAGTACACGGGTCGTCGCACCTCCGTATTGGCGAAGACCTTCGTAGTTCAGGAAAAAGAACAGTTTATCCTTGACGATCGGACCACCCAGACTCATTCCGTATTGTCCAAAACGAAAGGGAGGAATGGCGGGATTGCCATTGATGTCGAAGTCATTGAAGTTCCGCGCATCGAAAATCGAATTTCTTAGGTAGCCAAAGACGGAGCCGTGGAACTGGTTGGTGCCGGATTTAGTGACCACATCGATTTGTCCACCTGACTGAGTGCCGTATTCAGCGTCATACAAAGCACTGCTGACGCGATACTCCTCGATTGCGTCCTGGGAGATCTGTAAACGGGTTTGTGATTTTTGCGCCTGCTCCTGAATTCCGCCGGCGTCGACGCCGTCAAACTGAAAGTTGTTATCGTCTCTGGCGCGGCCTGCGAAACGAATCGTCCGTTGATCACCACCACCGTCATCTTGAGCGAACGGTGCGAGCAGAGTAAGATTCGCCCAGTCGCGGCCGTTCGTTGGGAGGTTCGCGATCTGGTTTTGGCTGATGACCGTGGATGCTTCCGCTGTACTCCGGTCTGCGGGAGCCGCGGTCGCAACGACGTCGATCTTGTCGGCAAGCGCACCGACCTCCATCCTGACATCCAGTGTCCGCGTTTCGCCGACCCGTAATATAACGTTTTCGATGACCTTCGTCTTGAAACCGGTGTCGGTGATGGTCACGGTGTAGCGCCCCACGGCAAAGCCCGGAAAGCGGTAGTATCCCTTCGAGTTTGTGAGTTGCTCCTCCTTAATACCTGTTTCCACCGCCAGACTCACCACATTGGCACCAACGATAATAGCGCCGGTCGGATCCATCACTGTTCCTTCAAGCACCGCTCGATCCACTTGCGCGAACAATGACGTGGTTGCAAGAGGAAACAACAAGCAAGCAACGAGAGCGAGCGTACCGCGCTTTGAACGCATGCCGACCTCCCATGCCAAACTCCCTCGGAACAAGCAGCTTTCTCCGGCGGAAGTGGGTTCTATGGTTGCAGATGATGCCGCGATTCTAGGAAGGCCTGATGAAGCCGATGTTAAAGGAAGGTTAATTTTTTTTCAGACTACGCTTTAAGCCCGCCGACGTTTTACTCTACTGGTCAGTTTGCACTTCCAGTCACGAATCATGTCCATGAGACTGCTGATTGTGGAAGATGAGCTGCGCATGTTGGAATTGCTTCGGCGAGGGCTCACCGAAGAGGGACACACCGTTTTCTGCGCAATTGACGGTAGCGACGGGTTGCTCAAACTGCGGCAGCAACAATTTGACGTCTTAATTCTCGACGTGATGTTGCCGAAGATGAGCGGCTTCGAGCTTGCGCTACAGATCCGACGAGAGAAAAACTCCACCCCCATTCTAATGCTGACCGCAAAAGACTCGGTTCCCGACATCGTACACGGTCTCGATTTGGGCGCCGACGATTACATGACGAAGCCTTTCTCCTTCAATGAACTCCTGCTCCGATTGCGTGCCGTCAAGCGGAGGGCGTCGGCGAGCCAGCCTTCCGCGTTTCAGGTTGCGGACCTGTGGCTTGATCCAATTTCTCACCAGGTGAGCCGCGCTGGACAGGCCATCAGCCTTACGCGAACCGAATACAGCTTGCTCGAGCGTCTCATCAGTAATGCCGGAAGAGTGGTTCCTCGCGACATGCTCATCCTGTCAGTGTGGGGACGGAAGGCGGAAGTCGAGGGTAATACGCTCGATGTCTTTATGCGCCTTCTGCGCAACAAAATAGACAACGGTGGCCGTGAGCGGCTGATCCATACCGTGCGTGGAGTCGGATACATTATGCGGCCGGAGGTTTGATTGTGAGGAAGCTGTCGATCGGGGTTCGCCTTACCCTCTGGTATTTGCTGCTTTTCGCTGCAGCTCAGCTCGTCTTTGCCACGGCCATGTGGTTCTTTGCCCGACGCAGCCTGTACCGCATCACCGACGGTGCCTTACGAGCACAAATTGACGATCTAACCAATTTTCTCGAAGCTCAAAAAAAGAACGCTACAATTGCCAAGCTGCAGGAGGAAGTAGCAGAAGCATATTTGCTCGAACATTCCGGTGACTACCTTCAGATTTATGACGATGATGACAGCGCCTGGATTTTCCGAGCTGATTTTTTGCGACAGCATGCTTTGGAGCCGGCAACAAACGGTTTTTTGACCCAACCTCACTATCGCGACGAGCAACTCGGCAGATCTCTCCGTTTTGTGACCCAGAAGGTCCGGGCGAACGGCCGAGTCTTCACGGTTCAGACGGGCCTCCCGGTCGATCAGGTCAACCAGACGCTGGTTTTGTTTCGCGGCTACCTGTTGACGTTTGCCCCGCTTTTACTGCTCGCCGCCGCTTCCGGAGGCTTCTGGCTGAGCCGGAAAGCCCTGTCGCCGGTTGACGCAATCACCCGAACCGCGCGAACCATCAATGCCACGAAGCTGAGCGACCGACTGGAAAGGTTGACCACCGGCGACGAACTCCAACGCCTATCAGACACCTTGAATGAAATGCTCGGACGCATCGAGCACGCCTTTATCCGCGTAACTCAGTTCACGGCGGATGCCTCTCACGAACTGCGCACGCCCATCTCATTGATTCGCACGGAGGCAGAGATCGCGCTTAGAAGATCCCGAGGCGATGCCGAGTACCGCGAGGCCTTGCGCCATATTCTCCTGGAGGCAGAGAGAACATCAGCACTTGTCGAAGAATTGTTGTCCCTTGCAAGGGCTGATTCTGGACGGGAAACCTTAAGGATCTCTTCCGTAGATTTATCCACGATCGTTCGGGAGGTCAGCGAACAATGGCGAGAGCTGATGGCCGCACGGAATCTAACGTTCACTTGTGACGTTACCGACGAAGAAATTACACTTCTTGGAGACCGCAATGCTTTGCAGCGCCTGCTGACTGTCCTACTGGACAACGCGGCGAAGTACACACCTGCGCCAGGGACGGTGGAGCTTCACCTGCAGCTGAAGGGTGAGTTGGCGGCCATCCGTGTCAGCGACTCCGGCATCGGGATCGCTCTTGAAGACCAGCCAAAGATTTTCGATCGGTTTTATCGGGCTGACAAAGCGAGAAGCCGTAACCTGGAGGGCGCGGGCATCGGTCTCGCGATCGCACAATGGATTGTGCAGCAGCACAAAGGATCAATCACGGTTCAAAGCTCGCCTGGTAAGGGCTCGACCTTTCTGGTGCAATTGCCACTTCAAGCAATGAAATTGGAACCATCCAAGAGCTCAACCGTCGTCTTCACCGCATGAACGTCAGCCAATATCTCAAGGTCCTGCTGAACGAATCTCGGCGTTGAGGTGTGGCGCTCTTCCCCTAACTCAGGAAATAAACGCTCGTGGACATACCGAGCCAGCCCTGCGGTGATGGATGTTCAGCTTGGCGGCCTGTGCGTCGTTCCACACAGGTGTTCGATGGCCTCATCCATTCGTCGGCGGGCCAGAAGCAGCCTTCGTTTTGCGGCGCTCCGGCTAATTCCGAGAATCGCCGCCGCTTCCGCAACGCTGTGTCGTTGGATGTCGCAGAGGAGAAATACCTCTCGACAACTCCGACGTAACTGCAAGGCGTGCATCAGCACGGCCTGCATCACTCCCGACGGAATACTTGGCTGCTCAGTCGACAGACGCTCCCGAAGTCCCTTTACCTGGAGTGGTTCGGTCATAGTTAAAGTTGAGGTTAAGCTCGACATCCCGGTTACTGGCACCTCTGTTCCCTGGCGCAAGATCGACGCCATGCGCTTTTGTTGCGTTCACGGGCAAATGTCCCGACTGACGCCGAAGCCGTTAAGAACGGCTCCGGCGAAGCTGAAGAACGACGCCTCTCCCCCCGGCGGCCATCGTCCTCCATCGGGATGCTGGTAACCCTGCGAAGCGCTTTGCTCCTTGGGCGGACCCGCGAACAAGCATCGGGGCCCATCAGTTACGGTGGTCCCGATCAGATGCTCATTGTCATGGTGCGTCCAGAGCCAGTTTCGTTTCATGTGAAATAGTGCGGGGGAGAATCCTACAACGCCTGCCGGGCAATCGTTTCACGGAGGACGGGTGTAGAATAGCTCCCACTTGCTCGCACGCTGAGGCCAGAGCTTTGCAATTCCAAGAATTCAACAAGTCTTACCTGGAACGGCTATGTTCGGGCGATTTCCGGACAGAGAGCCATTTTGTCGCTTATTTCAGTGAATTGATCCAATTAAAACTGCGTTCGCGGGTAAATTCTCCCCAAGCCGTCGAGGATCTGCGCCAAGAAACCTTTGCGCGAGTCTTCGTTGCTCTGCGGAGTGAAGGGAAGTTAAGAAACCCGGAACGATTAGGAGCCTTTGTGAATTCCGTTTGCAACAATGTATTGCTTGAGCACTATCGTGCGTCTTCCCGGGAAGATCCGATCGAAGACGAAGAGAGTACGAACATTCCCGATCCGTCGCTTGACGTGGTTTCGATTCTGTCGCACAAGGAGATGCAACAGAATGTCCGTCAGGTCCTAGACGAATTGTCGGAGCGGGACCGGCGCCTGCTGCGGGAAATCTTTCTGGAGGAACGAGACAAAGACGCGGTCTGTCATGACTTTGGCGTGGACCGGGACTATCTCAGAGTCCTGCTTCATCGCGCCAAGCAGGCCTTTAAGGCAGTCTATCTCAAGAAGTTACCGGCTGGCATAAGGGGCACGGCTGCGGATTAACACTATGAAACGATTTGTCTTGCTCTTTCACTATCTATACGAAGGACACATATCTGGACATGGACCATAGCGAATCAATTCGCTTGATGGCTGCCGAGAAGTACCTGCTCGGCGAGCTCGCGCCCGAGTTACGAGAACAGTTCGAGGAGCACTTCTTCGACTGCCAGGAATGCGCTCTCGACGTCCGGGCAGGCGCTGCCTTGGTCGAACACAGCAAAGTCGTGTTGTCGGAGCCAGTCGCCGTATCTCCGGCGAGTTTACCGGTCCCGGCCCGCGTGAAACCAGACTGGCTAGGGTGGTTACGTCCTGCCTTGGTCGTCCCAGTTCTGGCGGTCCTGGTGGCGGTGATTGGCTATCAGAACCTGGTGACGTATCCGCAATTGAAGCAAATGGCCAGCAGCCCGCAGATTTTGCCGTGGGCCTCGATCAACGTCAGCACTCGCGGTGCGAGTTTGACCCAGATCTCGCCGCATCCTGGCCAGGGCTTCCATCTGCTCGTGAACATTCCTCCCGAGAGCCGCTACACTTCTTACACTTTCGACTTGTCGAGCCCATCAGGAAGACTAGAATGGTCGCGGACGATTCCAGCGGCCTCATCCGACGAGGCCCGGTCGATTTATGTTCCGGGAGCGAATCAGGAGCAAGGCGTGTACACGCTGGCGGTACACGGCAAAACGGCCACCAACGAGAGTTCAGACCTCGGTCATTATTCGATTGAAGTGGAAATTCAGAGATAGCTCAAAAGGGGAGGAGCTGAAAATATGGCCACAAATCCGAAATCACCAGTCGTGCCGCAATCTGTCAGGTCGCAGTATCACGTGTATCACGCCGAAGCCCACGTGCTCAGTGGCAACTTGAAACATCCTGTTGAACAACCGATCGAACACAAGGCCCGGGTTGTGTTAGAGAAGACACGCCGCGACGGCCACATCAGCCAGTCGGTCGCAGAGGATACTATGGAGGGCCTGATCTCGTTCAAGGCGGGCCACACCCGCGCGTCGGGCACCAAGATCGAGAAAAAAGATCTTTGGGGCAACGATCATTCTGGCTGGGTGACACTCTCGACGTCGGTACTTGAGGGCTTGAACGTGTTCGAAGTGATCACGGTCGATCGCGTGGTGGCGCAGGTTTCGACCGAGCATCCCATAACCGACGGCCACGTTCCTCGAGTCACATTCTTGGGCACACGCTTCGAAAACTTCCGAATCGGCGGGTATCCCGTGGAGGTAGAGCTCGACCTCGGAATTTGCGGTGGCAAACCGGACGGCGACCGGCCCTATCTGGAAGACCGCGGTTTCCTTGATCGTGTTCAGCGTCAATTCAATGACATCGCCGGCGCCAAAGGTCTTCCTGACGACCTGGAGAAAAAGTACGATGCCAAGATCGCCTACATCGACGATCTCAAGAAACGTTCCAATGGGCGCGCGAAAGGGGAGCGGAACGGGTATCCTAAGCTGCAATGTTCGCTGGTCAAAAGTATCGGTCCGATTCCGATTCCGGGAGTCAAGACGTTCGGGAATATCATTTTCATCCCGGACTTTGGGACCGTGGCGTTAGCCGAAGTCGAGGTAGGAATCGAAGCCGCCTACGACGGCTATTCGGAGAAGTCAGGAACTGGTTCTCCGCAGGGGCCACGCGACAGCAACTACTTCGCACTGGACATGCTGCACATGCATTTGGGCTGCATCGGCGGCGGGGACGTAAAGGCTGGCAGCGCAAAGACCAATGGCGAAACAAGGCCCTAGGATCTTTCATATTTGTTACCCTCACGTGCGGGCTGGGCTGCAGTCGGCCGCAGAGTCCGCAGATCGTATTTGACCATGCTTATAAACGTTTCCTCAGAGGCGACCTGCAGCAGAGTCAAGACGAAGCCCACGCAGGGTGCCAACGATTTCGAAGTTCGAGTCAGGAATGGGCCTGGAAATTCAGAATCTTGGAAGCGGAATCTCTTCTATGGCGCGGAATGTATGCCCAGGTTCTGACGCTGCTTGATTCTCCGGCAACCCGACCCGACAACAGAGATTCGACGATCGAAATCCTTGCGATCGAAGCCGTTGCGCATGCGCGTCTGCATCAATTCCAAGAAGCAGAGGGAAAACTCGGACAGGCGATGCAATTGTGCCAGGTTTCCTCTGAAATAACATGCGGCGATGTCGTCCGGGCCCGCGGCGTTCTGGCCGTACAGCACGGCCAGATTGACTCCGCAAAGCAGTTCTTCGAGCAATCCTTACAGTTTGCTCGCGCTCACAATGATCACTTTCTAGAGGCTAGTGCGTTCCTCAATTTGGGCTTGACTTCTCTGCGAGAAGAACACTTCGACGAAGCTATCGACTGGACGGATGCCGCGTATAAATCGTCAACCGCCATGGGGGCTGATGACATTGCCCGAACGGCCCTCGGTAACCTTGGTTGGGCGTATTACAACCTTGGGGACTCTGAAAAGTCGTTGGCTCTATCTCTCGAAGCCGAGAAGCTTGCCAGCCAAGTGGGGAATGTGGTTCTACAGCTGTCCTGGACGACGAATGCCGGATACGTCTACGCAGCGCTTGGCGATCTTACACGTGCCAAACGGTCGTATTCGAAAGCGCTCGATCTCGCCACCAAGATCGGCGGCAAGCAAGGTATTTATAATGCCTTGCGGGCGTTAGCTCTTGTCTCGGTCGAGAGTGGCGAACTGGATGAGGCTCGCAAGTACTCCGATCAGGCCATCGCGATCGCGCGGGTCGACAACAACCGACTTGATGAACTCTACCCACTTTTGGTCAAGGGGTTGATTGCTGCCCGGTTGGGTGATTCGGCAGGAGCGGAGCACATATTCCGCGAGGTTGAAAACGACCCGAACGCGAACCCCTCGCTCACCTTGCGGACTCAGCATGCGCTCGCGCGACTCTATGAAACTGAAGGTCGCTCAGATGATGCGGATCGTGAATATCAGGCAGCGTTGGCGACTTTCGAAGCGGCTCGATCGTCGCTGCAGCGTAGCGATTCGAAGCTGCCGTTTTCTAACAACGCCTCCCGCATCTACGACGACTACGTGCATTTTCTGGTGGCGCGCGGCAGGACGGACGATGCCTTGCGCTGGGCCGACTACAGCCGTGCACGCACCCTGGCTGAGGGATTGGGACTGCTGACCAAATGGGCTTCCTCTGGGCCTCCGCCGTTGAAACCTCAACAAATCGCACGCCAAGCGGACGGCACAATTCTTTTTTATTGGTTGGGCGAAAAGCAATCGTATCTGTGGGCGATCACACCTCAGAAAACCAGCTTGTTTACTCTCCCGGCCGGATCTGAAATCGATGCAGCTGTGCAACGGTATCGCAAAGCTTTGGTTGGGCCACAGGATATTCTCGAAACCGCGAGCCCTGACGGGACCAGGTTGTACCAAATGCTCGTCGCCCCCGCGCAACCTTTGCTGACGAAGGACAATCAAGTCTTCGTCATCCCGGATGGCAGTTTGAATGGCCTGAATTTCGAGACCTTGCTCGTGCCAGAGCCGAAACTGCATTATTGGATTGAAGATGCGACCGTCGCCGACGCCAGCTCACTCCGCCTCCTCGCAGCGTCACATAACTCGCAGCATGCCTCAAAGACTGGCCCGGACAAACTTCTCCTCATCGGGGATGCCATCTCCCCCAACGCCGACTATGCCGAACTGCCTAAGGCTGGTGCGGAAATCGAAAATATCGAAAAACATTTTGCTCCCGCGGGGCGCGAGGTTCTTACCCGAGCTCAAGCCACTGCTCCAGCCTACCTCGCAAGCGCGCCGGAACAGTTCGCGTATATCCATTTTGTAGCCCACGGCACAGCCAGCCGATCGAGTCCTCTGGACTCCGCCGTCATATTGTCAAAAGCATCTCCTGAAGAAGATTCCTTTAAGCTGTACGCACGGGACATCATTCAGCACCCTGTACATGCGAAGCTGGTGACTATTTCGACCTGCTACGGTGCGGGCGCCCGTGCCTACACGGGTGAGGGATTAGTAGGCCTCTCGTGGGCGTTTCGGCGCGCTGGGGCTCACAACGTGATCGGCGCGCTTTGGGAAGTCAGCGATACCTCGACGCCCCGCCTCATGGACCAACTCTACGACCAGCTGAAGAAGGGCAGAAGCCCGGAAGCAGCTCTCCGCTCCGCGAAGCTTTCCTTACTCCACTCTGAAGGCGTCTTCCGCAGGCCATTGTACTGGGCGCCGTTTCAGCTTTATACCGGTACTTAGGGAATTCGTTTGCTTGTGGTGAAGATCAGGTTCAGTAAGTCGCGGATCATTTGTTTCGACGCGCTTCAGCTTCTGCGAGCCAGCCGCGACGCAACTTCTCTGCCGAGATGCTTGACAGGTATGGCTTGATGTCCAGAATCGGGGTCCCATCAAGCATGTCTACGCCGCGTACGTGCAGTCGTATGCCATCTCGACTAAGAAGCTCGACAATGGTCAGGCCGACAGGGTTGGGACGTCTTGGGGACCGCGTGGCGAACACGCCGTGCGGTCGATTATCGCTCGGTGGCGTGCCCAGCAATTCAAACCCCTGCGAGTGATCAAATACCCAGACGACGATGAGGTGAGAGAAACCCTCGATATCAGTGAGTCCGAGCCCGAATTCCGGTAATACTTCGAGAACGCCTTCCACGTCGTGCTTCGCTCCCAATCCTTTGGGAATCTCGCGAGTGTCCTTGTACGAGCTTCTGACATACCCAATGGGCTGCGGCGTGAACAAAGTCACTTGCCCTCCTCGTTTGGCAACTTTTAGGCGGCGTCCAACTGGCACACACCACAGTGTAGCCCGCCCATAGCATCGTGGAACACTCCGCACACTGGTGATTTCAGGCGGGCGTTGCGTGAGTCGATGCAGCCTGCGCAACGCCGGAATTGCGACGGAGCGGTTCCCATTGCAAATAGGTCAGCGATCGCCACAGCCATTCCAGCGGCCCAAACAAGAAGTAGCACAACCAGATTGGAGACGCCACCAACTGAACCGCCCAAATCACGAGGACGATGGCGAACTGCCCTACTCGCGATACTTTGCCAATCAAGCCAAAGCCGTGACCGTAGAAAAGAGTGGTGCACACTGCCGTATGCATAATGTAGTTCGTAAACGCCATCCGGCCGACTGCAGCCAGGCGACGGGTTAACGGAATCAAGACTGCCGCCTTCGACGCGAGCATGATTGTGCCGACCCAACTCAGGCTGACTAACAAACTCGCCCAATAATTGAATTGCATGCCGTAGAAAAAGGAGTAGCGGAAGTCCCAGCCCGCGGCGAAGTCACGATACGTTCCGTAGAGCGTCACGGGAATGCCGATGAGTAATCCGACGGCGATCAGCGTCCAGTAGAACGATGATGGCCTCCTCGCACTGAAAACTCCCAGTTTGAAAAGGGCCATGCCAACCAGCATTAAGCCAGTCACTCGCCAAAATGTGAACGCCACAAAGAAGATGGTTTCCATTTGCAGGGAGTCCGGCACGCGAAAACTCATTTGCGCCGTCCAACTTCCTCGATAAGCCGCAATCTCTTTCGCCGCAATCGCGGGCGTGGGCATCCACAACTGTTCGCGAGCGGCTTGCACTTGCGCGGGAGACCAATGCTGCGACCACAGGCCGTACGCCGTCATGGAGGTGGACGCGACGGCGATGGCCAGAACGCCCATCACCAGCAGCGTGCGTGGCCGAAATCTGCGGCAAAGGTAGACCAACAGCCCGCACATTCCGTAGGCGACCAAAATATCTCCGCTCCACAAAAGGTAAGCATGCGCTAGGCCAAACAGAATCAGCCAGCCCATGCGCCGGTAGTGCAGAGCTGCAGAGGGCTTGCCTGCGGCCTCGACGCGGCTGGTCATGAGCAGAATTCCGGCTCCAAACAGCATGGAGAAAATCGTCATGAACTTCTCGTCTGCGAAGACATGGCTCAGCAACCAGACCCAGAAATTTGCTCCGCGCAGATCGCCATACGCAGTAGGATTCCAGTAGGCGGCGCTGATCATCGAGAAATACTGAATGTTCATGGGGAGAATGCCCAGCAACGCGAAACCGCGCAGCACGTCGATGCTGACAATGCGCTCTTTTTCAGCAACTGGCTGTGGGCTTTCAGTGATGTATTCTCCACCAAGTCGTGGCGTCGAATCCTTCGATATGATCGTTTTGCTCACTGTTCCACCTGTTTGGAGACCTTTGTATCACCGCTTGCATCAGCATTCGGGGAGTGGATCTGTTGGAAGACATCCGTGGAAGCCTTGAGATAATCGCTGAACTCGTCCACCTGGCGGATGCGAAATCCCGCGACGAGTTGTCGTCCTTGCGCTACAAACTCTTGATGGCTGGGTAGCCAAATCTCATCATGCACTTTTTGCTGCTCGATGAAACCCTGAAAGCCTTTGACGCTGCCGAGGAAACCCAGGCCCAGCGAGGATACGCTGGTGAACTCCATGCGAGCGATTTCCGCGTCATCCGGGCTGATCCACATCGTCCCCTTCATGTCGCCGGCGACTTTGCCCGCGAGGTCTCCCTGGCGTCGCGGAGGTGATTTCGGTTCGAAGGCGTAGACGATCATGCACTTTCCATGAATGTCGTCCCAGTGCAAAGGCGTGAATCGAGACTTCAGAATGATGTCGGAAAACAGAATATCGTTCTTGGGATGAACCTCGCCGGGTTTCTGGGCTTTCTGTTCGTACCGGCGCATTTTGTGTTCGATTTCTTTT
>Ga0210395_10001875_pt1 | contig 16345 bp, 14 predicted proteins | sample IncBWH4OmetaG_FD_150861 | JGI IMG/M metagenome (GOLD analysis project Ga0210395, IMG submission 150861) | Forest soil microbial communities from Barre Woods Harvard Forest LTER site, Petersham, Massachusetts, United States - Inc-BW-H-4-O ... | reverse complement strand
TGTTGCCGATGATGTGCGACCAACTGGCGTGCATGAACATCGCGGTGAAAATCGTGATCCAATGGTGGCCGGAGAAAATTTGGGCCGGGACGGCCGACCACTGGGTCACGAAGTCCTCGCCCCCCATCAGTTCGCGTACAAAGACGAAGGCGTTCGCCAGGATAATCAGGATGGTGATGACGGGGACGCGGGTGGGGCGCCGGGACGCGTCGCTCAATGGAATCAATCCGCCCATGTCGGTCTTCCTCCTTACTCTGTTCTTTCAGCTAGACTCAGGCCTCGCTGGGCACACATTTCCTCAAGCCTCGAAGCTGTTCCACCTCTCGGCGTCACAGATGCCAGGCAGCGCTGGCTACGCCGCCATCGATGACGGCGGCGATACGGCACTGGTTACCTTGCGTACGGCCATCGACATCATGACCCGCGCAACGCCGCTGAAGATCAGGCTGACGCCTACCAGGGTGCCGATTGCCCAGGCGGCACTGGATGGCCATTGCATGTAGATCATCAGGCCCAGCAGCAGGGATACGATTCCGTCCAGCAGCACCCAGGTCGATCCTCGGATTGGACGCATCTTCACGAACAGAACGATATCGAGGATGCCTTCAATCAGGAAGAGCGCTGCCAGCAGCAAGGTCAGCGACGCGACACCGAGCAGCGGGCGTGCGATGAGGTATCCGCCGAAGCACACGTACGCAACCCCTACCAGGAGCTTCCAGATCATGCTCCCGGCTCCGTGGGCGCGGAAGGCGAGCAATATGTGGACAACGCCGGCCAAAACAATCAGCCAGGCGACGGCCACGTTCACCGCGACAGCGGCAAGAAACGGAGAAGCCACTGCTGCTGCGCCCAGGACGATCAGCAAAACTCCCCAGGCAATGGAAACCGTCGAGGCGTGTCGGACCATCTCGATCGGAGTGTTCTGTGCCATAGAAAGCCTCCTTACGAATCGGCCTAGAAGATTACTCTAAAAGGCTCAGTTTTTGAAGTCGGGTTGGTGCAGAATTTTGCTTTTTTGCGGGAAGGTGCCGCGTGGCTCCCGGCGGTGAAGGGACATACGTGCATGACCGATGAGAGGTCACTGGTCCGGCAATTTTTTTCTCTGCGCGGATGAATTTTCAAGATGCGGGGCTGGGTTGGTTCTTGCCGCCTGTTGCGATCAGAAACAGAGCGGCCATGACGCCGAGAAGTGCAAGTTGTAACAAGCCGTAGTGCACGCGTGCGACGCGGGACCAGTGTCCGTAGAAGGTTGCTTCGAAAGCCCAAGCGGTCCCGGGCCTCCACAAGTACAGACTGGCGATACCGCCGAGCCCCGATATCGCAGCCACCGTATTCATTGCATAGGGGACCGAGAGTGGTACGAGAGCTACCAACATCAGCAAGTAGATTGCAGTAACCGGGGCCGGGAGAGCGACGAACGCTCGGACCAGCGGTACGCCACACCGCTCACATGCGGGGGCATGCAAGTTCCCCCGATACATCTGCAGCACAATGTTGAACGCCGACCAATGAGTTGTGTCCAAGACTGGCGGATCGACGGTTATGAGCGGTAGGAAAAAAGTTAGAAGGCCGAGCGCAATCACCAGAAGAGCGGATGCTCTGGGGTGTAGTCCGAACGGCTGCCATTGCGCTGGCGTGCCAGTCGTGCGGCTGTCCTTCGGGAAGCGCCCACCGCGTGACGACAGATAGTGGATCGGCGTCCCTAAGCGCATAGATCCTCTTTGCGGCTAGCCGTGTTTGGTGGCTTCGCGTTTCAGGGCGCGTTGCAGGGTTTGATCCAGGGCTGACTTCGCGGTTTCGTATTCCTGGTGGGTGATGCGGCCTTGTTGGCGTTCGACTTCGAGTTGGAAGAGTTCTTCTTTCAGGGCTTCGAGCAGCATGGAGGAGGAAGCGGGGGGGCGCGCACGAGTTTCGCCGGCGCGAGCAGAGCCTGCGGACTCGCGCGCCGCGGGGATTTCGGCGATTTCGTAGCCTTCTTCGCCTTCGTCCTCGTAGGTCATGGAGGCAGGGCCCTTGCCTTTGGCGCGGGCGGCGCGGTTGGCGGCTTGCTGGCGCGTGGCGACGAAGACTCCGCCGAGAATCAGGACGGCGGCGAATCCGCCGAGAATGTACCAGCGATATTTCTGCAGTGGGTCGGGAGCGTCGATGGGCGGGCCGAGGCCTCCGCCGGGACGGCTTTCGGGCGGCGCTGCCTGAGCGCCTTGGCTGGGCTGGCCTTCGCTGCCTTCTTCCGCTGGCGCGGCCAGCGTGCCTTCGCCGGAGAGCTTGAATGCGAGGGGCTTGCCCAGGTCGGTGTTGGAGGAAACTTCTACGTTGGCGTCGGGCTGGCCGGGGTAGGGTGCGACTTGAAAATTGGTTCCGGGAGCGGCGGAGAATTCCATCGTCTTAGGCGCGATGGCGACGAAGTGCTCCAGAGGATAAATGCTTTTGGGATCGATATTCACGCTGCCGGTGTACGGCACAGAGTAGACGACGCTGAAGCGCGTCTCACCGGGGCGCAGTGGGAAAAGAAATGCGTAGCGATTCTTGGCGTTCGCGCCTTCGGGAACGGGGGCGGAGTTCACGGGCTGGCCGCCGGCGGTCATGGCCTGGCCTTCGCTGACGGTCGCGCCGTCGGGGACGTAGAACTCGAGGTTGTGTTCGTTCATCTGCGTGCGCGGGGGTTTGGAAACGTTGTTCACCGCGAAGGTGCGCTGCACGTGGAGCTGGCCCTGATCTGCCTGGAAGGTCATGATGTCGGCGACGACCTGGATGCCGTCGACTTTTTTGGCGACGTCGTAGACTTCGACCTCGACGGAAGTGGTTCCGGGAGGGGCCATGCGGTGGTAGGTGACTTCCTGGTGGATGACGCGGATGAGATGCGGGCCTTGGCCGTCGAGCTTGAAAGTGAAGTTGCCTTTGGCGTCGGTTTTGGTGCGGCCGGCTTCTTCCATGCCTTGACCGAGGCTGAGGAGGACGACGTCGTCGCCGGCGGAGGGTTTGTTGGTGGTGGAGTTTTTGACGCGGCCGGTTAGGGTTTGGGCGGAGGCCAGGGTGGTGAGGAGGAGGGTGAGGGCTAGGATGATTGGGATCCGCGGGGCGGGGGTTCTACGTGAGAACTCCGCGCGGGGGCAGTTGGTGACGCACGCTAATACGGGGTCCTTCGACTTCGCGGGAACTGCGCTTCGCGCACTTCCCGCTACGCTCAGGATGACAGGGGGTTGGGGTTGGTTCATAGTTTCGCTTTTCTATCTCACTTTTCTTGGTGCGGCGGCGGCTTTGGCTTCTAGTCTGGCGATTTCGGCCAGGAGGGTGGCGGCTTCGTCTTGCAATGAGGATTTCAGGGACTGGTAGTCGGAGTCGGGCATTTTGCCGGCTTTGAATTCGAAGTTCAGGTCGCGGAGGTTTTCGTAGACGACGTCTTTGCGCTCGCGCAGGTAAGAGGCGCGCGTTTTTTTTCGGCCCACGGAGAAGGTGCTGGGAAAAAAAATATAGTACAGAGCGGCGACGGTGGCGAGGAGACAGCAGGCTAGTTCGAAGCTCATAAGTCGGTATCCTTGCGGGCTTGATCGCGGAACTGTTCGAGTTCGGCGCCGCGGATGGGTCTCAGGCCGTCGGCAATGGCGGGTGTGGGACGATTCTTCCACGCGTTGATCACCATCACGACCAGCATGAGTCCGAGGGCGAGGGCGGCGAAGGGAACGATCCAGGCGGTGCGGTCGAAGCCGGTGGTAGTGGGGGCGGCGAGGACGGTGGGTCCGTATTTCTGGACGAAGGATTGTTCGACCAGGCTGTCGCTGTCGCCGCGGTTGACGGCTTCCATTAATTCGTTGCGCATGCGATCGGAGTCGGGGCAGCCAACGTGATTGCATTCCAGAAGAATCTGGTTGCAGCCGCAGATACACATCATCTGGTGGCCGAGTTCGTTGAAGCGGGAGGTGGGGTCGCCGGCGCCGGCGAAGGTGGTGACGGCGAGGGCGAGCAGAGCGCAGTGGAGGAGTCGGCGGAACGAGTTGAATTTGATCATCATGACGTTATTCGTTCGTTTTCGCCGCGGATACGGCGGCCCCTCAGCGGCTAAAGCCGCGATCTCACGTTTTCCTTACGGCACGACTTAAGTCGTGCCCTTCCCGGTCGTGCTCCATTCCGAATCCGGGGTGGACAGCCGAGGTCGGCCGTCCCCACATTTAAATCTTCACAACCTAATCTCCCGTCACTGCGGGGACGGCTTGCTGGGCTACCAATCTCGTGGCTGGGATGCGGACGGGGGCGGGGGCGTTGGGGATCAGGGCCAGGACGGTGCCGCCGAGGATGATCCAGACGCCGAGCCAGATCCACATGACCAGCGGGTTGAGATGGGCTTTGATGATGGGCCGACCGCTCTCGTTCTGACCCTCATAGACCAGGTAGAGATCCTCTTTCAAAGTAGAGCGGATGTCGGGCTTGGTGGAGGCCTGACGGCTGGCCTTGTAGAACTCGCGCACCGGGGTCATGGTGTCGATTTGTTTGTCGCCCTTGTAGACGTCGATCACGGCCCATTCGCTGGCTTTGTTGGGAGTGTCGTCCTGAGTGTAGGAGCGGCAGACGAGAGTGTAGGACCCGATGGTCATCTTGTCGCCGTAGTCCATGCCCTTGTCGGCTTCTTTTTCCTGATTGAAGGCGGAGCCGGCGAATCCGATGATGACGACGACCACGCCGAAGTGGACGATGTATCCGCCGTAGCGGCGGGTGTTGCGGTGAGTGAGTTGGACGATGGAGGCGAACGTGCCCTGGCCGGTGTGTCCAGCGATGACTTTGCCGCCGCGGTAGTATTCGCTGGCGATGGTGAGCGTTACCAGCGTGCAGAGGCCGAGGGCCATCAGCGAATAGAAATATGCGACGTCCTGCCAGGGGCGCAGGCCGAAGGGCGATCCCCAGGATGCGGGCGTGATCATGAGGAAGGCCATGACGGCGACGGCGCCGATGGTGGGCCACTTGAAATTCCGCTTCAGGCTGTCGAAGGAAGTTTTGCGCCAGGCCAGCAACGGGCCGACGGCGGTGAGGATCAGAAGGAGCAGTGCGACCGGGATGGCGACGCGATTATAAAAGGGCGCGCCGACCGTGACTTTGTTGCCTTGCACGATTTCCGAAATCTTCGGGAACCATGTTCCCCAGAGCACAGTGAAGCAGAGCAGTACGAAGAGAAGGTTGTTGAACAGGAAACTGGACTCGCGGGAGATGAGCGATTCGAGTTTGTGCTCGCTGCGCAAGTGGTCATGGTTCTTGATGAAAAAGAAAAGAAAGACTACGAAGCTGATGCATAGGAACCACGCGAACCATTCACCGATCGACGACTGCGCGAAGGCGTGGACCGAGGCGATGATGCCGCTGCGGGTGAGGAACGTTCCGAGGATCGCGAGCCAGAATGTGGCGAAGACCAGCCACATGTTCCAGACCTTCAGCATGCCGCGTTTTTCCTGCATCATGACGGAATGCAGGAAAGCGGTGCCGGCGAGCCATGGCATGAGCGAGGCGTTTTCGACGGGGTCCCATCCCCAGTAGCCGCCCCAGCCGAGGACGGCGTAGGCCCAGTGTGCGCCGAGGAAGATGCCGCAGGTGAGGAATCCCCAGGTGACCATGGTCCAGCGGCGGGTGATGTGAATCCATTTTTCGCCGGGATACTTCATGATGAGCGCGCCCAGGGCGAAGGCGAAGGGGACGGTGAATCCCACGTAGCCCAGGTACAGCATGGGCGGGTGGATGACCATCTCAGGATATTGCAGGAGAGGATTCAGGCCGCTGCCGTCGGCGCGCAACGGGCCTTCCAGCAGGCCGAAGGGGTTGGCGGCGAAATTTACCAGGAGCAGGAAAAATATTTGCACGCCGGCGAGAACGACGGAGGCGTAGGCGAAGAGGCGAGGATCGGTTTTGTAGCGCAGGCGCAGGACGAAGCCGTATCCGGCGAGAAGGAGCGACCAGAACAGAAGAGAGCCTTCCTGGCCGGACCATAATGTCGCGAACTTGTAGGGGGCGGGGAGGTCGCGGTTGCTGTGGTGGAAAATGTAGGCGATGGTGAAATCGTCACGGAAGGCGGCGACGACGAGGGCGATGGAAGCGAGGACAACGAATCCGAAAACAACGACGCCGGCGCGGCGCGCGGTCTCACCCAGGCGCTCCCAGTTCGGGTCGCCGGGAAAGAAGAGGGAGATCAGACCCACTCCGAACGAATATAAGCTCAGCGCCAAGGCGAGGAGCAAGGAAAAGCTGCCGATTTGCGCCATGTGGGAGAACCCCGATGTATTTTTTCAGAAACGGGCGGTAGTGGCAACCGGGGCTGAAGCCCGGTCTGAGAGGATGCTTTACGCGGCGCTGAAGCGCCGCTCTTCCACGTAGAAGCAGCCACGTAGATGCAGCCACATAGAAGCGGCCACGGGTCTGATGTAAGGGCTGGAGACGGCTTGAGCGTAAACGTTTTCGAGAGAGGCGGCGGCCGGGGCTCGGCCGCCAGATGGTGTCGGGACGCGGCGCTACGCGCCCTGCTGGTGGTAGCGCTGACGAACTTCGTTCTCAGCGGCCAGCCAGTCTTCGGCTTCGTGGCCGGGTTCGAATCCGCGGCGCTCGGACAGCAAGTAGGCGAAGCGGCGGATTTCTTCGTCCAGATTAATGGGAACCACACTGGCGCGCGAGTCGTTGCGTACGATTTCGGGTTTGGGCGCGGCCTTCTTGGTGGCCGTCTTTTTGTTTCCGTTGGTTCCGGCTGCGGGTGCTGCTGCCATGGCTTCGGCGGGTGTGAGGTTGGTGTCGTCCACAGGGACCGCGGCGTTGGTCGGGGTGATGGTTGGCTTCGTGTCGTTCGTCTTTTTGGGTGATTTTGGTTTCGCCATAATCGAATACTCCTTGCATCCTCCTAAATTCAGGAATGTCTGGACTTGTTGATGGATGAACAACATACACTGCGCTCCTGCGAGTTCGAACTTTCGAATAGGTTGTGCGTTGCGGAGATAATATTAAATATACCGCCAGCGAGCCTGTGGATGTCAGCAAGATTTGCACAAAAAAATGCGATGGGACGGTGCGGAATTCTGGAGGGTGGACAAGGCGTGCGGATCGCCAGGACGCTGTGGGTGCGCGCCGAAAACGGGGCGAGGCTTTGTTATACTTTAAGCTCATCTCGAGGCGCTATCGTCTAGGGGTTAGGACGGAAGATTCTCAATCTTCAAACACGGGTTCGATTCCCGTTAGCGCTACCAAGCTTGTTCAAATCGAATCGGGGGGCGTCGGAGTTCAATCCTGAAGTTCAATCCTTCGGAGCCGCCACTTTTCCCCTTAAGACGGTGATGGACGCCTTGGGCAGAAAGAACTCTGTGCGCGGGCCTGCAGCCACAGTGGCTGCGACAGGCGCGTGATCTGGATCGGGATGACTGTTTGGGCCATCGTCAATCCACACGTATTGTTCGCTTCCGAACGTCACCACGGTAACCGGTCCTGAAAACGACACGTTCTTCTTGCTCGCAGAATCCTCAAATTGCACACGCACGCGATGCGGGTTGTTCTCGTCCCGGTTAACCAGCATCAGCGACCAGTTTCCGTCGGGACGGTGCACCGCATACGACGTAACCAGCACATTGCCTTCCGCATCCTTTACATCCGTGAACGAGGGAAACATGTGATGCACGCCAGAGTGGTGCTGAACCCACTCGAGATTGATCATGTGAGCCGCGTAATACGGCGAGGTGTAGCCCAGAATGTCGTACTCCTCATTCGAAACAAAATTCGACCATGAGGACCAGCCCAGACAGGTCTTCTGAATGCCCTGGGGCTGAATCGGCGAGTGATAGAAAGCCGCGCCTCCTCCTTCGAAGAATGACCCAACATTATCGGCCAGCCACAGGGCCGCGAAGATTGTGGTCATGGGTCCGGTGAGTGCGGCGGCCAGATGATTTTCCGTCACCATGAGAGGAACTTCCTTAGGGACACCGTCGTCCCTCCACACCTGCAGGATGTGCTTCATTAACTGAGGTTCGGTGTACAAAGTCTTCCAGGTGATGTCGCATGGCTCGAAGGGATAGTGCTCGAACGACACGAAGGCCAGGTCGGCAATGCGGCCGTGCGTCTTCAAATAATCTACGAAGCGGCCCATCCATGAGACGCGGCCCTGCGCGTCTGGCCAAACCCGGATGTCCTCATTCACGCCTTCGAAGACCGGCCCACCCAGCTTGAGTTGGGGATCAACTTTGTGGATGGCGGCGGCCCATTGAATGTATAAGGCGGCGTAGTCCTCCGGCATGGCGTGCTTGCCGTCCGGTTCCTCGCCCAGTTCGATATACCCGATGCGGTAGCCGCGCTTTTCGATATAGGCAATCTGGGCGGCAGCGTCGTCCGGTGTGCCGTAAAGCATGGTGACCGGAATCATGGCTGGAAGATTGTTGGTGAGGCCGCTGGTGAAGAAGAGATCGAAGCCGCTGTGCTGGTAGCTGCCGGTGTCGTTGACGTCAGCGGCCGAGTGCCAGGGATCGATCGATGACGTTGTAAATGTGGTGGGTCGGTCGCCAAAATTCTTTTGCACTTCGGCGAAGGCGCCGCTGGAGTCGACATTGCCCAGACGAATTTCCTGAATCGCATAACCCACGCAGTTGCGCACGTCCTCCCCACCATGCAGATCGCAGGTGTTCGACGATTCGGTCATCAACACGCGCACATACTGAGTGGTTACCGGCGCGTCGGCGAGCTTCAAATTCGCCGTACCTCCCTGAGCTTTTCTTATTTCGCCGGAGGGGAAGGTCTTCCACTCGCCCTGAGGGCCGGCATCAAAATCGAGTGCGCGTTTTCCAACCCAATACTGCACCTGATACGTCGTGGCATACGGGTTGGCCCACGCGATGCGGATTGCGCTCACCGGCTTTTCGGCCTTCAGATCCACGATCACCCATTGCGGATGCAGCGCGTCGCTTTCTCCGGTGAACTTGCTGGTGAGATAGGGATTGCTCTTCCAGTAGCTGAGATTCGGACCCTGCAGCGGGCGATCTCCGCTGGTGGAGAAACCACGGTGGGGCAAGGCATACGAAAGAATGTAGCGCAGCGGCTCCTTGAGATCCATGCTGCCGGTGAAGTATCCGCTTTTGTGCGATGGGTCGCTCCAGGTGCCATTCTCGGTCCAGTGCCAGGCGGCCATGCGGAGTTCGGAATTATTGCGGTAAGTGATCGGACCCCAGCCTGCGGAGAGCGACTCTTGAATAATGTGCGGCGTGTAGACCTTGTCGATGTCAGCGTGGGAAAGAACGTCGATGGAGCTGCCGAGAGCGCTGTCGGGGTCGAAGGAGTTGATGGCATGCCCGGGAGTCACATCGACGTGGACGGTTGCGGGCGGTTCTGCGGCGGATTTTGACTGGGCGGCGGCAGCGGCACAGAGCACGGCGATGGCAAGAGTAGTGATTGCAACCGCAGATTTGCGCTGCAGCGTTCCAGCAAGAATTCTGCGAAAGTTCGTCTCTATAAACAGACAGACCATAGAATTCCTCGGTGGCGGCGGAAAGAGTTTAACTGCTTGCGGGCTGATCAGAAAGCCGTTTCACATTCTGAAGCGACAACGAAGCAGCATGTGCCTGCGGCACGGTAAGGTGGCGCGATGGATCGACGAACAACCAGCTTGCTGCGCCGACCAGGCACAACGCCGCGGCCACTAGAAATGAAGTCGTCCAACCGAACCGGGCTGCGATCCAGGGAGTGAGAGACGCAGTGAGCGCCGCGCCTATCTGGTTTCCCATATTCATGAAGCCCGATACCGATCCCGAGGAGGTGCCCGCAAGATCGGCGGTTACGGACCAGAAAGAACTTTGGGCGAGATAGAGCGCACCTGCTCCGCCGGCGAGCACGATGCTCGCCAACTGGGCGCTTTGAACTTGCGAGCCGAGAGCAATGATTATGCCCGCAAGCGTGATCGCGCAGGCCGCGAGACCGCAGCGTCCGACCCGTGGTCCTTGCCATTTTGTGAGCCGATCGTTAATCGTTCCTCCTAAGAGGCAGCACACGAGCATCGCGAGAAACGGCAACATGGTGTAGAAGGCGCTCGCCTTCAAGTCGAGGCCTCGCACTTTGGCGAGATAGCGATAAAACCATGCGAAGAATATCCAGGCAACGTAGCCATAGCAGAAGTAGCTCAGGGTGATGGCCCAGACTTCTTTGCTTTGCAGAACGCGCCCCCAGGGCACGAGCGCTTTCGAATCAGGGTTGGATTGCGTTTGCGTGAGTCCCGAGCGAATCAGCGTCAACTCGGAATCGGAAACGCCGGGATGATCGGCAGGCGTGTCGCGCGCATTGAAGAACCACACGGCTCCGGCGGCGAATCCGATAATGGAGCACACCCAGAACGACGAGCGCCAGCCGTATCGAACCATGATCTGGGTTATGAGCAACGGCGTAAGGCCGGCGCCCGCGCCCACGCCCGCAAAAATCCATCCGTTGGCGACGCCGCGCTCGCTGGTCGGAATCCAGCGCGCGATGAATTGATTGGCCGACGGGTAGATAACGGCCTCACCAGCTCCGAGAAGAAATCGGACTGCGATGAAGATGAGGAGAGCGCCTGCGATATTTGCGGGGACCAGAGCAGTCAGGGCAGTGAAGATTCCCCACCATGCGACGCCACCGGCCAGCACACGGCGTGGCCCGTAGCGGTCTGCAAGCCTGCCACCGACGGTTTGAAACAGAGCGTACCCGACCAGCATGGCGCTGAATACTTTGCCGAGTTGCACGTCGTTGAGGTGATAGGCCTCCGCGATAGACCCACCCGCAATGGAAATGTTTACGCGATCGAGATAGGAAACGGCGCTGAGGATAAACAGCCAGAAGATCAGAAACCAGCGCACGTTACTCGATCCAGCAGCGGTCGTCCTCGGAGCGTTCGTTGTCGCAGGGTTCATCGCAGGGGGGGCGTCCTCGCTCACGCCGCGTGCTCGCGCAACACACGCGAAAGCTGTTCGGCAACGATTTTGTCTTCCCCTGGTTGCAGCATGAACGCGCACATGACCAGTCCCGGTTTTTCCTCGCCGCCTCCGATGACAATGGACGGCTTCGAATTGCGCAGGAGTTTGGACGCCTGCTGCGGGGTTAAGGAAACGCGGGCCGCATCCCAGGTGATACTCATGTGGGGCACATGATTGGCGATGTCGGGCACGAAGAACGACGTCGTGACACCCGGCACTTTCGTGAGTTCGCGCGAGATTCCATCCAGCCGGGCTTGCCATTCTTTAGCGAGAGCTTCGTGGTCTTCCGCGAGAAAAAGTTCGAGCGCCTTGACCATGCCCAGGATTTCTTCCTTGCCCACCTTCTGGCTGCGGCCTAATGTATCTTCGTGCGGGCTGTTGTTCAGCAGGGCGTTCGCCACCATATCTTGGCGTCCGATCAACAGCCCAGCGCACTGTGGGCCGCGAATTGCCTTTCCGCCACTGAACGTCACCAGATCGTAACCCATGTTGGTGTAGTCCCAGAGATGAGAGACCGGCGGCGTATCGGCGGCGGCGTCATTCATGCAAGGGATGTTGTATTGCTTCGCCAGCTTGACCCACTCGTCAACTTTGATCTGTCCGGCGGCGTTGGCGAAGTTGGAGAAGTGCATCATGGCGGTGCGCTCATTGACCGCGGCGCGCAATTGATCGGGCGTTTCGATCTCGATGAGCTTGATGCCAGTGGAGCGGAGTTGATGATCAAAGGGATTGCGATGCGACTTCTGAATGATCACTTCCGACTTCATGCCGGTGAGATCCGGCAGTTGGCGGATCAAGGTCTCTTTCCCGCCGGTCAAAATGCCCGCCAGTCCGGATTGGATCGCGGCCGCCGCACCCGACGTCACGAGCGCGGTGTAGCCATCTGGTAGCTTGAGCATTTCCGCGATGCGCTTGCCTGCGGCGACTTCTAAATCCGGGATGTTCACGAAGTGGCGGCCGGCCATGGTCATGACCGCTTCCAGTTCAGGGTGGGGGAGCGAACCGCCTAGAACGGTCATTGTGCCTTCGCAGTTGATGACTGTGGGCACGCCAAGTTCTTCGTAGGGATTGCCGGTTTGTCCGAAGCCGCTGACCTGCGTGCTTGTCGCTGCTGCGGCGCGATTCCGGGAAAATAACTTACGCGGTGTCAGGATTGAGCCCGCTATTACGCCCACGCTGCCGAGAAAGCTGCGCCGGTTCCACTTCGAGTTGAGTCGCATGAGGCCTGCTCCTTGGAATCTATTTATGGGGGACTGCAGCAATGCAATTGATTTCGACCAGCGAATCTCCGGGCAGCGCCGCGACCGCAACGGTTGTGCGTGACGGGCCGCCATGGGGGAAATAGGTCGCGAACACTTTGTGCATTCCATCCCAGTGTTCAATCTTTACCAGGAAGACATTCGCTTGAAGAATGGTGTCCATCGATCCTCCGCCAATCTCCACGTGCTTCTTGATCTTGTCCATGACCATGGTGGTATGAGATTCGATGGTCCATTCCTTTGAGTCCCGACTATCGTGGGCGCCCTGCCCTGCGACATAAATCAGCCCATTGTGGACAATCACCGGCATGATGACATCTTTTTCGCTGCCGGGTTTGCCTTCGCTGTTCAGCTTGCGGATTCCGCCCGCATCCTGCGCGGGGGAACTTTGAGCCAATGCGCGGTTGGGAAGTACGGCGGCGGTGACTCCCAAGGCGGAGAGTACGGAAGCGAAGCGCGTGGCAAAGGTTCGGCGAGTGAAAGTCGAATTCATGTTTTTGTCTCCTTACAATTTGCGGTTTAGCTTTCGAGATCCGAGCACTGACTAAGGCAACTTAAAGCTGAAGATGTCACTTCCGGCGGCAATGGCCATGTACTGCTTGTCGGCGATGGCGTAGCTCATCGGAGATGCACTGATATCCTGCCCGGTATTGAAGTGCCAAAGCGGCTTGCCGGTTTGCGCGTTCACCGCTTCCAGAGATCCGGCATCGTCGCCGAAGAATACCAGGCCGCCTGCGGTTGTCATGGTTCCACCGGAGGAATGTCCTGTGCCAACTTGCGGATACTTCCAAGTGATGGAATTTGTATCCAGATTGAATGCGACCAGAACTTTCTGCGACAGTTCACCCGGGATGCGTTCCACTCCAGTTGAATAATAGCCGTGACCCTCCTTAAAAACCTGCGGCTTGAAAAAATAAGTCTCGCATTCTTCCAGGGCCATGAAATAGATCGAATGGGTCGACTCACTGTAAGAGGGCGAGTACCAGTTGGTCGCGCCCGAGTAGCCGGGGCAAATGCGGGTTCCGGCCGCGGCAGGTTCGATGCCCGTCCGGACGGGCTTGCCTTGCGCATCGATTTCCTTCGCCCAATTCATCTTCTCAACGAATCGCGTTGCCGAAAGAAACTTTCCATTGGTGCGATCCAGCACGTAGATGAAACCATTGCGGTTGGCCTGCACCAGCAATTTTCGCTGGCTGCCCTGAAAGACGGCATCGATGACGATTGGCGTCTCGACCGCGTCGAAGTCGAAAATATCATGCGGCGTGAACTGAAAATACCACTTCAGTTTTCCGGTATCCGGATCGAGGGCCAACACGCAGTCGGTGTAGAGGTCGTCTCCCGGACGCACGCCGCCTTCGAAATCGGGCGCCGGGTTGCTCGTGCCCCAGTACACGGTGTTGAGTTGGGGATCGTAAGTTCCCGGCATCCATGTGGTTCCACCGCCATGCAAATAGAGCTGTCCGGGCCAGCTTGAGGAGCCGAATTCGCCGGGGCCCGGAATCGTCCAGAACCTCCAGGCCAGCTTGCCGGTCATGGCATCGTAGGCGGCAAGAAAGCCTCGAACCCCATCATCGCCGCCGGAGGTCCCTACCAGGACTTTGTCTTTAACCACGAGCGGAGCGCCGGTCGCGCCGTAATTCTTATTCCAGTTCGCGTAGGCGACATTCCAGATGAGATTTCCGGAGCGAGCATCCAGGCAGAGGAGATGCGCGTTGTCGGTCTCCATGTAAACCCGGTCGTGCCATACGGCGACGCCGCGATTGAGGTGCCCGGAGGCATCGTCGATCAACCCTTCCGAAACCGGCCAGGAGTGGTGCCACACCACGCGGCCGGTGCGCGCGTCCAGGGCAGAGGCGTCGTTCGCCGTGGTGACAAACATCATTCCATTCACGACTACGGGAGTGAGTTCAAGCCGGCTCGAATTGCGGGCATGAAAGACCCACTCCGCACGTAGCCCGGCGAGATTGTCCGGCTTGATCTCAGAAAGGCCGCTAAAGCGGCGACCTGAATAGTCTCCGTTATAGGAAATCCAATTGGCGGCGGGAGGGTGAACCAGAAGATCTTCGGAGCGGACGTCGATAGTTGCGTCGAGGGCTGCGGGCGCGCTCGCGGGAGTGGTATCGCCCGCAAGCGCGGCCAAGCAAGTGAAAACGACGGCACTAAGCGCTGCCTTCCGCATGCTGGAAGCCTTCCGCAAAATCGTGATGTCACCCTTTATCTGATGAAAGTGAGATTTATGCAATTGTTCTCGTTCGTCTAAAGCCGTCCGAACTTTTTGACGGCTTCTACAATCGATTTCGTTTGCTCGATGACTGCGTACATCGAGTGCTCTTTGAAATCCATCTGCTGAGCGAGGTGCAGCACTTCCGGCGCTTTGTCCCTGGGAACAACTACGACCCCATCGCTGTCGGCTGCGACAATGTCACCCGCGTTGACCGTTACACCATCGCAGGTCACCGGCACCTGGGAGCCTCCGAAACGATAGTGATGCACGGAGGTGGAGGGCACGATGCCGGTCGCGTAGACCGGGAAGCCGATCTTGCGCAAGTATGCGACGTCGCGACCTCCTCCATCGATTACGGCTCCAGCGTAACCTCGCGCTGCCATCGCCGTGCCCATCAGTCCGCCCATTCCGGCAATATCCTCGCCGTCCTCGACGGCCATTACATAAACGGAATCAGTGGATCCCGCATCGATCGCCTGCAGCATTCCGTTCAGCGCGGCGGGGTCGCTGTTGCCTTCATCTTTCTTGAGTTGCACCGTGCGCGCAAAGCCGGCGAACTTCGTGGTGAAGATTGGAGTCATGCGGTGACTCATGTACATGCGCTTGCCGGTTAGTTGCTCCAGAGCATCCGAGAGCGACGCCACTTCGACGCGACGAAACTCGGCTATCAGAGCGGCATCGGACTGGGGTGCAGGGTTGGTCCCGGTTTGAGCCCGGAGAAGTCTCGTTGCGAAGAAGGTGGCGCACACAAAACCGATCGATAGTAGGGATGCCGAGATAGCGCGGGACTTCACCAGGCCACGAAACTTGTTCATTTCGTCCTCCTGAATGGTATGTATGTGCGCGGACTCTAACATTGTTTGCGGCTGTGTGGAAGAGCAAGCCGCAAAAATGGTTGACCAGCCCACTGCGATTGGGATAAACAACCTTACTCCCTAGATATGTTGGCAGAATGAAACGGGTTTCCTTCAAATGCTCTCAAGGCTCAAGTCATTTTGTTTGACGGTCGGAGTTCTGGCGGCGCTTTCGCCCGCCGGCGACTTCGTGGCCTGGTCGCAGATGCAAACTGAAGGTGCGCACAGAGCGGTCAAGCCGGCCTCGGCGTCGGGCAAGCAAACATTCGCGTCCACTTGCGCGAACTGTCACGGCCTGGACGGCCGAGGGGGCGAACGCGCGCCGAACATCGCGGACAGGCCCAGAGTGCAGCAGCTTTCCGATGCTCAGATCTTCAAGATTATTGAGAATGGCATTCCTGGAAGTGGAATGCCTGCGTTTCATTCGCTGGACAGCTCTCACATCAAGGCGGTCGTAGCTTACCTCCGAAGCCTGCAAGGGACAGGGAAGCCGGCTAAATTGCCCGGTGATCCCGCGCGCGGGGAGACCATTTTCGTTGGCAAAGCCGGGTGTTCCGGATGTCACATGGTTGCTGGCAAGGGTGGTTTCATCGCTTCTGATTTGTCCGCCTACGCTCGCACCCACAATGTGGAGCAAATCCGAAACGAGATCGTCACTCCATCGAACAACGATGGTCGGGCGCGAATGGCGACCGCGATCCTTCGTAGCGGCGAGAAATTCACGGGCAGAGTCCGCAACGAAGATAATTTCTCCTTGCAGTTGCAGACACTGGACGGGATTTTTCACTTCCTTGGGAAGTCAGAGCTCGAAGGGCTGGAATACAGTTCGCAACCTCTCATGCCCTCTGATTTTGGCGCGACCCTCAGCCCTGATGAATTGAACGATGTCGTCAGCTACTTGATGAGTCTGGCCGGCGCCAATACCAGCCCGTCGAAACCCCCCGAGAAAAAGTTTGAAGACGAATAGGCTACGATCCGAGATGGCTAATCAATCATGGTTACTCAATGGTTCTTCGGAAGGGAACGGCGTCCTCATGAATCGCAGCATGAACGTCCTCTTTACGGTCATCC
>Ga0210395_10001874_pt1 | contig 16350 bp, 14 predicted proteins | sample IncBWH4OmetaG_FD_150861 | JGI IMG/M metagenome (GOLD analysis project Ga0210395, IMG submission 150861) | Forest soil microbial communities from Barre Woods Harvard Forest LTER site, Petersham, Massachusetts, United States - Inc-BW-H-4-O ... | reverse complement strand
GGTATTGCTGCCTTGACACGCCGAATTGGCATTAAGGATCACATACGAATACGTCCCGGCCGGGTCCATTACGATTGACGACGGTATTCCCGGCAGAACACAAAGGTCGTTCGATGTGTCGTTCGGATTATTACTCACCGCGTAGATCGACCCGCTGTTCAGAGTGAAGGCGTAGGTCTCCAGCAGCGCCGAGCCCTGACTCCCCACGACCAGTAACCCATCGGACGAAGCGTTGTAGTAGCTCCCGCAAGCCACCAGCAGTCCGATCAAAACCAGTGCCACCGCCCCCAGCAGCCACCCAAATCGTTTGGACATTCTCTGCTTGATCTCCAGTTTTTATGTGCGATTTAAGCGTGCGCGCACACTCCCGGCTCCGCCGGCCGAGTTCTGCACACACTTAATAAACGCGGGAAAATCTCAACCCATTTGTGTATCAGGAATGCGCGGGAAGAGCAAACCCCCACAATCGCTATTGGAACCTTGGGAACGCCGCGGAGTTGCCCGCTATCCCACCAGTTCTCAGTATACGAGAGGATCACCGAACCTGCCGAAAGGAGTATTACCGTGGCGTCGGCCTCTTGCCTGCGGTCGCGAAAGCCTTCTGCGCTTGCCGAAGGGGTATCCTGCCCTCGCGCTGGCTGTCGATTCCCAGCCGCACCGTTCTTCCGCCGCTAAGCTTGCCGCGCCAGCGGAACCGGTTCAGCCGCGGCCCGATTCTTCTGTCCCCACCCGATCAGCGGCAGCCGAATCTCCACTGTCAACCCGCCCTGCACCCGATTGAGCGCCCGAACTTTCCCTCCGTGGAAGCGCACCGCTCTCTCCGTGATGGCTAATCCCAGCCCGACGCCTCCGGTGAGTCGCCCCCGGGCGTCGTCCAACCGGTAGAACGGCTCAAATAACTTTCCCAGCGCGTCCTCAGGAACTCCCGGACCCAAATCACTTACTCGCAGGACGGCATCCGCCCCGCCAGCCCGCTCCTCGCTCGTCAGCTCAATGTCCACCGAACTGCCTTCCGCCGTATAGCGAATGGCGTTGCGCACCACGTTTTCCACCGCGCTGTGCAGCAGCGAATCGTTCCCGCGCACGCCCCAGTCTCCCTCCGGGACCACCGTTTGTACGTGGCAGTGCCGCTCCTGCGCCTCAAACTCTGCATCTTCGGCAACGCTGGCCACCACCTCGCCCAGCGGCACCGGAGTCTGCGGCACCGTCTGCTCTCCATCTTCCAGACGGGCCAGGGTGAGGATCCTGCCGATTAGTTCATTCAGGCGGCTGGCTTCAAGCTCAATGCGATCCAGCATGTCGGTGCTCTCTACGCCGGCGCGCTGTCGCGCCAGGCCGAGCGCCACATTTAGCCGCGCCAGGGGCGAGCGTAGCTCATGCGAAATATCGTTCAGCAAACGAGATTGTGCCTTCACCAGCATCTCGAGCCTTTCCGCCATGGCGTCAAAGTCGCGCACCAGGCCCGCGACTTCGTCCCGTCTCTTGCTTACCGGAGAGCCGCTCCGTGCTGTCAAATCGCCCGCCGCCAGCTGCCGCGTTGCCGCCCGCAGCCGCACGATGGGTTTGGTTAAATACCATGCCAGGAGGTAGCACACCAATCCCGACGTGATCACTCCAATCAGCAATGCCGGGAATGGCATCCCCCTCGGCCCACCCAGGAAAAGGCGCGGCCCCGGAGGCAGTCCCATCACCAGCGTGAATGTGTGTTTCCCATCCGACGACGCACGCGACTCCTTGTACACCTTCGGCGCCGGAATGATGATTCCATCGCGCGGAGCCGGCGATCCGCCATTCAGCGTCCGCACCGCCCAGTCGGGCGCGCCGCGCAGCGAGACTTCCTCGCCGTGCTCGTTGAACAGGAACGCACGCACGTGCTGCGTGGCCTGCAACCCCTCCAGGTACTCTGCCGCCTCCCTCGACCCGCCCTCTTCGTAAGCGCTGACCGCATCGTTCAACGCAGTCGTGCGCAGCGCCTCCCACGACGAACCGCGCGGCCGAAATGCCAGCGTCACCAGAATGGCCAGCACCACAAACAGCGCCTGCGCCATCCAGAACGACAGAAAGATTCGCAGAAAGAGACTTTTCATAGTCGACTCTTCATGTCCCCACAACTCATGTCCCACAACAATATCCCAGAATCCAATTTGCCCCACAACTTGCTGTTGACTCGGAATTTGCCCTTGGGTGGCGCAGCCCTTCCAGCGCTGCGATCAACCTGCGACTAGAAGATCAGGGCTTTAGCCCAAGTGGCGCGGAAGCTCTACACCTTCACCTTCTCCCGCGGACGCGCAAAAATATACCCCACTCCCCTCACCGTCTTAATATGCTCGTCATTATCCGTATCGCCCAACTTCTTCCGCACCTTGCTGACGTGCATGTCAATACTGCGATCAAAAGGTGAGAACTTCCGGCTCAACACCGCATTCACCAGGCGCTCCCGCGGCACCACGCGCCCCGCTTCGCGCAACAGCACCTCGAGTAAATTAAACTCCACTGAAGTCAACTCCACCGGCTTGCCCTCCAGCCGCACCGTTCGCGTCGCCGGATCCAGCTCCACATCGCCCACGCTCACCATATCCGGCGCCGACGCCGACCCGCTCCCATCCGCCCGCGTCCGCCGCAATACCGCCCGAATCCGCGCCACCAGTTCCCGCGGATTAAACGGCTTCGGCAAATAATCGTCGGCCCCAATCTCCAGCCCCACGATCCGGTCCACATCTTCGCCGCGCGCGGTGAGCAGCAGCACCGGCAACCGCGAAGTCGCGCGAATCCGCCGCAGCACTTCAAATCCGTTAATCCCCGGCAGCATCACATCCAATACCGCCAGCAGATATTCACCCGCCGTCGCCTTCTTCAGCCCGCTTTCGCCGTCATGCACGCACTCAATCGCGAACCCCTCGGCGCGTAAATATTCCCCCACCAAATGGCAGAGTTCCACATCATCATCAATAACCAGAATTCGTTCCATGGCACCTTCATTGTGCGCTTGTCGAAAGCCCCACGCGGTAAAGAATTGTCAAACGAGCCTCCCACCTGTGCGTGTCATTCCGAACTGTCGCAAAGCGGCGGTGAGGAACCTGCTTGTCCGGCACCGTTCCCCTTTTACAAAACTTTACTCCGCTTGACCATCTTTTTACTGCCTTTTCTCTTCCAACCGTGTTCCCATAAAAGTACGCAAACTCCGGGGATACCGCCCGGAAGTAATTCCAGAAGAGACATATCAGGAGCGACAACATGAAATCGTTCAGTTCCCGCTTATTGCTCGCGGCTCTCGCAGTTCTTCTGGGCAGCTACGTCGCCCACGCCCAGACCGCCGACGCCACCACGCCGCCTCCCGCCCACGCCCATCAGTTCGGCATGCGCGGCGAACACATGGGATTTTTCGCTCGCCAGCTGAATCTGACCGATGACCAGAAGTCGCAGATGAAAACCGTCATGCACACGGCTCATCCCGCGATGAAAACGCTATACCAGCAGCAACACCAGATCGAGGTGCAGCTGCGTCAGTATGTCGAGGGCAACTACAACGAAGCCAAGGTTCGCACCCTCGCCGCGCAGAAAGCGCAAATCGAAATCGAGCTCACCGTGGCCCAGACCAAGCTTCACAACCAGCTTTATCAGCTCCTGACTTCCGACCAGCAATCGCAAGTGAAGGAGCTAGAGGCCAAGCACGAAGCCCGCATGCAGCAGCACATGCAGGACGCCCCAACCGCTCCACCGACAGAAGAGTAAAGAATTAAGTTCGATTCGCTGGGTGCCCCGTCCTTGTCGCGTTTTATGCGACAGGGCGGGGTCTTTGATTTTGGTAGCTAGATTTTGCGCCCCTAATTCTCGGTCTCGGAAACACGCCCCGCTGAAACTCTGCACCCCGCCTGCTAAACTTTCATCTACTAACCCTGCATGCTGCCGAAGACGTTGCGCCCGCTGCTGCCTTACCTGAAACGCTACCGCTGGGGTTACATCGCGGGCACGGCCTGCGTCCTCCTCACCAACGGCATCTGGATTCTCTTCCCCCTGGTCCTCGGCAAAGCCGCCGACGATCTCCATCAAGGCGTAACCCGCCACAAACTCTTCCTCTACGCTGCACTGCTGATCGCCATCGCCCTCACCAAAGGAATCTTCCAGTTCCTCACCCGCTGGATCGTGATCGGTGTTTCCCGCGACATTGAGTTCGACCTGCGCAACGATCTTTTTCAAAGACTCGAAACCCTGAGTTACTCCTACTACCAGCGCCATCGCACCGGCGACATCATGGCCCGCGCCACCAACGACCTCAACGCGGTCCGCAATCTGTTAGGCCCAGCCATCATGTACACGGCCAACACGGTCGCCCTGATGGCAGGCGCGCTGGCGTTCATGATCTCCATCAGCCCCCGCCTGACGCTCTACACATTCCTCCCGTTGCCCGCGGCCAGCATCCTGATCCAATACTTCGGCCGCCGCATTCACGAGCGCTTCGAACGAATCCAGGCCATGTTCTCCGACATCTCGGCGCGCGCTCAGGAAAACTTCTCCGGAGCCCGCCTGATCCGCGCCTACGTTCAGGAAGAAGCCGAGATTCGCATGTTCGAAGCCGAAAATCAGGAATACATCCGCCGCAGCCTCAAGCTAGTCCGCCTGATGGGCATGCTCTGGCCGACTCTCGAATTGATCATGGGTTGCGCCGTAGTCCTTGTGTTATGGCTCGGCGGCCGCGAGGTCCTCAGCGGAACTATCCGTGTCGGCCAATTCGTTTCCTTCAGCACCTACATGATGCAACTCACCTGGCCCATCATCGCGCTCGGCTACGTGATCAACCTGTTCCAGCGCGGCACCGCGTCGCTGATCCGCATCAACGAAATCATGCAGGAGCAGCCCGAGATCAAAGATGCTCCAGGAGTGCAAGACCGCACTCACGAGCCTGACATCACCGGCGAAATCGAATTCCGCAGCCTCAATTTCAGCTACGAAGGCAAACAAGTCCTGCACGACGTGAACCTGCACATCCCCGCCGGCAGCAGCCTGGCCATCGTCGGCCCGACGGGTTCAGGCAAGACCACGCTGGTCAGCCTGATCCCGCGCATCTACGACGCCGACCCAGGCACAGTCCTGATCGACGACCGCCCCATCCGCGAATACCCGCTAGCTAGCTTGCGCAAAAACATCGGCTTCGTCCCCCAGGAAACTTTTCTTTTCAGCGACCGCATCCGCGAAAACATCGCCCTTGGCGTCGACACGGCCACCGACCAGCAGATTCACGCCGCCGCCGACGCCGCCAACATCGCCGCCGACATCGAGGCCTTCCCCGAAGGCTACGACACCATGGTCGGCGAACGCGGCATCACGCTCTCCGGCGGCCAGAAGCAGCGCACCGCAATAGCCCGCGCCCTGATTCGCAATCCAAAAATTCTGATCCTCGACGACGCCCTCTCCAGCGTCGACACCCACACCGAAGACAAAATTCTCAACCACCTGCGCGACGTCATGCGCGGCCGCACGACAATCTTCATCTCACACCGCGTCTCCACCGTCCGCAACGCCGACCGCATCGCCGTCCTGCACAGTGGACGCATCGTCGAACTCGGCACCCACGACCAACTCCTGGCCTTGAACGGCTACTACAGCGACCTGTATAACAAGCAACTGCTGGAAGAAGAACTAGCCGAAGTCTGAAGCAACTCTGACGATTAACCTTTTAGATATTTGTCATTCCGATTAGATATTTGTCATTCCGAGCGCTTTTTTTTTGGCGCGAGGAACCTGCTTTTCGCTGGCGTCGGCAATTCCCATGCAGCGCATTAACACCCCCGAACTCCTCGACTCAAAAGATTGCCCTCCCCGCGAGATCGAAGCCTCCCTCCGCGACCTATCCCGCATCAACCGCTGGTTCGGCGGAGTCGCCACCACGCGAAAGCTAATCGAACGCGTAGCGGCAGCAACCGGAAAAAAGCATTTCGAACTACTAGAAGTCGCCGCCGGATTCGGCGAAGTCCCAAGACTCGCAGCCGAGCAGTTAGCGCGCCAAGGAATCACTCTGGAAATAACACTCCTAGACCGCGCCGCATCGCACCTGCTCCCCGGAACCCGCACGGTAGTCGCCGACGCCCTCGCACTCCCCTTCCCAGACTCCAGCTTCGATCTAGTCAGCAGCACCCTATTCGCCCATCATCTCGAGCCCGAAGAACTAGCCCGCTTCGCCGCCGAAGCCCTCCGCGTAACCCGCCACGCCGTCCTGATCAACGACCTCATCCGTCATCCGCTGCATCTCGCCCTGGTCTACGCCGGCTTCCCGCTCATGCGCAGCTACGTCTCGCGCGTCGATGGAGTCGCGTCAGTGCGCCGAGCTTATGTGCCCGAAGAGATGCGCCTGATTCTTTCGTCAAGCGATCCTGCAAGGAAAGTTGAAATTTCCCGGTACTATTTGTTTCGCATGGGGGTCGTAATATGGAAGCCAACAGAAGCAACTGCGAGCCCTTAAGGACGAACTGCGTTGCTTGTGATTTGGCGATGTCAGGCCAGCTATTGTGATTGAGATTGTTTCGCGAGCACTCTGGCGACGCACGGGGTTATCACTGGGTCCTTAAGAATATGGAATTCGCCGCCCTTGGTTGAAAGCCTGTTCGCGTTGTAGCACGCGGACTCTCGATACTGGCCGTTGCGGTAGCGATAGACAACGAGCGTTATGCCGTCAGATTCTTCGCTCGTACCGAACACCAAATCATTAAACCCATTCGTACGATTCGGCTCAATCGTGAAGGTCTGAAATCCGCCGACAGCCTGCCCACCTCTGCTGTCAAACAGGAGCTTGAATCCTGCTCGTGTGCGTTGGAACACCCAAAACGGACAATTGCCAGTTGCGCCACAACCGGCCTCAAAGTCTTTCGCCTGTGCCAGTATCTCCGCAACACCGTCGTCGTCGAGATCGATGAGCTTTATTCGCGTGTTCGCCGCGAACTGCTGGAGTTCTCGCTCGGAGCCGATTTCCAGTTCGGCCTTGAATGGCCGGATCTGCGCGGCAACCGCCCGAAGAAGAAGCGCTTGCTCACCTGAGGTCAATTCGTTCGACCTCCGAATCGTTTGCCTGTAATCGAGTTCCTGAGCTTTTCGCAGACTCCACCGAAAATGGTTCCCGTCGGTGTCTGCCGACAAAACCTTCTGTCCCAGCCCGCTATTCGTGAACCCAAACGCGATCAGTGCAATAAGGATGCCAAGTTTCATGGCAATCACCGTACGCCGAATCGGGTCACCCGCCAGCTAAACTCGCCGACAACTTTGGCGCTCATCGGTTGGCCTCGACGGACAGCCGGGGGCGCCTGTCAGTACACAACGTGCTCTCTTACCGCACCACCAGCACTTCCCTAACATTGTCCCGCGCAAGAAAGAACTTGATCGAAGCAAAATCCCGAAACAAAGTTTCAATATGCCGGTTATTAAACACTCTCTGCAACCGGAATCCATCCGTAATCGCCGTATGAATCGCCCCGGTAGGCCCGCGCCGCGCTTCCCGCTTCAGCACAATCCGCTGCATCTCCAGCACATCTTTTCCCACAATGTGAAAGCGGTAGCAAGGCGAATCCGGCCCCGCATCCTTAGTGTGAAAAAACGCCAGCAGCATCCCGCCCGGCTTCAGCACCGACCACAGCCGTCCCATCACCGGACGCACCAGGCTCTCATCCAAATAGTCCGGCAGATTCCAGCACAGCACCACATCAAAATGCGCCGCGGGATAAACCAGGTTGTCCGCCAGAAACCGCCGGCTATCGAGCACCACAGTCCCCTGCTCGTCCTTCGTCACCAGATGCGGCTCAGTCGAAGCCACCAGAAGATCTTCGCTGTAAATCTTATGGCTGCCCTCGGTAAAGAATCGAATGTTCGCCGGAGAAGTCGAACCCAAATCAAGCACACACAGCGGCGTCTCCGATTCCCAGACACGCGAAAGCTCGCCCAGCCCGCTCGAACGGCGAGTGAGTTTTTGGGCGGCCTGCGGAAGTGCCGCCTCCGTCCCGCCCGATGAGCCGCGAAAAAGCTTCATGAAATTCTGCGTGACTGATGCCATCAGACTGTCGCGCCGCCCTGCCTCAAGCGACCTTCCCATCGAACGTTAAGCCATATCTGAAAAGCTGACCACATCTCTAAAGCAACACTTTAACCCACGCCCGGAGCCGCGGGGAGTTACTTTCCAGCCGCCTTGTCCGACTTGCCCTGAATGTCGACCTTCCCTTTCAGGTATGCGCCTTCTTCAATCGAAATCCTCTGCGTGGCAATGTCGCCGGTCACTACCGCCGACTTACGCAGTTCGACGCGGTCGCTGGCCTGGACGTTGCCCTCGAGTTTGCCCTGCACCACAATCGCCTTGGCATCCACCGTAGCCTTCACCGAACCGTTAGGCCCGACGGTCAAACTATGGTTCTTCAGCGCGATGCTGCCCTCCACCTGTCCATCAACGTAGAGGTCTTCGCTGCCCGACAATTCGCCTTTGATCACTACCGACTTGCCAATCTGCGCCAAATCTGCCGACAACGGAGCACTCATGGATGTTCTCCTTAAGGAAGCGGAATACCGAAGTACCGCGACAACCGGGAAGGCAGGTACCGAAACGGCCGCGTCGCTTGCAACGACTATACCCAACTAACGGAGCGTGCGGCAAGCGTGGCGCAAGGAGAACACAGAAAACACGGGCTCAAGACCGCATCAGAAGTACATCTGCAACCCCGCGGCGAGATTGCTACACTAACTGAATGAAGACAGATTCAAATTGATGATGGGTTGGGCGAAGAAAAAGCGGTTTGCAGACAGGCTGATGAGAGCCAGCATGAGTGTCGCTCTGCTGGGGGTCGCGGCGGCCCTACTGGCTCAAGACACCAACGCGCCCGACGCCAAAACCCCGGACGCCAAGCTAGCAGATGTTAAAAATCCGGAGATGCCGCCCGGCGAACTGGTGCGGCTCGCGGTGGAGAATGAGGTTGCAGCATCGAACCACCCCGGCGTCCTGCACATGTTTCGCTCGCACAAACAAACTCCGAAACTGTCGCAAACCCGCATCTACGTGGAAACCACTGACGCCTTGGCGGCGATGCTCATCGCCATCAACGACCAGCCGCTGAACGCAGAGCAACAGCAGGCCGAGACCAACCACCTTGCCGGGCTGATGAACAATCCTGATCAACTCCGCAAGAAGCGTGCGCGCGAAAAAGAAGACGAACAGCGCACCCTGCAAATCCTGAAGGCGCTACCCAACGCTTTCCTCTACCAGTATGCGGGTACCGAGAACAGCACGCCCGGAACCGGCGAACCAGGAGTTCCCCTGGTCAAGCTGACCTTCGCTCCCAACCCCGCGTACTCGCCACCCTCCCGCGTGGAGCAGGTTCTGGAAGGCATGAAAGGCTATCTCCTGGTCGACGCCAAGACCCGGCGCCTTTCCAGGCTCGATGGCACGCTTTTTCGCGAGGTCTCTTTCGGATGGGGCATCATCGGCCATCTCGACAAGGGCGGGCACTTCTTGGTTCAGCAAGCCGACCTGGGCCTGGGCGACGGCTCCTGGGGCATCACCGAAATCAGCTTGAACGTCGCCGGCAGAATCCTGCTGTTCAAGGGCCTGAACATGGTGTCAGACGAAGTGTTGAGCGACTTTCGAAAAATGCCGGCAAATCTCACTTTCGCCCAGGCCGTGGAAATGTTGAAGACCGAGCAGGAAAAGCTGGCACACAGCAACCATCCCGATCAACCTCGCGCCGACCAGCCCTCCGAGGCGCAACAAACGCCTCAGTAATTTCGTATCAGGGCACAGGATTCATGTCAGGACACGGGATTCGTATCACGGCGCGGGACTCGAATCAGGGACGGATTCGCGTCAGGGACGGATTCGTATCAGGGCACGGCTTTAGCCGTGCCGAGCTTGCAGGCAAGAAATATCCGGCTTTAGCCGCTGCCTAGCGCCATGCAGCGGCTAAAGCCGGATGAACTACAAATCCTGATGGCAGCGCCGAAGCGATGCCCTGATACGAATCCTAAAACCCTTCTTCCGATTCCAGCCAGCCAACTACCCCGCCCGCAGCGTCTCTTTCCTCACCGTCAGCTTCTCAATCAAATCTTCCTTCACCCGGTACCCGGTTCCCGGCTGGTCGCTAATCGCGATCATCCCATTCGACGACACTTCCACTTCCGGATCGATAATGTCCTCTTTCCAGTAGCGCTTTGAAGCAGAAACATCGCCGGGCAGGCTGAAATTCTGTAGCGTAGAGAGTGCAATGTTATGGGCTCGACCAATGCCGGTTTCGAGCATCCCGCCGCACCAAACGGGAATCTTGTTGGCGTGGCACAGATCATGAATCTTCAGCGCCTCGGCGAATCCACCGACTCGGCCCACTTTGACGTTGATGATCCGGCAGGCACCGGTGTCTACGGCAAAAGCGGCGCTGCGCACGCTGACAATCGATTCGTCCAGGCAAATCGCCGTGCGCAATTCTTTCTGCAACCGGGCGTGGTAATAGATGTCGTCGTTCCACAGCGGCTGCTCGATCATCAGCAGATTGAACTGGTCGAACTCGCGCAAGTGCTCAACCTGATCAAGTGTGTACGCGGAATTCGCGTCGCAACTGAGCGTGACGTCGGCCCAGCGCGAGCGGATCTTTTCAAGCACGTTCACATCCCAGCCCGGCTTCACTTTAATCTTGATCCGCCGGTAACCGGCTGCGAGTTCGATCTGAATTTTGTCCATTAACTGCTCGATGGAATCCTGAATGCCGATGGAAACTCCGCACGGAATCTCTCGGCGCGTGCCCCCCAGCAACTTCCAAAGAGGCAACTGTTTCTGCCTGGCTTCCGCGTCCCACAGTGCGTTTTCCAGCCCAGCCTTGGCCATGCGGTGAGCCCGCACTTTGGCAAACAGCGCCGCGCAATCGCGGGCAGATTCGACGCGCTTTCCCAGCAGCGCCGGAATCAAATACTGCATCAGCGTCGGCCACGCCGTCTCGATCCATTCACTGCTATAAAACGGATCTTCGCCGACAACGCTCTCGGCCCATCCGTCGACGCCTTCGCTGTGAACCGTGATCAGCAAAATACGCCGGCTATAAGTCCGGCCAAAGCTCGTCTCGAAAAAATGCACGAGCGGCATATAAATCTCGCGCAACGTGATAGCTTCAATTTTCATAGTGTGAGTTTCACCACGAAGTCACAGCGAAAACCTGTAGTGGTTCAGTTTGACTCTTACACGACGACTGTCATCCTGAGCGGAGCCGTTTTTCAGGCGTAGCGAAGAGCCTGCCCTGAGCGAAGCCGAAGGGATCTCCCGCATAGCCGCCGCAGCGCGTAAGCCAAACTACACCACTGCCCAAAAACCGCAAAATCATTGCAAGCTGCAAAATAGAGTCACCGCGCTTTTGGTTTTTAGCTTTATCACATCTCTCTGCGTCTCTGTGAGTCTGTGGTGAATCGATCTTGCTCTTCACCCCTCCGACGCATACGACCACTTCTCGCCCCAATGTCCCAGCAAAAATTTCCCATTGCCCTCATCATCGCGCTCGTACCCCACCACGGCCAGCCCATGCGAAAACGCAATCAGAAACTGCGCCCGATTACGCTCCTGCACTTGCTGCGCCAGTCCCCGAGTTTCGCCCGCGGCCTTCCACTCATAAATCTGCGCCGGCACCACAATGCTCGACTCACTCACCACCGCAGGATTCTTTCCCGAGGCCAACAGGGTTTCTACTCGATTCGACCGCAACCACCACTCAGCAATCAGTCGGTCGCTGGGCAAACCACCCTGCAACGGCGACGAAGTAATACCGTACTGATTAATGTTATAGCGCCGCGAAATAGCGCCCAGCTTTTCAATATTGAGATAAGCATTCTTGATTTCCAGCGGATCGAAAGTCCACTCAATCAGTTCGATCCCGCGCGCCAGCGCGTCCTCGCGCTGCAACAACTTGAGTCGGCGGCCCAGTCCAGCGTTACGATAGTCCTTACGCACCGCCAGCATGTGCGAATGCAGGTAGACGTGGCCAGTCCGCGTGCCGGGCACCGAAAGCGCAAACCCGACCATCACATTGTCGTCGAAGGCGCCCATCACCTGCCCGCCAACCTTGTCGGCAACCACAAACATCCGCAGCGGCACCAGTTCCGCATCGCTAAAATTCCACACTTCTTTCTGCAGCGCCACGCAGGCGTGGAACTCCTCAATCCCATGACATCGCCGCAGCACAATGGAGTCGCCAGGGGTGAAATCACTGGTCATCGATTCCCCACCCTGAAGGCGTCATCCCGAAGCCCCGCGTTTTCACCAGCGGGGCGAGGGATCTCCCGCTGACCATCCGCATGACGCATGGTTTGAGCCCTAAGCATCCCGCCGCTCCTCGCCCTTCGCAAGCTGCCACAGCGACTCAAGTTCCTCCATCGAAGCCTCATCGGCAGACCGCCCCGACTGATGCAGCCGCTCCTCCATCCACTGAAAGCGTCGCTTGAACTTTCGGTTGGTTTTGCGCAGAGCCGATTCAGGATCAACGGACAGATAGCGCGCCAGATTGACCAGCACGAAAAACAGGTCGCCCACTTCCCCTTCAAGCCGCCCCTGCAAGCCTTCGGGGACAACCGTCCGCCCCGATCCAGCCACGCCTCGGCCCTGCGGACGCGGCCCGGGCGCAGGAAATTCCTGCAACTGTTCGCGCAGTTCGCCAGCCTCTTCGTTCAATTTATCGAATAGCCCCTCGACATTCGGCCAATCGAACCCAGCCTGCGCCGCCCGCGAACTGAGTTTGTAAGCCTCCAGCAGAGAAGGCATGGCAGAAGAAACTCCGGCAAGAACAGAGCGTTTCTCGTCTTTCGCCTCAGAAGCGTGGCCGGCAGCTTGCCGCTTCGTCTTCTCCTCCAGCTTCTTCTCTTCGACCTTAATCGCCTCCCAGTTGCGTTTAACCTCGGCCGACGTTTCGGCCTTCACGTCGCCAAACACATGCGGATGGCGATTGATCAGCTTCGCCGACAGCCGGTCAAGCACGTCATCAATCGAAAATGAGTCCTGCTCCTTCGCCATCTCGGCGTAGAACAAAACCTGTAGCAGCAAGTCGCCGAGCTCGCCCGCGAGTTCTTTCCATTCCCGATTGTCGATAGCCTCAAGCACTTCATACGTCTCTTCCAGCGTATAGGGCTTGATGGAATCGAAAGTCTGCTCGCGGTCCCACGGGCATCCTCCGGGAGCGCGCAGCCGTTCCATAATCGCGACCGCTCGCTCGAAACGCTCTCCCGTACCAGACATGAGGCAACCAATGTAAATGACCGCCGAGGCAGGAGGCAATGCGCCGAAGCCCGTCCGCCTGCCCAAAATTGGAAGATAATAATGGAAGATAATAATGACGGTGGCGTGAGCCACGTTGACCGAAAGGCTTGCCAGACTTTGCTCGAAGAACCGGTTCAAATATCAACTCGAAGTCCGACGTATCAGGTTACTTTTGGCATCGTTGTCGGTCACACGCAGTCAGGACTATCGTTACTTTCATCTCCTTGCCAAGAAGGAGCAGAATTAGAAAAGGGTAAACGTGTCGCAACCGGACGCACTTCTCGATCGACCGGTTAACCACTCGCATCCAGTTTAAATACATGAGTTTAGCCATCAAACCTCGACCGCCACTGGAAAACCAACACTTCCAGGTGGTGGTCATTGGCGGCGGCATCAACGGCGTAGCCGTAGCCCGCGAGTGTGCGCGTGCCGGCAAACGCACCCTGCTGGTCGAGCAAAACGATTTCGCCTCGGGCGTGACCAGCCGCTCCACCCGCATCATCCACGGCGGCCTGCGTTACCTCGAACATGGCGAGATCGCCCTGGTCCGCGAGTCGGTGCGCGAGCGCGAGCACCTGCTGCGCGAACGCTCCCACCTTGTACAGCCCGCCCATTTCCTGTTTCTGCTGAACGAACAGAGCCAGCGTACCGCCATGAAAGTCCGCGCCGGCCTCTGGCTCTACCAGAAGATTGCGGGACGAAAATCCGCCGACCTGAGCGAGATGGAATTAATGCGCGTCCAGCGCACCCTCGATGCCGGCCACAAGTGGACCATCTTCAACTACGAAGATGCCCAATGCGAATTCCCCGAGCGCCTGGTAGCCGAGTGGATGACCGAAGCCGTCGAAGCCGGAGCCGTCGTCCGCAATCATTGCGAGGTCCTCGCCGTCGACGTAGCTCAAGGCCGCGCCCGTGGCGTGCTGCTGCGCGACCGCATTTCCGGCAAAGATGAGCGCGTCGATGCCGGCTGGATCTTGAACTGCACCGGCCCCTGGGCCGACAGAATCTGCCAGCGCTCCGCCGTGCGCACCAGCAAGCCCATGCTGGGCGGAGTACGTGGCTCGCACATTGTGCTCGGCCGATTTTCGGGCGCTCCGAGTTCGTCCCTCTACACCGAAGCCGCGGACGGCCGTCCGATTTTCGTCCTGCCCTGGAACGAGCAGGTGCTGGTCGGCACCACCGAAGTCGCCGACACCGGCGATCCCGGAAAAACGTCCCCATCCAGTGAAGAAATCGATTACCTCTTGCGCACCGTGACCAAACTTTTCCCCAAGGCGAAGATCGCCGCCCAAGACATCAAATACGCCTTCGCAGGAGTGCGTCCTCTGCCTCACTCGCCGGGAAATAAAGCAGCCGCGATCACGCGCCGCCATTTCCTGCACGACCATACGCCCGACGGCGCCGCCCGCCTGATCTCAGTAATCGGAGGCAAACTCACCACCGCCGCTTCCCTGGCCCGCGAATGTGCCCGCACGATCGGGATCAAAGTGGCAGAGCCGGGTATGGTTGCCATCGCGCCAGGCCGGTCGTTCGATCCCATGCTCGACCATGAAGTTCTCGAAATCGCCCGCGCCGGGTCAGTCAGCCAGGAAACTGCCCGCGGCATGATGGAATGGCACGGCCGCCGCGCCATGGACATTGCCCGCATGGCGCTGGTCAGCGCTGAATTACGCGCGCCAATCTGTCCCCATACGTCGCACATCGTTGCCGAAGTGGTGGAGGCCTACCGCAAAGAATTCGCCGTCACCCTCGGCGACGCCCTGCTGCGCCGCGTTCCCGTCGCCCTAGGCGCGTGCTGGTCAGAATCCTGCAGCCGCGAAGCCGCCCTGCGCGTAGGCGCAGTCCTCGGCTGGGACGAACATGCCCTGGGAGCAAATCTCGAATCCTTCGAAACCGAACGCACCGCATTCCTGCAGCGCCCCTCCCGCGGCACCCGAACCCTCGAAGCCGCCGCCGACTAAAAATCCATCCGAGGCACAAGGGCTTTGGGTTATCGCACGGCGCTAGCCGTGCCAATCATGCAACGTGTCTATTGCGCAACATGCCGACCTCGCAACGCGTCCGCCGCACAATTCGACCTTTGCGCAACGTGGAAGAGCGGCGCTTCAGCGCCGCGTCTAGCGCATAAAACTCCTGGGCTTTAGCCCCTGAGGTCCGCCAACCGTTACGTGACCGCCTTCTTCCCAAACTGCCGCAGCCCCACCACCAGCAGCAAAACATCAAAGAACAACAGAGCCCCAATCACCGCCGCGACCGGCAAATGCGAAGCCTTCGGAACCAGCGCCGCCCGCAACCCTTCGCTCGCATAAACCAAGGGGTTGATAAGCACGACCTTCTGCAGAATGGGAAACTTGTTCAGCGCGCTCCACGGATAATACGCACACCCGAAAAAAATCATCGGCGTCATCACCATGCTGAACATCAGCCCAATATGCTGCTGATCCATGCTGCTGCCCAGCGCCAGTCCTCCACAGGCCGAAAAACCGGCCACCAGCAAAATAATCAGCGCGAAAGTCAGCGGCGTCCCAATGCTGATCTCAACTCCCGGCCGCAGCACCAGCCACGCCAGTGGAATCACCACCAACCCGGCCACCAGAGCCTGTAGCATTCCAGCGATAACTTTCTCAATCGCGATCCAGCCAACACTAATCGGCGCGAGCAACCGGTCTTCGATCTCGCGCGTCCACTGAAACTCGGCGATCAGCGGCATCGCCACCGCCCACACTCCGGTGAACGTCATGCTGATCGCGATAATCCCGGGCAGCAGCAGACTTTTATATTCCGGACGCATATACCCGCTGCCCACCATCACCCGGCCGAAAATAAACACAAACAACAATGGCTGCAGAAAAGTTTGCAGAAACAACTGCATCGCGTTACGCCGGGCCACGTGCGCGTCGCGCGCCAGCAAGGCGAAAAATGTTTTCCAGTTCAATCGCGCAGGCTCCTTCCAGTATGGTGCAGAAAAAGATTTTCCAAACTTGGCTCGGAAATGTGAACGTCCGACAATTCCGCCCCGCAACTGGCCGCCAGGCTAGCAATCTCCGGGATCAGCGAACCGCCGCGGTCGGCATACACATCCAGCCCAGTGCTGTCAGCCG
>Ga0210395_10001873_pt1 | contig 16364 bp, 29 predicted proteins | sample IncBWH4OmetaG_FD_150861 | JGI IMG/M metagenome (GOLD analysis project Ga0210395, IMG submission 150861) | Forest soil microbial communities from Barre Woods Harvard Forest LTER site, Petersham, Massachusetts, United States - Inc-BW-H-4-O ... | reverse complement strand
AGGTCAGACTGTCAACCGTACGACGTGACACATGAGCGACGCTTTTGGAGCCACCGACCTAGACGCCGACATGCCGGGGCTTGGCCCACAGCCGGGGAACGTGCGCGGGCCTCCGGTCCAGCTCCCAAGCCAATTGCAGGCGCTCGTTCAGCATATTTCTGGCAAACCGAGCCCGCCGCCGCCCGGTCAAGGCGGCAGGCCGCCGCCGCCGCCGAAGCCGTCGCAGATGGGCTCGACCGATCCGCCCGACCCGACCGCCTATAGCTTCGCCCCGGTTCCCGCCAATGCGCCCCGGCAGCCCTCCAAATTCACGCCGTACACGCAGCCCATTCCGCGCGACAGCTCGCAATGGAACCAGCCCGATCCCTACCCACGGCTCCCGCAATCGTTCGAGCTGCCGGGGATGTATCAGCAACTCGGCGGCTATTTCTCCCAGCACGGCGGTTTCGCGGGCGCTCCGATGGGCGCGGGCATGGCCGCCTACTCCAAGGCGTACCAAGACGCCTACATGAAGGGGCAAGAGTGGAAAATGCGGCAGGCGAAGGAGCAATTGCAGCTCCACAGCTTGCAGTTGGCGGACGTCGAACGCGCCCGCGCGACCGCCTACGCCGACGTGTTCGCCGCCGGTCACGAAATGGGGTACGACCCGACAAAAATTCATGACCAGCTTTGGAAAGTCGCCGTCGAAAACGGCGACAAAGACGTGATGGCGATGCTGGAGGACGGCGCGAGCGCCGAACAGGTCCGCCGCTTCATCGGCGACCACGAGGCGCATATCCGCGCCCTTGAAGCCGCCAACAGCAAGTCGGCCGAGCAAGACGACATCGACGCCAAGCGATGGGGACTGCCGGGCGGCGGAGGGGAGGAAACCGATCCCTCGAACATGCCCGTCGGGACGCCGCCAGCGGCGAACAAGGCCGCCGGTCCCGCAGCTCCCGCCCCCGAGGCCGGAACAAGCCCGGCGCCGCCTCAATCGACGCCGCTCAAACCCTACGAGCAAGCCGGGCTCGACATCGCGCGCGGCAGACCCTCGACCGGCTTGCCGAAAAAGGTCGAGGACGCCGCCCAATCCTACGCCGCCAGCGTCGACCAGCGGATGGACGACGTCGTCGGCCATTCGGCGGGGAAGACCCGCGAGCAAATCGCGCAGGAATTGAGCGGCATCAGCCCGGCCATCGCCGCCGATTGGTCGAAAATCCTCGACGGCAAGCAGGGGCTCCCCGGCGGCATGGGCGCGATCGGCTCGCGGCCTTATTGGAGCAATCTCAGCGATCTTGCGCTCGCGGTGAAGCCGACTTGGTCCGCCGCAGACTTCCAACGCATTCCCGAACTCAACAAGGAATACGACGCCGGGCCACTCGGCAGGCGCATGGCGCGCACCGAAAGCATGGCGGCGGCCGGGCGAACCTTGCTGGAAGCCCTGCACGAAATACCGGAAGGCGAAACCCCGCCCGAAGGCGCGCTGGAAGCGTGGTTCAACCACACCCTGTCCGGCGACAGTAAATGGGGCCGGGTGTTCTCCGCCTATCACACGTATGTCCAAGAGGCGCAGACCATCGCCAGCCAATCCGGCAACTTCCACGAAGGCGATGTTTCGCGGGTCATGCGCGAAACGCCATACACCGCCGGGCCTCAGTTTTTGCGCGGCGGCACGTTATTGGTTGACGCCCAAAACGCCGTCGACACGATGGCGCAGTTGAACGAAGACTATAAAAAAGTCGTCGGTCGCGACGCCCTGCACTACAACCCGAAGGCGATCGACACGCTTCGGACAATCGCCAGCTACGATCCTAAGACGAACCGATTTACCCAAGTTCTCGATCCCACATTGCAAGGGCTCGACCGCAGCTCTGATGCGCAGGGCATCCCGCCCGGTTGGAAGGTAACACCAGTGCAATGACATGCCGACATTCGAGCTGACATCGCCCGAGGGGAAAAAGTACCGCGTCGAAGGCCCGGAGGGCGCGACGCAGGAACAGGCGTACGGCATCCTGCAAAAACAGCTCGCCGCTCAGTCCGGCAACACCCGAGGCGGCGACCTCGCGCGCGGCCTCTTGCACGGCGCGACAATGGGTTTAGTCGGTGAAGCTCCGCCAGCGGACGCGAGCGGCTGGCGTAAGACGGGCGAAACCATCGGCGGCGTTGGCACGAGCACTGCCGCTGGGTTCATCCCCGGAGGCATGGTCGTCAAAGGTCTTGTCGGGACTGGCGTGGGGGCGATGCAACCGGCAGATAGCTGGACGGATAGAGCCGAGAACGCCGCGATCGGCGGCGCCAGCGGCCTCACCGGCGGCCTGATCAGCAAAATGCCGCAAGGCGCAAAGACCGCCTTGGACCGGCTGGCGGAGATGGGCGTCGGCGCTACGTTGGGCCGACACGTCGGCCTTGGCGAGTGGGGCCCGTTTGCCGGGCTGTACGCCGGGCGCATGATCGGCCGCGAAGTCGAACGACTGTTTGGCGGCCGGGGCCTTGGCGACCTCGTCGCCGCCATCGGCAAGAACCCCGGCCTCGCCGCCTATCTTGGGATCAAGGCGTCGCCCTACGCCGAGAAAGCGGGCGAGTACGTCGGGCAGCAGTTGGGCAAACCGAGCCAATGAGCAAGAGCAACCCTAAGCCCACCGATCCACTAGACATTAACGGACGGCTGTACGCTCAGATCGGACGGTTGCTCGACGACCTCGAAGCCGACGACCGCGACGACCGAATGACGACGCCGCAGCGGATTTCTGCTCTAATCGCCGTCGGCCGGATTTTGACGATCTTCGCGGCCTTGAGGAAGGGCGACTATGACTATGGCAACACCGGATCAGCCGTCCGCAAGTACGCCGCCGCGTTCGCGCGCCCCGATGCAGCTCGTGGGGGAAAAGGTGGCTCCCGATCAGCCAACATTGTCGACTTTGATCGCGGGGGCGACGGGGACGACGACGGGGACGACGCCTAAGACGATGGCGTCGATCGCCGCGTCCCTCCCCTCGCGTGAAGGGGAGTATCAGCACCGGGCGGCGTGGAAGGCGGGCGTCATGGGCGCCCTCAATCTACTCGCGATTGTCCTCGCGGTCAGATTGGTCTTGCTCGTAGCGGTGATCGGGGCGTTGTGGCTCGCCAAACTCGCGCTTGACGTCCCCGCCACGCTGCAAATCCCGGCGCTTGTGATGTTGGGTGTTTACTGCGCGACCGTCGTCATCCCGATGGTCTGGCTGTCGAGCAGGCGTTGAACGCAGGCGACGCAGACCTTCCTTGAGGGGTTTCCAGCTCATAGTACCCGGTGCCTGTCCGATCGCGGTCGTTTCGCCTGAAACCTCGTTTTATCGCCCGAGCTACGAAGCCTCGCGAGCGCCTCCTCGGTATCCTCCCGCTTCTTGCGAAGGCCCACGTAGCGGCGGATCGTTTCGGCTTCCGCCGCCGTTGGTAGCCGATCGAGGAAAAACGCCCCTTCGCGGTCGCCGTCGTTGGCGATGTCGGTAAACGTCGTCATCGCTGACTTCACCGCGCTCCATTGGCGAACCGTCTCGCAAAAGACAAAGATTTGAAATCCCGGCGTTTTGCGCCGTTCCAGCGATCCGGGCACGGCGTAGATGTGGCCGTCCTCGCCGTTGACGCGCCAATCGTCGCACTCGTCGCGGCGCAAGGCGGCGGGCTGGCAGACGAGCGTCTCGACCAGCTTCAACAGCGCCGGGCGCTGGACCGTCGGCGGATAGATGTCAGTCATCGCAGGATGTCCCAAAGTCGCAAGAGGATCACAGATTGCCGCCCGCCGTCCCCGGCTTCGTGTCGAAAAAACCCGCGCTCCTTGGCGTCCCGGCACAGCTCTTTCAGCCGCTCGATCGGGAACATGAGGTAAACAAGCGTTTTCCCGTCCCGCTTCAGCTCATGGACCCAATAGTCCGCCTCCGTCACGGAAATCCCCGTCGGCTTGCCGTCGCGGGCGTACTCGATGCAGATGTTGCGCGTCTGCTCCCACAGGACGCTCTCGCTTTTCAGCTCGATCTTCTCGATCCACCCGTAGGCGAAAATCTCCGCCAGCCGCCGCTCGTTGATGAGGGCTTCCGAGAGTTGGAAATCGAACTTTTCGCTCGTGGAGTGAAACACGCCTTCAGGGAAGGGCATCACGGCTCCTCCGGTGGGATGTCGAGTTCAAGAACGCCGCGACCGACCGCCTTCGCTGGGATCACACAGTGAAGGATTTCGCGCAGCGCGGCCTCTTGGTACGCGGTCATCGGCCCTCGCGCCTTCATCTCGCGGATCGTCAGGCAGCAGTGGCAAAGCGTGGCGTCAGGATCGCCGCCAAAACCGAAAACTTGCGTGTCGCAGTCGGCACAGACGAACTCATGCACTAGCATCGCCCCAATCCTCCCCTTCCGGCATGACCAGCTTGAGCTGCTCGTCTTCCGGCTGGCCGTAGGCGATGTCCGCTGGCCTCTCGACCCGCGTCACCACGGCATAAGCGCCCAGCGCCCGCGCCCGCTCCGTCGTCGTGTCGAGGGCGTCGCAGAAGGCGCTCAACGCCCCGCGCAGGATGCTTTGATAGCGGGGCTCGCGAAGCGTGACCTTGTGGAACGGCGGCGTGCGCGGGTGGTAGGCGTAGAAATGCACCGCCTCGAACTCGTCGGCGACCAGAAGATGCCCTTGCACTTGGGCGATGTAGTCGTCCTCCGGGCCTTCCAAGAGATAGCGAAGCTGCGTCCAAGGCGCTGGCGATTTGAACTCAAGCCCTTCCTTATGACCGGGGAAAATCCGATCCGGCGACGCGCCGATCCGCCCGTCGTTGCTGGTCACGAAGCCGCCGGGCTCCAGTTTGATGTCGTTGACGAACTCGAACTGCGCCACGGCGTTCGGCTCTTGCTCCTTGCCGTGCGACACCCACTTCACGAACCCGATTTCATCGTCTTGGCTCTCGTTTAAGAGCCGTTCGGCGACCAAACGATAGAGGTAGTTCACCGCCTGTTTCGACGGCGCTCCCTTGGGCGTGACGATCTTATGGAAGTTGCTCGCCGTCGGGCGGCCCAGCCTGATCCGATACCACTCCGCCGAACCCTGTTCGACGCGATAGAGCTTCATGCGCTTCCTCCAATGCCTTTAGTCGTCCCTCGATCGCTGCAAACCGCGCGTCCAAGGTCTTCGCAATGCGGTCCATGACGGCCGCCGATTGCAGCATTTGCTCCATTGCGTCAGCTTCGCCGCGCATGAGCGTTTCAAACGCGTTTTTGCCCGTCATACCGGGTTCCTCCCTTCAAATCGCTCCTCGATGGCGCGATCAGTTTCAGCGGTGTCCCGCATCGCGCAGCGGAAGCACACCCATTTGCGCTTCCCGTCCGGTTTCTTGTGACCGTAGGGGCGCAGCTCCGACAGATCGCCGCACGCCTCGCAAATTTCCGGCTCGCGCGGTTCGAGCATGACGATCCGATCCGGTATCCGGGGCAGATCGCGCAAAGCGCGGCCGATAGCGAGCACGGCCGCGTAATGCGGGTCCGCGCTCAACTCCGCCATGACCGCTTCGCTCAGCTCAACGTTGCGCTCGCCATCCCATTCCATGATGTAGTTGCACTCGGCGCAGACCATGATCGAGCCCTTTGGGGGGCGCTCCGCCGGGCCAGTCACAGCGTTGAGCGCCGCCCCGCAATGAAGACACGCGCCCTGCTCGAAGCGACGTGACTGCCAATCGCCGCCGGTGAGGCTCGCGCGCCGCTTCCTCTCGCCCATCACGACTTCAGCCTTGGATCAATGTGGACCTTGGTCTTGGGGCCGATGCTGTCCTTCATCAGCTCTTGCATGTGCGCCTCTGTCTCGCCGGAAAAGATCATCACGTCGATCGGCAGGCCCATCGACTTGCCGTCGATCCGAATGAAGGTGTCGCCCGGCTCCGCTCGAAACTTGTCGAGGTTGCTGAAACTCAGTCCCAGCGTCAGCAAGGTCCGCCCGTCCGGTTGGGTCATCGTCGCCTTGATCATCGTTTGCCGCTCCATCCGTCTTCGAGCCACGGCGCGTCCTCTTGCGGCTGCGCGCCCTTTGGCCGCCAATAGATCGAATTGCTCGCTGGCGGGTCCGACGCCTCCAGCTTGCGCAACCGCAGCTTGGTCCGGGCGATCAGCCGATCGGTCGCCGCGAGCTGCTCAAAGATGCGCTCACGGTCGCGAGCGCCCTTCCGCCACCCTCTGCGCTTCACTTCTTCGCCTTCCGCTGTTTGGCCTTGAGCGCCATGATCAGACGCGGGAAGTCGCGCTGCCGGATGTCCTGCAAACTCTCGGCGCCCGAAACCATCGTCGCCAGAAACGTCATCTCGGCGGTCGCGGTCGCCTTGATCAGCTCGTCCAGCTCTTTGATTTGCGTCGCGTCGATCAACGCTTCCATCGCGCCGCGCGCGTCGTCGTCCTTGCCCTTGCGCACCACGTTGCAGAGGTCATCGACGATGTATCGCTTGGCGTAGCGCCGCGCGCTCCCGCGCGCCTGCAAGGCGTTGCGCCCCGGACCCGCGTCAGGCGGGAACGAATAGGTCGACGACCGCTCCCAGCCCCAGCCGCTCAACGTCCCGGTGATGGTGACGTTGTCCTTGTTGTCGACGGAGGCGAACGAAATCGCGAAACCGTGCTTGGCGAGCAGCGGACGCAGGATCACGTCCATGTTCTCGATCGTGGTGAAGGCGTAGCGCCCCAGCTCGCGACCGTCCTTGACCAGCGTCACCGTGCCGTCGCGATCGACTTGCGGACACTCGGCGGAAAACTCGGCGTAGTGATCCATGAACGCCTCGCGCGCCTGATCGCCCAAGACCTCGCGCCGCATCTTCATCACGACTTCCATCTTGTCGGCCGGGATGTCGGGATTGGTGAGCATCTGCATCAGGACCGCCGCGAACGTCTCCGCTGGCGCGGCGCGCTCGACGCGCTGGATGATCTCGCCTTCGCTGCCTTGGTCGTTCATGCCTCAATCCTCACTTTCGCGGGACGCCAGACGACGCCCTCGACGTTCCATCCGGGGTGCATCAAACGCGGCAACACCCAGAAAGACGCCATGTTCTCCCAGCCCGTCGGCACCGGCTGGATGCCGTCGGCGAACCCCCACGGCTGCAAGCGCCTGCACTCGACAATGTCGTTGTGCGGCGGCGGGTGGGCGTCCCAAAAGGTCCACTCATCGTTGGTCATTTCGACGGCTCCACAAACTCGACCAGCCCGAGCCGCTGCGCGACTTGACCGGCAGCGAACTCCCACTTGTGACGGTTCCAGAAGCCGCGACAGCAAGCCTTGTGGCCGCGCTTCTGCGAGTGGCAGACGCGATAGCCGTTGAAACCGATCCAGCGGTCGCGCACTTGCTCCTCAAGCGTCGCGATCGGCGTCCCGCACCAGTCCTTGCGATAGATGCACGTCGCGCACAGCCGGTTCATGACTTGGAAGCCGTTCATTGCTTGCCTTCGCTTTCGCGAAGCAATTTCATCAGCGCGTTGAGGTAATCCTTGTTCTCCCGCACCGCGTCGTCGTGCGTCTTAGCTTCTTCGATTTGGTCCGGGGTTCGTAGGTCGGGTTCCGCCTGCGCTGGCTTCACCGGCTCGACCGCAGGCATCTTCATCTCGACGTACCAAGAGCGATCGACAGAGCGGTCAACGGTCACGCCGCACCGGGGTTGCGGGAAAGAGTATTTCCATATGCTGAACCGATGGCAGGCGTGCGCTGGGCTGGCCGCCAGCAACACGCCAACGAGGATCGCCGTCCTCATGGCTAAGCCTCCAACCCGGTCAGGATCGCCATGATCCGATGAACCGTCGCGGCGTCGCTCCTCGTCTGGATCATCCGTCCATTGACGTAGAGCGCGACCTCGACCTTGTCGCTCGCCTCGTTGAACAACGCCCGCTCAATGCCTTCAGCGGCGGCACGCGCCGCTCGCTCGCGGTCAGCGTCCCGCTCTGGATGTTCGATCATCTGGCTTTACTCCGGTTGTGGATGCAGTATGACATACCCTTGACATGACAGGCTGTCAAGTGCTAGGGATGACGCAAATGGGCTTCCAAACGATCCTCGAACAAGCCGTCGCCGTGGCGCCGAAGCCGGGCCTCGCCACTGACGTGCTCGCCGTGATGCACAAGGCCCGCTACCCGATGGCGGACATTCTCGCCAAGGTGCCGGGCGACAGTCTGGCGGCGCGAGCCCGCGCGATCGGCGTCGCGCGCCAGACCATGTACGTCTGGGCGCAGGAGCGTTTTCGGCCAAGCCGCGAGCAGGCGGCGATCATCCACAAGTTGACCGGCATTCCGGTCGAGCAGATCGGCGAATATCAGGAGGGCAACCATGGCAGCGTTGGAAAACCGCCTCGAAAGAAGGCTGTACGAGTGGCGAAAGATGGCAAAGGCGTTCCGCGAGGCGCAGCACGAGCGCGAGCCAAGCGAGGAGGAGTGGGAGCTAAACAAGGCTTGGGCGGACGCGATCGAACGGTGCGCAAGCGAACTGGGAAGTGACCTGTCGGCGGCAAAAGCGATCAAGCGGTCGCAGTACGAGCCGAGGTTCGCAGAATGATCGAGCCGACTGAAGCCGACATCGGCCGCGCCGTTGTCTACATTGGCAACCGCTTTCCCGGCGGCAAGCTCGAACACGGCGTAATCACGTCTTTCCACCCGCACGCGGTGTTCGTCCGCTACGGCAAGAACAAGCACGCGAAGGCGACGGCGCGCGCCGACTTGGAGTGGCAGACGGATGAGATGTTTCCGACCCGATAGATGCCCTTGCGGCCTGCCGTGGGAGCGGTGCCCGTGGCGTCTAGCCGATTGCCGTCCGTGCGGTCGTCAACAACGCGGTGCGGCTGTCCAACCCGTTGTAACCGCCGTTAACCCGCTTGGTGACAGCGCGAACGTCGTCCCTGTCGGCGATCTCGTTCAGCCCGTGAGCTGACCACCACCAGCCGCTGACCGTGGCGGCGGCAGGAAACTTCTCGACCAAGTCCGGTTGCTCGACGAACGGCTGCGCCATCGCTACGGACGCGGCGACATAGTTTGACCGCCCGGTGAGCTGGATCAGCCCCCGCCCCCGAAACCGCTCGCCGTCCCCTTTGTGGGTGTTGCCCAAATCCTTCCGCCCTTCATACGCCTTGCCGCTGGCGTACTCGCGCGTCGTCTTGAAGTGGTCGCTCTCGTGCGCGACTTGGGCGAGAAAGTGCTGCTGGCGGACCCGCGTGTTGAGGCCGTAGCGGTCGACCATGCCCGGCATCGCGTCGGCCAGCCCGTCGATAATCCAGTCCTTCCCGTGCGGCTCCATCTTGCGGAGCACCTGTTTCCATTCCTGCGGCGTCATCGGATGATCCTCCTTCCGCATCCTACCACGAGCCGCGCGCCGCGCCGCATGTGTCATGTCCTGTGCTTGACAGTCTAACCTAAAAATACCCGTTCCCCACATCCCTTTCTTGTGAGATGTTGACTGAGCGATTTTCGATATCGCCGATTTTGGGGCGATTTTCCGAAAGCGAGCGTACAGCGCAAGTCGTCGCAAGTCGAGCTGAGTACAGCCGCCTCGAGAGTTTTGCGCTATGCTTGCCGTTACTCGCGAATACTCGAGCGTTGCTTCTACCTTCGGATGCCCAGAACTCGAGGCTGCCGCATGCGGAAATGCGCAAGAACCGCCGCAAGTAATGCGTAAGTAGAGCATGAGTAACGGCGTGGCACTGTACTGTGCTATACTGGCGCTATACTGCGGCTATACCGCAATCACAAAGCATTCTTGTGAACGTCTCTCGGACTGAGCGAGAGCGATGCTTGCGGAGCAGGCCGGGGATTTTCCCCAAGGCCAAAAGTTGAACTCCTAAATTTTTTGGGGAAATTTTCGACCGAATTGGCCGCCCGTTTGGTTCAGCGGTCAGTCCGATCAGTGAGATCAGTGCTTCTCCCTCTTGCCCACGCACGCTTTTCCTGTTACCCCGAAGAAAAAATAGTAATGAAGGGGAAACACCACTGACACCACTGACAGCAGTGACCGGAGGAAGGCGATGGCGGAAGCGGAGTTGGACGACTGGGGTGAGCCGATAAAAGTGAAGCGGGCCCGTAGGTTCGTGCAGTGTCGGCACTGCACCGGCTGGCCGAATTGGGCAGAGCAGCGGCGAGCGTGGGGGTACATGGTCGACGCCGGGTTGCCGGTCGAGGACATCAAAAAAATGCAGCCGCTTTGCCAAAATTGTGCTGCCCTGTTTCGGGAAATGATCGGGCTGACCCGGCATCCCCGCGCTAAATTCGGGCGGCGGCGGTGAATTGTTCGCTCGGGTTGAGGCTCTTGCGGGCGTAGACCGTCTGTCGTTTGCCTCCGACTTTCCACAAGCCGTCCTTCGTGTCGGGGTTGGTCACGGGCTCGTAGTCGCAATCGACCATCCGCTTGCCGAGAAGGTGGCGGGTCTTGCGGTCGTTCATCCAGACCCGCAGATCGTCGTTGTGCGTGTGGAGCGAGAGTTGGGTGGGGGTGACGGCGTCTGGCCAGCCCATTTCTTCCAACAGGTCCGTGAGTTCGGCGGCTTCGCCGGGTCGGGCGGAGTTGACCATGTCCCAGAAGGCTTGGGTTTTCGGCGGCGGCGCCTTCGGGTCGAATAGCCCGAGGTCGTAGGTTTTGAGGTAGGCGGCGACGTGATCGAACCCGCCGTGCTCGTACCATTGCCAGAACTCGGTCCAGTAGGATCGGTCGAAGTCGTCCTGCTTGTGGCTCGACCAGCAGACCAGATGGCGGCGATCGTCGGCGGTCAGGAACAGGCTGTTCTTGTGGTTGGTCGTGAAGATGACGCCGCAAAGGTTTGGGATTTGGTACTCTTTGACGTTTTTCTCGTCGACCGGGAGCGTCTCGGGTGGCGACGCGAGATAGGGCTTCATGTGCTCGTAAAAATTGTAGCGGTTGAAGTCGCCAAGGTCGCGGGCCTCCGAGATGACGAGGATGACCGATTTGAGGAAGCCGTTGAACCGGCCCAAGAGCGCGGGCGGCTGGACGGTGGCGGTGTTCCAATGGCCGACAGCGCGGCGCACGGGCTCGATCAGCGTGTCCTTGCCGATGCCCGGATCGCCGCCCAAAACGAGGGCGTGGTTGATCTTGATGTTCGGGTGCTGGACCCGGTGGGCGCACCACCATGTGATGTCGCCGCACGTCTCGGGATAGAGCCGGTCGAGATGGTCGACCCAGCGTTGCGCCTTGGCCGGGTCGCCCGCGATCGGCAGCTCGGGGGCGTGGTAGAAGTTGAACACGGAAGCGCCCGGATAGTCCTGCCATCCGACGCCGCCCGCGACGTACTTGTCCTTGATGATTTGCGGCTCGCCGGGCGCCCATGTGATTTGCTCGACCGGCTTGTTCCGATCGAGCCACGTAGAGGCTTTCAGCCGTCCGACCTTCGGCACGATGCCGTCGATCGAAGCTCGCGGCCACATCTCCCGCGTCGGGATGTAAATGTATTGGTGCTGCGGCAGATAGGCGTAGTAGTCGTCTGTCGTCGAGCCGGGCGGGGGATTACTGGCGGGCATCGTCGGGCTCCGCTTCGCCCAGCCGCTTCACCAGAGCGAAAGCTGCTCGGCTGACGACGGTGAGCTGCTTGACGTGGTGCCGGATGATCTCGCTGTCGCCGCGCTCGGCGGCGAGGCCGAAGGCGCTCCAGAGGTTGACGGCCATGTCGGCGTTGCGGACGAGTTCGTCGAAGCGAGTGAGGTCGAGGGCGTAGGCGATATCCCCTTCGTGCTTGTCGATAGGCACAGGTGTTGCTCCAAGTGTTTTTTGCAGAACCATTGCGGCGTCTTCGGCCAGCCGATCGCGACGAAGGCGAGCTTCGAGCCGCAGACCGAACAGGGGTGATCGCCGGGGTAAGGCTGGTAGGGCGGGCGCGCAGGACTAGCGTTCACGAGCGCGTCCATGGCCGCGTCGTGGAGGGCTATCCAGTTGCCATCGGGGGGATTTTCGTCTACATCGGGCATGTCCTCCTCGTTTTTTCCAAAAGCGGGGTCCGACGATCCGGTTTGCCTTCCGGGTTCAGGGGCCGCGACGCACGTCGCGGCCTCTCTCGTTTGATGCTACTCTTGCCCGCGTCGCGCGCAAGCGGGCTAAATGTGGAACATCTCAGGCATCCCAGTCCTAGACCCAGCGTGGTCGTCGATCCGGCCGCGTTCGGCGTTGTCGATCAGACCGGGGGCTTTGTCGGCCGCGCCGGTCCTCTTGGCCGTGAGCGCGTCCTGTTCGCGCTGCCGCTCGATCCGGGGCCCGCCCTGCTATCGCCACCGACCGTTGTCCACGATCCCGGCGCCGCGTACCTCGCGGACCCGGAAGGCGGGCTGATCGGCGAGGCGGCGGTCTGGGTTGAGCGGATGCTGACCGCTCGCTGGACGGAGGACACGCGGAGGTTCTGATGCCGCTTTCCCGCCGCTACACGCCCGAACATCCGCCCGGCGAGGAATGCAATTTCGGCTTGGACTACAGCTTCATCCTGCCCGTCGGCGTCGGGCTCGTGAGGGGCTCGCTCGAAATCCTGACGAACACCGCCGCGCCAGTTGACGCGTCGGCCGACTGGACGATCGGCGCCGTCATGGTGCGCGGCCGGGCGCTCTACGCTATGCTCGCTGGCGGCGTCGCCGGTACGGACTACCAGCTCAAGTGGACGGCGCTCGACACGGCTGGGAGGACGTGGCCGCGAACGGCGCTTGTGCTTTGCGCCGACACGAGCTGACCCATGCCCGCAGATGATCTGGTCCTCACCGTAAGACAGATCGCGGGCTATCCGCCGACCAGCAACGCGCTGCCGACCGCCTCGCTCCTGATGCAGCTCGCCGGGCTCGGCGGCCCCTACGCGTCGATCAGCCCGGCCGACCTTGTCGGCACCGCGCTCGCCTTCCCCGGCGGCTCGATGGCGGTTGGCGGGAATATCGCGGCGCTGTCCGTCGAAGGCGGGACGGCGCAGTTCAACAATGGCGCCTTCGGTCTGTTGGAGGCGCAGAAGGCGTGCCTCGTCAACCTCGAAGCCACCTACGGCTTCATCGGCGGCGTCCCGATCGCGACCCAAGACGACATCGCCGCCGCGCTCGCGGGGACGGTCTCGAGTTTCAACGCGCGCTCCGGGGCCGTGATCCTGTCGACTGCCGACATCCTCGCAGCCGGGGGAGCGCCGCTCGCGAGCCCGGCTTTCACCGGTGCTCCCAGTGCCCCGACGGCGGCGCTGGGGACGTCCAGCGGGCAACTGGCGACCACCGCTTTCGTCATGACCGCGGTCGCCGACAGCACGACCGGCGTGGTGTCGTGGAACGGGCGCAGCGGCTTGGTCGTCCTGACCGCCGCCGACGTGACCGCGCTCGGCTTTGCGCTGTTGGCGTCGCCGACCTTCACCGGCTCGCCTGCCGCTCCGACGGCGGGCGCGGGGACGAACACCACCCAACTCGCGACGTGCGCCTTCGTGCAGGCGGCGATCGTCGCCTCGACCACGGGCGTCGCCTCGTTCAACGGCCGCACCGGCGACGTGACCTTGATCGCCAACGACATTTCGGGGGCGAGCGGCGCGCTGCTAGCCTCGCCCGCCTTCACCGGCATTCCGACCGCCCCGACGGCGGCGGCTGCCGTGACAACCACTCAGCTTGCGACTTGCGCCTTCGTCCACGCGGCGATTGCGGCGGCGGCTGGCGGGCCGTTCCTGCCGCTGGGCGGCGGCACCCTCACCGGCCCGCTGTACGGCACGGCGATCTTCGCCAGCGGCAATTTCATCATCACGACCGCACTGAACCCGACCCTCCAATGGAACCCCAGCAGCTCCGGGCCAAGGGCGCAGCTCCTTTTCGACACGATTTCGACCAACGAATTTATCGGCCAGCACACCGCCTCGGGCGGACAATGGTATCTCGACGGCGCGGGCAATTTCGGCGTCAGCGGAGGGACCGCCTACAAACCGGGGGGCGGAACGTGGACCGCGCCTTCGGACGCGCGGATCAAGACGGTCGAAGGCGACTGGACGCTCGGGCTGGACGAGGTGGTGCAACTCAGGCCGGTCGTCTACCGCTACAAGGGCAACGACGCCAAGGCGAAAGGATCGCCGTCGCCAGAGGCCAAGCAGGCCGCCGATCGAACGCCGTTCGTCGGTCTGGTCGGACAGGAGGTCGAGCCGATCTTCCCCGGCATGGTGACGAAGCGGGCCGCCTTCATCGACGGCGTGGCGGTCAATGACTTGCGCGATCTGGACACCAGCAGCTTGATCTTCGCGCTGGTCAACGCGGTCAAGACGCTGGCGGCGCGGCTGGCGGCTTTGGAGGCATGAGATGAACGCCCCTCCCTTCCCCGGCTCAGCGTGCCCGGTCTGCACCGGCATGACCGGCGTTCAGGTGATCACCAAGACCTTCCTCGTCAACGGCTCGTACACGCCTTCGCCGGGATTGGTGTCGGCGGTCGTCGAGTGCATCGGCGGCGGCGGCGGCGGCGGCTGGGCGGGTCCGACGCCCACCGCCAGTTGGGCGGTTTCCGGCGGCGGCGGCGGCTCGGGCGGCTACTCGCGCAAGACCCTTGCGGCGTCGCTGGTCGCGGGCGGCGTCAACGTCACGGTCGCCGTGGCGACGCCGGGCAGCACGGGCGGACAGCAGACGAGCTTCGGCGCGCTGTGCGTCGCCTATGGCGGCGAGGCTGGCTACCCCAATGACTTCGCCACCGGAGGCGGCGCGGGCGGTCAGGGCGCTCCGATCGGCGTCGGCGATGTCTGTTGGCCCGGCCAGACGGGGACCAATGGCGCGTTGGAGGAAACGCCGCCAACCAGCACATGGTTTGCGATTGCGGGCGGCATCGGCGGCTCGATCGCTGGCGGCGCCACCACCGTCAACGTCTCGCAGGGAAGCGCCTCGGGCTCGCAGAACGCCCACGGCAACACCGGCGCGGGCGGCGGTGGCGGCACGGTCAATCAGGTGGTGTGGTCGACCCTCCCGCCAGCCGACATCCCCAACGGCCATATCACCGGCGGCTACGGCGCGGCGGGGATGTGCATCGTCACCGAATTTTGCTGGGCTCCGCCCATGGGCGGCGGGCGGGTCGCGTGGGGCTACGACTGTGATTGAGGTCGGGCTCGAACCGGAGGAGTGGCAGCGGGTGCTGGCGGTCCTCGCGCAGGGGCAGTGGGCGATCGTCAACCCGCTGATCATGAAGATCGGCGCGCAGTTGCAGGCGCAGGCTGCAATTGCTGAGACGCGCAAGCCCGACGGGGAGGACCAGCCGGTTCGCCAATGATCGCGTCCGACGTCGTCAACCCGCCGCCTACCGTCCCGATCCTTCCGACCGGGATCACGGTCGCCGTCGCCGTGCTGTTGACGATGCTTCTGGTCGCCGTGTCGGCGCGGTTCGACAAGACCGGCGGGGTGCTGACGATCTCCATCCTGATCACCGTCGCCTTCATCGGCGCCGTCGGCTTCTGCCTGATCTTCACCGTGCCGAACGACGAGGTGACGCCAAGCGTGGTCGGGGGTTTGACGGCGGGGTTTGGCGCGGTGTGCGCCCACTGGCTCGGGAAGGCGAACGGCGCTTCCTCGAATGGAACGGCGGCCCGTCCGTCGCCAGACGAGCCGCCAGCCTCTTAGCGCTTCGGTTCGGCCGGGGGGACGCCGGGGCTCGGACGCTGCGGCGGCCTGCCGCCGATCCCGCCTGCGGGCGGCTCGATGTCCGGCCTCTCCCATGCGTCGGGGTCGATCACGATGTACTTCCAGCCGTGATCGGGGATGTGGGCGAGGACGATGAACAGACCCTCGACCGGGCTGTCCACCGGCGGCCAGATGGCGCCGGGCGGGGGCGACGGCAGATGACCGGGCTTGTTGGGATCGCCGGGGGCGATCGGATGGACCGGATGCCCGATCGTCGGGGGCGGCCAGATGCCCGGAGGCGGCTCAATTTCCGGCGGTTCGACCTCGGGGCCTTCGCCGCCGACGTCGCCTTCGTCAACGCCGTAGTCGGGATCGACCGGGCCCGTTCCGGGTCGCTGACGGCGGCCGATGTTGAGGTAGCCGCCTCGAATGCGCACTCTCGTCATGTGATCTCCTTGGGTCTGACGTACCCCTTTTGGGGACTGCGTACCTCTTATGGCACGCCCGCGTGACGGATTGACAGCCGGGCCGGGTTGTGGGCCGCCGGGCTCGCCCCCTGTTCGTTCCTCCAGCAACCGAAAGTGATAGGGCGATCCGTGCGGAATTTGCTTGACACCGCAATTACTTAGGAGCAAATTTGGAACTACTTCACAAAGAGGCTATGCAATATAGAATATTAGGACAATACTTCGAAGCAAGTATAGTATAGTAAGGCTAAGTATAGAACTACTAGGTTAGACGATCAATACTTCCAGTTAATGCAACTCTAGGTAGGTACAGACTGGTTATGTTACAACCCAGAGTAGTAGTAAGCTTACTACTACTCTGGGTTGTAACATAA